>Ga0307997_10000589_pt1 | contig 16634 bp, 15 predicted proteins | sample Davwhametageno36_FD_203165 | JGI IMG/M metagenome (GOLD analysis project Ga0307997, IMG submission 203165) | Marine microbial communities from Davis Island wharf, Antarctic Ocean - #36 | ecosystem: Environmental > Aquatic > Marine > Unclassified | place: Antarctic Ocean: Davis Island wharf... | reverse complement strand
CATGATGTGTTCTGACCGGATTGAAACGTTGATGTCATTGCCCGCTGCAAAAGCTTCAATACCGTCAACCATCATTATGGCACGACCAAAATCGAAATCGAGGTGAATAATCGTTTGTGATCCACTAAATTCTGATAAGCCTATTTGTGCATTAAATGCACCATCAGGCTCAATTGCATCAGGCCGCAAAGCAATGGTCACTGGGCCATCTGCTGGTAACAACAAGCCTATACTGGGGGCCAAATGCCCTTCACTGAAGTAGAGGCTATTATTACGCACAAAGCCTGAGATGAAGGAGATCGGCGGATCACTTATGACGCTTGCCGTATCTTTGGTGGGTGGGTGTGCAAATAAGTCGGCAGGTGCGCCACTGGCGATAACCCTACCGCCATGCATGACGATCATCGTGTTACCCAACTCCATGGCCTCACGAGGCTCTGTGGTTGTGTACAAGATGACACTTTCAACATTATCCGCCACTAGCCTTGGAAACTCCTCCCGTAGCTGCTCACGCAGTTTATAGTCTAGGTTTGCCAAGGGTTCGTCCAGCATCAAGATACGCGACTGTTTGACCATAGCGCGGGCTAAAGCCACACGTTGTTGTTGCCCACCAGAAAGTTGTGCTGGCCGGCGTTGCAAAAACTCTCCCAGACCCACCGTTGTTAGCATCTGACCTGCAAGGGCCTGTGCCTCAACTTTGTCCTTACCTTGGCGGCGCAGGGGAAATGCCACATTATCCAACACACTTAAATGTGGGTAATTAATAAACTGCTGGTACACAAGAGACATATTGCGGGCTCTGATGGGCCGTTCAGTAATGTCTTCTTCATCCAATTTTATAGTGCCAACAGTCAAAGGGTTGAGCCCCATTAGAGCTCGCAGAAGTTCAGTCTTGCCCGCACCCGTGCGGCCTAAGATCGTATAAATTTTACCAGCCTCAAACAGGAATGAGACATCGTCCAAAGTAACTTTGGCAGCAGCAGTTGTGAGATGATCAATCTGAAGCATGATAATTACCTAATGGCCCCCGACATGGTGCCACGTGACATGTAGCGTTCTACAATGACTGCAACACAAGCCAGGGGTGCGACCGAAATTAGGGCAAAGGCGGAGAGCGACCACCATGGCGTTACTGAGGAGTTAAGCGAAACGATAGACACAGGTAAAAGCTGGGTCTCTGTAAATGTCAGAGTAAAGGCAAAGAAGAAGTCGTTCCATCCAAAAATTAAGCAAAACATGCCAGCAACAACTAACCCAGGTAATGAATTAGGTAAAACTACTCGGAAGAAAGCACCAATAGGACTGCAACCGTCCGTCATGGCCATTTCATCTAACTCTTTGGGAATGCCTGAAAAAAAATCAGTCATAACCCACACTGCTATTGGAAGTAACAAGGCAATGTAAACCAAAACCAAACCAAAGATAGTATCCAACGCACCCAGTTCTTTAAGCATTAGAAAAAATGGGATTGCCAACACGATAGGGGGCATGATGCGCTGAGAGATAAAGAAAAAAGTAATATCAGAGTTCTTTACAAAGCCTAAGCGATACTCAAAACGGGACAGCCCATAAGCCGCCAGCGTGCCAAGAATTAAACTCACCAAACTGGCAATAAGAGTGACCGCCGCCGAATCAATAAATGGGCCAATAATATTGATGCCCTGAGATCCAGTCGTAAATAGTGACGTCCAACCCTGAGTAGATGGTTCAAAATCAACCCAAGGAATATAAGTTGCGCCACTAGTGATGGCATTGGCATCTTTAAAGGAAGTAGAGAGTGCCCAGAGGAATGGAAACACTACAAAAATCGACCAACCAAGCAAAAAGATAGTTTTAAGGGTGTGGTAGAACTTATTCATTTTATTCGTCCTTCCCGACCAACATTCGTAACAGAAGTTTAGCGATGATAGTGAGACTGATAATCATGATGACTAGATAAACCAACGACAAGGCCGCAGAATAGCCGATTTGAAAATCTCGCAATCCGCGTATGTAAATGTAATAGGACGAGGTCTCAGTTGCGGTTCCTGGGCCCCCTGAGGTCAGCACGTAAACGGTATCCATGATCTTGGATGCTTCTATAAGTCGTATAATCAGGGCACCAATGGTAATGGGTGCCATCAGAGGAAAAGTAACCTGCCAGAAGGTTCGCCATGTGCCCGCTCCATCTATAGCTGCTGCTAAATAAGGCTCTTTGGGCAGCGATACCAAACCCGCTAATAGGAGTAGAAACATAAAGGGTGTCCATTGCCAAACTTCTACAATTAACACACTGATAAATGCCCCAGTTGCGCTCGAGAGCCACGGCACAGGACCCACGCCAAACGCACTTAAAATATCATTTACGGGACCTAGGCTTTCATGAAATACAGTACGCCAAATGACCGACATCACAACCGGGGTGGTCATCATTGGAATAAGGAATAATACCCGCAATAAGCGGCCTCCCCGCACCTGTTTCCAAACAGCTAAGGCCAATGCAAAGCCTAAGGTATATTGCAAAGATACGGAAATTATTGAAAGTAGGGATAGGCGCTGTAGACTTTGCCAGAAGCGCTGGTCCTCAAACACACGGACGTAATTACTGCCGCCAATAAAGTCGAGTCCTGACTGGAAAACATCCCAGCTTGAAAAGCTAACTCGAACTGTGAATAAAAGTGGGAAAAGAATGATAGCTACCAAAGTTAAAAGTGCTGGTAGCAAAAAGAAGTGTTTTGAAGATAACATTATAGTTTTTCCGAGATTGTTGGTGGGCGCCAAGAGGCGCCCACCCTCCAGCATCAACCTTCGTTGTCTTCAAGCTTAACAACGTTAGAATATGCTTCACGCAACCGATCTTTACCAATACGATCAGTGATTTCAGCCCATTCTTTGGCTACACCATCTAGCGCTTCTTGAGCAGATTTCTGACCTGCCATTGCCTCAGCAACCCCATTAGCCATGGATGACATGAACTGACTTACACCGGGAACACGCAAGTCAAACACACGGTTTTGACTTTGTTCCATGTTCGACAAGGTCGAAACATAGGATTCAGCTGTCTTGTCTTCCCAGCCTTGTCCCTTCCAGAAGTTTACATCTAAATGCTCATCACGGTAAGGGTTAACTCCAAAGCGACCAATCTGTAAGTCATGCTTAGCGTTAGCTTCGTTAGAGAAGAAACACAAGAAGTCAAAAGCCATGTCCTGCTCTGTAGACATTGACGAAACAGCTGAAGACCAGCCCCAAGTCATATAAGGTGCACGGTTTGGCGTAGCAAACGTGTCCCATTTTCCTGTATCACGGTTCCAAACTTCTCCAGCACCAGGCAGCGGCGCTGCAGCAACCATATTGCGGATGCGACTGTCAGCTTGGTTGGCCTGAACGTAGGCATCATCCCAGCTGTAGCTCATCAAGGTTTGGCCACCACCGAATGAGAAGATCTCGTCGCCAAGTCCAAAGTTATTACCTCCTGGTGGGAAGCTTTTTTGTGCATCAACAAACAACTTCAAACCACGAACAAAGCCTGGTGAGTTAATTAATGGCTCCATAGTTTCTAGATCGAAGAAGAAACCACCTTTAACATCTGGGTGCTTCGCATAGGGAGCAGCGCGGCTGATGAACGCAGAGAACATCAGATCGTCACGCTTGGCTACTTCAGCTGAGCCATAGTTTAGCTCGCCATCACCATCCCAATCGCTATCATTAAAGTAAGCAGCAACTTTGTTGTAGTCTTCCCAAGTCTCTGGTACGACTAGCTCACTACCAGTATCAGCTAAAAACTTTGCCTGCACATCAGCATTATCAAAGATATCTGTACGGTACTTAAGGTAATGACGATCACCATCCATTGGATACTGAATCATCTGGCCATTCCACGTAGCAACACCAGTGAAACTATCAGTCACATCTGCCATGCCTGTTGAATCAAGGTACTTCTGTGGCACGGGCTCTAAGAAGCGGTTAAAATCGCCAATCCAAAGTGATGCATAAAACAATACGTCATATGCGTTTTGCTCACTTTGAAAAGGAATCATAATACGCTGAAACAAATCACCAAAAGGCACGTGAACCACGTTCACTTCGGCACCTGTAAGTTTTGCAAACTGTTCAGCGTGCAAAGCTGTTGGCTCACCAATGACAGGGATTGCATGGGTGATGACATTCAATGAACGTCCAGAATAATCCTTAGCGTCAATAGCTTCGTAGCTACATGTGCCTGGTAAATCTTTCTCAATACCAAATTGTGAATAGTCCTTTGCCATTGCTGGCGATGCTGCCGCAATAGCAAGCGCCAACGCCGACGCTGGACCAATAAATTTATTTATTCTCATCATACTTTACTCCAGTTTAGTTTAATTTTTTGATTAAATTCAGGGGATCAGAACAGCTCGGCCGGTGATCTTACCTTCATGTAAATCACGCAAAGCTACATTGGCGTCCCTAAGCGAGTATTCTTGGGTAGTCAGATCTACCAAGCCTCGATGAGCTAACTCCATGAGTTCAGTCAGTTCAGCCCACGTGCCTACTAGGTTACCAATGATATTTTTTTCCGTGATGACTAGGTCAACTGTTGGAACTTGAATATCTTCGCCATACCCCACTACATAGTAACTACCGGCAGCTCGGGTCATTTCCAAACCCTTGCGAGTTGTACCTTTTTCACCAACAAAGTCGAGTACCGCTTGAGCACCCTTGCCTTTAGTTAGTGATAACACTGCTTCAACTTCGCCACCATCAGCTTGCACTAAAAAGTTAGCACCGCACTTGCCAGCAAGCTCGAGTGATTTAGCTGAGGTGTCCACCACAATAATTTCTGCAGCGCACATGGCACGCAAAACTTGAATAGCAATATGTCCTAACCCACCCGCTCCAATAACCACACAATATTCACCCGGAAGTAAGTGCCGCGTGGCTTTTTTCGCTGCTCTGTATGCGGTTAGGCCCGCATCTGAATAGGGTGCTACTTCTTTAGGTAATAAAGAATCAGGTAATTTGATGATATTACGCTCAGAGGTAACTAATGCTTCTGCATAACCCCCATCTGAATCAAGTCCAGGAAAAGTGCCTTCGCCATGCATGTCTTCCCCACGGCGACACGCAATACAGGTGCCGTTAGAAATTTTTGGATGAACAATAACAGGGTCACCTTTTTTTAAACCTTGAACCTCTGGACCCACGTCCTCAACCCAACCGGCATTTTCATGACCCAAGATGAGAGGTAACAACTGATCCCCAGTCGGGTCCATGTGTGGACGCCAAACACCTTCTATCACGTGCAGGTCTGTTCGACAAACACCCGCTCCACCAATACGAACAATCACATCAGAACCCTTGGTAATGGTTGGATCGGGTACGTCTTTATACTCAACCCAAGACGAAGCTGTTAGGTCATCATCATATGTATGTAGAACTTGCGCCTTCATGTAAATCTCCGAAAATAATACGCTGTGTTTGGTTTATGGCTTTAATATACCGACAAATTTTTACAATCAGTCAGTCATGGGTGTTCAATTTTTGCCAGACTATGGTTTTTAGGTGTTCAAAAATTGAACATTTTCATAAATTTCCTTTATTTATGGCGCATTAATTGGCATATTATTGAGCGAATTGGGAGATTATTTTGCAAACAGCATTTGAAAAAGCGCGCAAAGGCCTCGAGCTGAATGGCAAATTTGCTTATGGCGCCATGCCATCACCTATTGCCGATAGCTGGAAACGCTGCATACGGCTTGGGCTAGACCCCATCAGCAAACCGGAGGAGTGTGTAGTATCTCACACAGACCTACAACAACGGCGTGATAAGTTAGATCTTGTTATGCGTTTAGCTCGGCCTGAGCTAGAGCTACTCAGCGCACAAATTGCTGGGCCTAATTTTTTATTAGCTTTTGCTGACAGAGATGGTGTCATCTTAGATCGCATTGTGGATAACGAATTTAGTCAGTCAAATTGTGGCAAGAGCATCATTCCTGGATCTATTTGGAGTGAGGAAATCCGTGGCACCAATGCCCTCGGCCTAGCTCTTCACAGCGGGGTACCCTGCAATGTTACTGGTCAAGAACACTTTTTTTCTAACGAAGGTAGAGTGTCATGCTTGTCAGCACCTATATTTGACAGTGGTGGTGAATTAATCGGTTTGATTGATGCCTCTTCAGAGGTCACTGTGCGCCAATACCACACCCTAGCTTTGGTAAATTTGGCAGCCCAAAATCTAGAAAACCGACTTTTTGTAGACGATCATCGTGGTCACCATATTATCCAATTTCATCCGCGGCAAGAATATCTCCAAACCCAGAATGTGGCTATGATTGCCTTTGATCAGGATGGTGCGATTACCGGCGCTAACCGCCGCACAAGTGAGCTTTTAACAGGCCTGAAACTTACGAGCACGCCCAAGTATGAAGACGTATTTATGGGCCAGTTCCGCTCCCTCGTTGGTCGCATTTGTAAGGGTGAAGTGGTACAGATTAAAGACTGGCTGCATTCTGGGTATTTTGCCCGCCTCAGACTCACCCATAGTGTTAAAGCCTCACTTTCAAAGACACAATTCTTTCTGCCAGCTGATCCTATTTATCACTTACGCCAAGCAACCGAAAACTCAACGACAGGACGTATTTTCAAGGATGAAGCCCTTAGGCATAATCTCAGATTAGGTAAAAAATCAGCCCAACAAGGTCTTCCTGTGATGATCTTGGGAGAAAAGGGCACAGGTAAGAATACCATTGCTGAAGAAATGCATGAGCAGTTGCATGCAATTCAAAATTTTATCATGGTTGATTGCTCAACAGTGGATGAGACTTCAGTTGAGAGCCAACTAATTGCACAAATGAAATCCAAGTCTGACTCTGGCGAACTGGCTCCTGATAAAATTGACCTCAATAAAGGTGGCACCCTCTACCTAGACAGAATTGATCAGTTGCCTCCTGACATTGCTCCCATGCTCAACACATTATTGAATCGAGTCATGCAAAGACGCAACCCGCTGTTGGGTGATGGTGAGTGGGTCATCCTTAGCAGCGCTAATACAGATGAAGTTAAGACTGCTTCAAAAGGGCCACTAGGACCTCTAATAAAACGTCTTTCAGGATTCTCACTGTTCTTGCCCAAACTAAATCACCGGTCTGATTTTCAGCATATTTGCAATGCGATGCTAGGGTCAATTTCACCTCAGCATGCCTTATCAAACTGCGCCATTGACGCACTGAGGAAAAGCTCTAGCATTGATAACTTATCTGATTTAGATTGGAGTTCTCGCACCCTTGCCTCTCAGCATCATGAGGGTATTATACGCGCTGAGGGTGTCACTCGAATTTTAGGGCATCATGAATTTGATATCGTCGCCTGCCCTCGTTGCACTGGCCAAATGGCTAAGGAAGTGCAGTGCCTCGAAATTCGGAAAATGATTCGCGAATGTACAGGCAATGTAGCCCTCGCTGCAAGACAACTTGGGGTGGCGCGCAATACAGTTTACGCTCACTCCATTGACTAAGGCTGACGCCATAGATACTGCTTCTCATAACCGTCACAGACCCAACTGCTCCAAACTTTAAATCTCAGAGCGCCCTAACAAGGTGCTCAACGCAGAAAACTCATGAGCAAGTAGATGGCCAGCAGAACCGCAACCCAAAGAACCATGCTACCTGCAGGGTGATCACGGGAAAGTAAACTGCTTGGACCTTCATGCCTTTGCGCTAGATAGTTTAAACCTGAATCTAATTTGGCCAGAAAACTGCGACGCATCATGCCATCGATCTTCCAAATAGTGGCAAACAAACGACCTAATAATAAACGGAAAAAACGTCGATAAGTCCAATCGAAATCCAGAGTAATAGTGAGTGTTCGTTTCATCAAAGGAAGCATAATAAAAAAAGCAAAACCTGAGAATAACAACAGCTGCAACATCTGCACAACGTGAGTCACAGTATAAGGCACATAAGTGACCTCGTAAGGTAACATTGCATATAAATATTCTGGCCAAATTCCAAGACCGATACAAATACTTGCAAACAGGATCATTGCTAATCTCATACTCCAAGGAGGATCTGAGGGACGCAAACCTGAATCTTTTTGGAAAAATACAAACCAGGGGAATTTGATTCCAGCGTGAAGGAAGACCCCAGCTGATGCAGCCATTAGCATAAACCAGACGAAAGTTAGACTTTCATCTGCAGCCGCTTGACTGATCATAGACTTACTGATAAATCCTGAGGTCAATGGGAATGAGGAAATCGACAGTGCACCAATAATACTGCAAAAGGCTGTCAGTGGCATACTCTGAAATAGGCCTCCTAAATCAGTACACTTGCGCCTGCCCGTCATGTAAAGAACGGATCCAGCCGACATGAGCAACAAGCCCTTGTAGATGATGTGTGTGAATGCGTGTGCAGCAACACCGTTCAACGCCATTTCCGTACCAATGCCCACGCCAGTCACCATAAAGCCCACTTGATTTACGATGCTGTAAGCGAGAATTCTGCGCATGTCATTTTCTAGCAAGGCATAAATAATGCCATAAAATATCATGAATACGCCGATAAAAATCAGCACTTCAGTGCCAGGGAAACCACGTAGCAAAACATATACAGCGGCTTTAGTGGTAAAAGCCGAAAGGAATACTGCGCCACTAAAAGAAGCTTCCGGATAGGCATCAGATAACCATGCTGATAAAGGGGGTGCAGCAGCGTTAATAAGGAAGCCCATGAGTATAAAAATGGTACCGAATGTATTAGGTTCCATGGCAGTAAATGCAGTCGAGCCGGTGTCTACAATATGTGACAATATGCCTATCAATAATAGTGTCCCACCGAACACGTGGACGAAGAAATATCGCATTGAGATTTGATAAGAACGTTTGCCACCCGCCGAAAGAACAACGACTGTTGACGCAACAGCCATTATTTCCCAAAAAATAAACAGGCTTATTAGGTCTCCAGCAAAGACGACGCCAATGGCGCTGCCCGCATAGACAAATACTGAAACCAATTCCAATACTCGCTTTTGCTTGAGTGCAAACAAGCTTCCACCAAATGTCATTATAGAAAAAACAGTGGCAAAGAGGCGGCTTATTGAATCACTTTGAACAAAGGCAAGATTATAATCTAACAGAGACAAAGTAGAGAAAGTGCCGTTTGGCAAACTCCATACTAGGTAAAGCGTTAACAACGGCAGCCCTAGTGTAAGCATAGGTCTTAGTCTTTGACCTATGATCGGCAGTAAGAATGCACCAATAATTAGCACCAGGCCTGGTGGGAAGTCACTCATTGTCATAATAGGTGTCCTTGCGCTTTAAAAGTAGACCAAGTGCCTTAGCAAAAAGTACCATGCTGATACAGGTCACAAGCGCAAACCAGGAAAAGAAGCCAAACGTACCGTCGATCTGAAAGTAAGGGTGAGCATGAATAAAAAAATCAGCCATGACGAGCAAAAATAATATAGCAATACCACCTCGCCAAAGTAAGCGTATGGTCTTTTCTCTAACGAGCCAATGCTTCTCTTGTTCATTCATACTTTCTCTCCACTCTGGGTTTTTAAGACAAGGCCGTGCACAATTCTTGTTAATAAACGGCACAGATCAGGTGCAAGTGAAAATACTATTGACGTTGATTTTTTATCGTTCTGAATATCTGGACACTGAGTCATTTCGTTAGTTTCCATGAGTCAATTGCTGGGGTTCTAAAATAGCAGAAGCCAATTCGTGAAGAGGGTTGGGGTAGATAAACAAGACCAAACAACCCAAGGCTGCAATACCTATGGCGATTAATGAAGCCATAGGCGCTTCTTTTATTTGAACTTTGGCAGCAAACTCTCCATGCTCATTTTTAGCTGGAATGTTGGAGAAAAAAGCGTGAAAAGGTATTGGCATCAAATAGGCAATATTGAGTAGTGAACTGAGCATTAGGATGGCCATAATGATTAATTGTTCAGTTTCTAATGTAGCCATTAACAAGTACCACTTGCTCCATGTTCCACCTGTGGGAGGCAAGCCGATAATGCTCAGACTACCAATAAAGAACGCCACCATAGTAAAAGGCATTTGCCTGCCCAGACCTCGCATTTCACTGATGTTACTTTTATGTGCAGCAACCAAAATTGCACCCGCACAAAAGAATAAAGTAATTTTTCCAAAGGCATGCATTGCGATATTCATTGAACTTGCAATAACGCCTGATGATGTGGCTAGGAGTAAACCAATAGTAATATAGCCCAACTGGCTAACTGTTGAGTAAGCCAGCCTTGCTTTTAAATTGTCCTGTCGCATAGCAACGAATGAGGCAAGTAATACTGAAGCGCCAGCTAGGTATAGTAAAAACTGCGTAGTGGGCAAAACGACTAATAAATCGAGGCCAAAAATAAACACACCGACTTTCATTACGGTGAAAACACCCGCCTTAACTACAGCCACTGCATGCAGTAAGGCACTGACGGGGGTTGGTGCGACCATGGCAGCCGGCAGCCACCGATGGAAAGGCATAATGGCAGCCTTACCAATGCCAAAAATAAATAGGACTAAAATTATACCTAGCAAAGTCGTGTTTGCTTCTGCTGGAAATACGCCACCTGGAGTGAAATCTAGCCTACCAGCAACCACCCATGTACCAAGAATGGCGAATAGAAAAAATGCTACAGAGGTGCCAAGTAAAATACCAAGATATGTTCGCCCACCCTTTTTTGCACCCTCTGTGCCCGAGTGAGTAACAAGAGGATAGGTGGAGAGTGTGAGTACCTCATAAAAGATAAACAGGGTAAACAAGTTATCTGCAAAGGCAACTCCCATGACACTACCTATAGCAATGGCAAAGCAACAAAAAAACCGTGTTTGATGGTCTTCATTATGGCCACGCATGTAACCAATGGAATAGATGATAGTCACAAACCATAGAAAGCTTGCGATCAATGAAAATATCACCCCCAATGGCTCTACAGAAAAGCTTACACTCAATTCAGGTAAAACTTGTAGCCAATGGACAGTAATAGTTTCACCAGCATCGACACCTAGATAAATAGTAACCACTGCATAAAACACCAGCACACTGGCGCCAATGCTAACCGCTTCTCTTAAGTTTTGATGGCGTCTTAACGCCACAATACCCAGGGTTGCAAAGATCGGTAAAAGGATACAGAACTGCAGCAATGTGGCTAGGGATAAATTCATGGGGCAACCCCAAATAAGCTCTGCGCTGCAGCAGTGGCAACTTCCACACTGAGGCGCGTATCAAGGCCAAAGTAGACGTTAGCACTAACAAGCATCCAAACGGGTAGCAAAAAGGCCATAGGCGCTTCTTTGACCCGCTCCTTACCTGCTATAGGTGCTAAGGGTGCTTTAAAATAGGCCGTCTCAACAATACGCCAAACGTAGACGACGGCTAATAAAGACGCCAGTAAAACCAGACCCGCCACGGGCCACCAGCCCTTTTCAAGGGCCGCCACCACTAAATACCATTTACTCACAAAGCCCACAGTTAGAGGCACCCCTATGAGGCTTAAGCCACCTACAACAATGGCTGCCATTGTTAATGGCATTTGACGCCCTAAACCCTGAAAATCTTTCAACTGGGTACTACCCACACGCAACATCACTGCACCTAAGGCCAGAAATAAAGCTCCCTTCATCAGTGCATGATTAAACACATGCAACAGCATGGCACTTAAGCCCGCGTTAGTGGACATGCTGAAGCCCACAATCATGTAACCAATCTGCGCCACACTAGAGTAAGCAAACACATGCTTTATATTATCTTGATAAATAGCCACGGTAGAGGCCACAAAGATACCTAACAAACCCAATGTTAAAAATACCATTTCCATAGGCAAGGTGGTAAAGGAAAATGACACCCCAAAAATTGAAAAAGTAAAGCGAATCAGCAAATATGCGGCCACCTTGGTCGAGGTTGCAGCAAAAAATGCAGTGACGATTGATGGTGCATGTGCGTAGGCATTGGGCAGCCATAAATGCAGAGGAAATAGAGCTAACTTTAGGCACACACCCACGATAAAAAACACATAAGCGGTGGTCACTGTGCGCGTCTCTGCAACTTCAGGTAAGCGAGTAGCAAGGTCAGCCATATTTAGGGTGCCGGTCATTTGATACATGAGACCGATACCGATAAGAATAAAAGTTGCACCTATGGTGCCCATAATCAGATATTGAAAAGAGGCCCACAGGGCACGTCTATCTCGACCCAACGCGATTAAGGAATATGCAGACAAAGATGAAATTTCTAGGAACACAAATACGTTAAAGGCGTCGCCAGTAGTCACGATGCCCAGCATACCCGTTAAAGATAGTAGGTAGAGAATATAAAATAGCGTGTGCTTTTCTTGGGGAATTTCTTTTTCTATGCTGGTTTGGGCAGCCACCAGCACCACAGTGCTGACTCCAGAAATAATAAGGGCAATAAAGGCATTCAGCTTATCAATGCGATACTCGATACCCCATGGTGGGCTCCAACCGCCTAGTTCATAACTAATGGTGCCCGTCTGCATGACTTGCTGCAGCAAAAGAATACTAATAATAAATGCGATCGCACTGGCTAGTAGCGTAAACATCCACACCAGTTGTGGCCTTCTTAAAATCAAGCAGGCAGGGGCCGCCATGAGCGGCACAATGACTTGTAATATGGGGAGGTGCGCTAACACGACTGAGACTCCTTGTCTTGATTGTCCATAGCCTGATTGTCCATAGCTTGGATTTCATCTTCATCAATGGTGCCATAGGCTTCTTTAAGCCTAATGGTTAAGGCAAGCCCCAAGGCAGTGGTTGCTATACCGACCACGATTGCCGTAAGAATGAGCACATGAGGCAATGGGTTTGAGTAGAGCGTGATGCTTTCTTGCCAGATCGGCGCAGTACCACCCTCAACCTTTCCCAGGCTGATGTAAAAAATAAAGACCGACGTCTGAAAAATGTTCAGCCCCACAATTTTTTTGATGAGGTGGCCATGGGCGATGATGATGTAAAAGCCAATCATCATCAACACAATCACAATCCAATAGTTATAAAGGCCCAGTATCATGCTCATAGGGACTCACCTTTTTTCGCCTGTTGATATTCACTGCGTCCAGCGAAACTAAAAAAGATCATAATCATAACTGACGCCACCGTAACGCCTACGCCCAGCTCAATTAAGAGAATACCTAAGTGCTGCCCCGCAATGGGGTCAGCAGACAACACATCATAATCCAAAAAGCTACCGCCATTGAGCATCGATACCACGCCCACACTGCCATAGATCAACACCCCAACGGCGGATAATAGCTGCACCAAGGGTTGTCTAATAACGCGGCGTGCTAAGCTAAGTCCAAACAACATGGCATATAAGATAATGCCTGCAGCAAATATAACCCCTGCTTGGAAGCCACCACCAGGGCCAAAATCACCATGAAATTGCACATAAAATGCATACAGTAGAATAAATGGGATTAAGGTTTTTATGACCACTCGTAAAATCAGATGTTTCTCATGCATAGAATCATTAATAGCTTCAATGGCAGTATCATCCTCTGGCCGCCGCACGACCGACAATAGGGCTAACACCCCAATACCCGCTGTGAATATAACCGTGACCTCACCAAAGGTATCAAAGCCTCTATAACTTGCCAGTACCGATGTCACCATATTAGGCACACCAATTTCCTGCATGGAATCTAAAATATAACGAGGACCAACATGGTTCTGAACAGGGGCATCAACAGAGCCAAAATACGGCATATCAAAGGTGCCATAAATGAGTAGACCACCCGTCACCATGACCACAAACAAAGCCAGCATTGGCTTATGACTGGCCTCATGCTCTGTGCGGCCAGTCATGGCCACAGTGGTTAACATTAATAAGGTGGAAATACCTGCGCCCACAGAGGCTTCAGTAAACGCAACATCAACCGCGTCCAAAGTCACAAAAAAACTGGCAGAGACAAGTCCATAAATACCCGCCAGCATAACGACAGCAAACATATCTTTGATTTGGTTAATGGCAACGGCAATGCCCACTAGAAGCGTTAGTAAGACAATATCGATTAAGATTTCGATGGGTTATCTCCTACTTCAGTGGTCTGTTCAGCATGGTTTTTATCTCCAGCGACGACTGGTGTTAAACTATTTAGCAAGGCAGCTCGGCCTAGAGCATGACTTGCTGAAGGGCTAATAAATAGGGTCATTAAGAGGATGATGATGAGCTTTATAATCACCAACGTTTCAGGAATCTGCAGCATTAGGCCAATGAGGATCATAGCCGCAGCAAGGGTGTCCGATACTCCAGCGGCGTGCATGCGCGTATAAAAGTCAGGAAAGCGCAAAATGCCTACACCACCTGATAGACACAAAAAACTCCCCAATAATAGGCAAAAAGAACTGGCTAGATTAAGCAGTGTATCCATTATAAGTCTCTCTGTGCAGGCTCAACGACTTTGCCATTATGCTTGGCAGTAAAGGCCTCAAATAATCGCAACACACCGATCACACTAATAAAGTTTATAAGTGCATAAACCATCGCTATGTCTAGGAATTCAGGCCGCCCCATCACAAAGCCCAAAAGAGAAATCAGTAATACAGTTTTAGTGCCAAACATATTCACGGCTAGAATGCGGTCATAGAGACTAGGGCCCATCACACCCCGGATGATGGCTAACACCATCACTACCAGAATGGCCAAAGTGGCTGCAATTATCATGACTTCTCCAATTGACTCACCCGTCGATCCATATCTCCAGACTCTAGGGCTTCGATATTTTCTCGAATGAGCGCGTGTACTGTTATTTCATCACCCACCAGCCCTAAACTGACAGTGCCTGGTGTTAAGGTAATTGAATTGGCATAGATCACTTTACCCACGTCTGTTGTTTGGCTCGCCTTAACTTTGGTCATAGTGGGGGAAATGGTCTTATTACCGAGCCAGATATGCTTAACAACGGCCACATTGGCGACTATGATTTCCTTTGACAACCATAAGCCGTACTTTGTAAATGCTAGAGACAAGCCCATAGACTGCGACTCGTGGTCCACTAAATCCATACGATGAGCAATAAAGATAACCACAGCGGTAGAAAGCACACCTAAGAAAAGCATCAGATTACTGTAGTGCCCAGAGTTCAGCAGCCAAAATAATGCTAGCAGAATGGAAAGGTTTATTTTATGACGCATAGTTACTACTCGCTCCGTCGTTCAGTAAACAAGCCATTAAATAGGCATCTCATAAAATGAAACGACCCATCGCATATTCGAGGTTAAATAAACTCACTTCGATGATCGCTTTTCGGTTTATTAGCGATAGGCCATTTCAGCCCTTGCCGCTTCAAAAAAATAGCCGACTCATCGGTCAAATTTACTATAACTCCATCATTAACTTCAGAATTATACAGGTAATTTTGAAAACTTAGAATGCTATCGGTCAACTAACCCAACATCAGATAACGTAATCTGAGATAGCTTATCTATTCAACATGCTAAAGTTGGTGAGGCCATTACGGAGCTCTGGTGTGATTAGGAAATGGGTGGAATTACCAAACCATTTTTCTAGCCATTCAATGGTTTTCTAAAACGCGCAAGACAACTGTAAAGTCTATGTAAGTTTTATTGAACGCTAACACTGTTGCTGATAGCTTAGCCAATGAGAGAAGTTTGACAGAATGCTTGGCTTCGGCCTCTAAGTTTTTTAAAACTTGGTTGGTCTTTTTATCTCATATCCCTGTGCTAACATTGGAGTTCTTATGATTACTACGATAGCTTGTGTCGCTGGATTCTTTATTGGGTTTACGACTCACCTTATGCTTGCTCAATGGGCTAAACGCAGGCAGCTTGATCTAATACGTGTCAGCCCTAAATGGAAGTCATAGTAAGAATTAACAAGACACCAGACATGCTGCCTAGGGCTCTCAACTCTTTGACTAATAACCGAATCACTGGGACAGCCCAACTACTGGCTCTAATTTGACCTCGAGGTTTCTCCAAACTTCGCTGGTCAACCTTTTTCTCAACAAGCTGGATATTCAACCTCTAAGCAATGGCTAAGAAGGCCCTCTGTGTCGGATATATCGGCAGGAGGCTTTGCTAAACTGAATCCCAATGGGAAGCCAAACTGAGAAAAGCCAGTTTGTGGAAAAAAGTCGAATGTTTGATTTAAATGGCGCGCCAGGAGGGAGTCGAACCCCCGACCAACAGGATCGGAACCTGCTACTCTATCCAGCTGAGCTACTGGCGCATCTGCACCGCCCTGAGGAACGTTTGGACTAGTGCGAAGAAGCCGTATGATACGTGTGTTGTTGTTGAGGTTCAAGGCCTCAAACAGAGCAAATTTTAGCACCATGGATAAGCTGTTCCAACTATTTGCTCAGTGGATGCTAAGGAATACTCTTTGGGTCTTTCCCGTTGGGCGCTAAAGCCGCTATAATACGTTTCAAATTTTTGTAAGGCGACCAGCTACTGTAGCTAGTTTGCTTTCTTTTCAATCTTTATCATGAGGCACTTTACATGATCACATTTAAGCCTGTAGCCCTGTTCGGCCTTTTGGCTGGTATTATTATGAGCCTTGGTTCACTCACAGTGGTAGCCAACCACGACAGTGGTAGTAGTATTGCGAAGCGCATTAGCGCTGTAGGTAGAATTTGCGTAGAAGGTCAAAGCTGTAAAGCACCGGTTGCAGAAGTGATAGAAGTTGCCGCTG
>Ga0307997_10000588_pt1 | contig 16651 bp, 20 predicted proteins | sample Davwhametageno36_FD_203165 | JGI IMG/M metagenome (GOLD analysis project Ga0307997, IMG submission 203165) | Marine microbial communities from Davis Island wharf, Antarctic Ocean - #36 | ecosystem: Environmental > Aquatic > Marine > Unclassified | place: Antarctic Ocean: Davis Island wharf... | reverse complement strand
AGCTGGGCATTGATCCAATTCACCTTGGGATCATCATGGTTGTGAACATGGAGATTGGGATGATTACGCCGCCGGTTGGCTTGAACCTCTTTGTGACTTCTGGGGTTGCGGGTATGCCAATGATGAGCGTTGTACGTGCTGCGCTGCCGTTCTTGGGCGTTATGTTCATTTTCTTGATTATGGTGACATACATTCCTGCGATCTCAACGTGGTTGCCGACCTTAATGATGGGGCCCGAAATCATAACGAAGTAACGAAAAAGGCCCATCCCTTTGCAGGGGTGGGCCGCTGAGTCATACGATAATGAGTGATTAAGAAGCGCTAAGTGTGTCCACAATGGGCGAGAAATCAGCAGCTTTCAGGCTTGCGCCGCCGACCAGTGCACCATCCACATTTTCAGCGGTGAAGATCTCTGCAGCGTTGCTCGCTTTGACTGAACCACCATAGAGCAATGAAATACTGTTGCCGATTTCTGCGCCAAAGCGTGCATTAAGCTCTGCGCGGATAAAGTCATGCACTTCAATGATTTGCGCAAGGGTAGGGACCTTACCTGTTCCGATGGCCCAGATGGGTTCATAGGCAATAACCAAGCTGTTAGACGTTGCGCCCTCTGGAACGGAGGCGGCCAACTGTGCGCCGATAACATCAAGTGTTTTGCCCGCTTCACGATCGCTGAGGCTTTCCCCGATGCACAAGATTGCAATCAAACCAGCATCACGTGCAGCAATCGCCTTGGCGCATACATCGTCGTCTGTTTCGCCGTAGATCTCGCGCCGTTCAGAGTGGCCAGCGATAACATATTTTGCACCCGTATCTTTGACCATAGGGGCAGAAATATCACCAGTATGCGCGCCAGATTGCGCTGTGTGGCAATCTTGTGCACCAATAGCGATTGATGACCCATGGGTCATTTTGACAGCTGGAAACAGCAATGGGGAAGGTGGGCATATCACAACCGTGCATTCCGCGCTGGTTTGGCTTTTGGCAAGTTCGCTCAGCTGGTCCAGTGAATGAGACAACCCATTCATTTTCCAATTGCCTGCTGCTATTTTTGTGCGCATTTGATGCACTCCTATTTAATCTTTTTCTAAGCTAGCATTTGGGTTAATTGGGGGCAACGCGAGGGTTTCGCGAAGTTTAAGAACAAGGCCATTCCATGATCCCTAGATTAGACGCCGCATTGATCCGTAAAGGTGATCCAAAAACACTTGCCGCTTTGAAAGAAGCAGCAACAGGGGTTGGGTTTGCGACTGTATACAACACAGCATTGACGGCTGATCAGTGTGACTGAAGTCATTGAAACCTACCGTGCTTTTTTCAAACTCCCAGAGGCTCAAAAGCGTGAAATCGATATGTCCGTCACGGGCAGCAATCGTGGCTGGGGTGCTGCAGGATCAGAGCAAGTTGATCCTGATGTGAACCCAGATTATAAGCAATATTTCGACAGTGGTGTGGAATTGGCGAAGGGTGATCCACGGGTAGAAATGCCTGTGTATGGATTGAACCAATGGCCGTCTGACGATCTTGAGTTTAAAAAAATCATCCTTGAATATTATGACGACGCGATCTATGTGGCGATGGGCGTTTTGCGCGGTATAGCGAACGCGATTGATATGCCTGATGATTACTTTGACAAAGCGTTTCGAACACCGATGGCGCTACTGCGCGGTAACTTTTACCCAGAGCGTCCAAAGGATGCGACGGATATGGATTTCGGAATCGCGACACACACCGACTATGGCTGTTTGACCTTGCTGGCGACGGATGGATCACCCGGTTTAGAGGTGCGTAAACGGGGTGGGGGCTGGATACCAGTTTCTGCGCAACCCGGTCAATTTGTTATTAATTTCGGGGAAATGTTGGGATTTTGGACTGGTGGTATTGTCCAAGCGACGCCGCACCGTGTTGTGGGCGGGGAAGCTGAACGTATATCTGTTCCACTGTTCTTTAATCCATCCCATGACACCAATGTTGCACCACCCGAAAGTGGCGAAGTTGTGCGTGCAGGGAAACATTTGGAACGCCGTTTTAACGAGACGTATCTGCACCTTCAAAAGCTCTAAGGGCCTTTTGCGCAATCTGCTTATATTTCAGCAAATTTGATGGACTCACCACAGCCACAGGCTTCGGTTACATTAGGATTTCGAAACTTGAAGCTGGACTCTAACAGACTGGTTTCATAATCAATTTCTGTTCCAAACAGGAACATTTGCGCCATTGGCGCGATCAAAACACGGGCACCATCCTGTTCGACAACTTCGTCGTTCGGATCCTGTTCAGCCACATAATCCATCGTGTATTCCATGCCCGCACAGCCGCCTTTTTTGACGCCAATACGCAGGCCCTGATGCCCGCCAGAGGCCATCAGTTTTGCAATCTGAGCAGCCGCTTTTTCAGAAATGGAAACGGCCTGTTTGCCTGGAATTGAAAACATGATACGTACTCCTTTTCCCCTAATCTAGGGACGATGTTGGGCTGGCTCAACCCTTGTGTAAAATAGCCCGTTCACAACGTCGGTATTACGTCGGTAAGACGTTGGTGCACACAGCGGTGTGCCAAAATTAAAAAATTACATGAAACCTAGTTCAAGACGGGCTTCGTCAGACATCATGTCCATGCCCCAAGGTGGTTCCCAAACAAGGGCCACATCCACAGTTTTGACACCAAGGATCGGTTCAACCGCATCCGCAACCCAGCCCGGCATTTCGCCAGCGACAGGGCAACCCGGTGCCGTGAGGGACATCTTGATGTTCACTTCGCTCTCGGCGTTGATGTCGATCGTATAAATCAAACCAAGTTCGTAAATGTTTACCGGAATTTCAGGGTCATAAACCGATTGGCAAGCGGCCACCACGGCCTCGTACAAAGGATGGTCAGTTGATGATGGGGCGATCAGTGGTACGCCTTCTAGCATTTCTTTAGACTGGTCCATATTGGCTCCGGTGTGTTCCTGACTCTTTATATAGGGTTTAGGCGTCGGGGCGTCCAGTGGGGCACTGGTTGAAAGTGGTTTCTTTATTTAGGTCACTTAAATGTCGGTACATTCTCAATTCATTTGACGGATGAGATATTGATTCGTATCAATATTTTTGTGTAAATTTAATTATTTACAAGCCTAACGGGAATTTTCGTTTGGCGCAGATAAGGATAACCAGCATGACAGAAAAAAATGATTACCACGTAGGTGAACGCGCAAGCGAAATTCTACAGCCAACCCAGTATAAGCCAAGCCCTTTTAAAAAGGGCCGCCCACCAGAGCCGTTGCAGTTTGAGGTCAATCTGACCGCACAAGCGCATGACCGTCAGAAGAAATCTGGCATGGTGCAGGTGAACATTCCAGGGTTCTCGCCGCTGAAACTATATTGTGATGAGCAAACACCGGTTGGTGATGACACTGCTCCGCCCCCGTTGGCTTATTTTTGTGCAGGTATCGGTTTCTGCCTGATGACCCACCTGACAGACATCTACACCGCGCGTGGGATCAAGATTAAGTCGATGAACCTTGAGCAAAAGCTGCGGTTCCAAACGAACCTAAGCAACATGCGCGACTTGGGCCACACTACAGAGGGCGAGACATTGGGCATTGAAACTCACGTGTTGATCGAAAGCGATGAGTCCCAAGAGGTCATTCGTGGATTGATGGAAGAGGCCGAAAACGCCTGCATGGCACACCACGCCTTGCGCAACCCGATCCCCTGGTCGTCACGCCTTATTCACAACGGTGAAGAACTGTTGAACAAAAACGGTTGATAAGAATGTAGGGCGGGGTGAAGCCCCGCCTTATGTATATCATACCTCATTCCACAAACGACGAATTTCTCGCTGTTGTCTCAAGCAATTTTCAGTCCTGTACTCGTGGTCGGGATCTTTGAATTTTTGCGTGATGTGTTCGTCCCATTGAGCTGCGAGCCAATCAATCTTTTGGAAGACATGCAGGTTTTTGACGGTTTCTTTGTGGACAATATCCAAATGTCTTTTGGTGTTCTGCGCGATGTTTTTAATGATTATAGAATTGTCGTAAATTTCTTGCCTCAAAACCTATACAATGGCGTTTGACGACCAGACACCATCATCATCACGAACTATTAGTTTGTTATCTTCTTTTTTGGTCATGCTTTCTTGTATAAATTTCAGAGCCATCTTATCCAGTGCAATCCTCGAATTTACTTCCAAAGTGCTTTCGAATTTATATGCTGCTACAACCGCTGGGCCCCATGGTGTGGTTTCCCTCTTCGAAATCGGCCCGAGCGATGCTCCGCCCCGTATCCAAATGCCCATTGCCATTAGGTCTATTGTTAGCTTGGCTAACTCCATGAACAGCCGGGAAACGGCTTCTGGCTTTGGAGTGACGGAGAGCAAAATGCAGTCTGAAAAATGTGACTTCTTAAGCTGCTAATTGATCGTAAACGCTGGATGTCTTCGATCCTGTTGAGTGCGCAGTCCACGTGCTGAGCACCATCTCCCTCTGGTGATCTTGACGTGTCCTTAACCAGTGCTTCAAAGCCTAAGATGTTGATAAAAAAGACCATGCGCTCTTCAAAAATAGTGCTCACTAATTGTCCCGATTCATATCTAAAATTGCGATTTTTATTCTCAGTAGGGTATTTCGAGCGACCGATGTTTTCCAATCGCATACCTAATCGAAGATTAGGTAGCGCCCGAACCTCCCCCATGGGGAGGGCGCGATTGCGTATGGGGCTAGGTAAAAGAAGAAGGCGGGGTTAAGCCTTATGTGCGGCTCGAATGTCAGCTTGCAGGCCAGAGTGCGTGCTAACTTTCAAGAAGGCTGAGTTCTTCCTCCTCAAGTAACACTAGTCCAGTGGGGGTGACTATCGCTTCCTCAAACTTACTTGCGATGACCTCAAATGTTACATCCTTAAATCCGATAATGAAGTGTCTTTTGCCATCATGTAAAAAATCTGCATCGCGTGGGTGGCTACTGTTATTGTCTCGAAGTTATAACACCCAAGGAGAATTTAGTACTTCTTGAAAATCTTATCTAGCCATTCCAAATTGCTGGAGTGGGTGGCCTACTTCATTATTTGGATATCTATATTTATATAGAGTTGAACTGAATTTTAGCCCAAGGATTTTATCCCCTGTTTTTTCAAGAAAAAATAGACATGATGTTGCGTTGAAACAACGAAGTTTTCGTACAGGAATCTATATTTTTTGCTAAGCAAGACTTCTAAAACTACGGGATCGTCAATTAATTTTTTGGCCTTTTGAACATTTTTTGTCCTATCTTTCTACTCTAACCCATTTCATAATTTTGCCCACGGGACTAAAGATGAACGCCATTAAATTGGTCGAACTCAGTCTCGGGTGAAACGTCGTTTTGTTTACATGCCGATCTTTTGCCATTCGATCTCAATCATTAATGTCGTGAGTCACGCGCCGTGCGCCGGAACTCTGGCTTTTGAACACGCGCTTCAGCACGATCCATGCCGCCAGTGACAGCCCTGTAAACAGGGCCAGTGCGGCGGGGACCATCATGGCGGTGGGGAACAATGCCACCACCGCTGTCATGATCAGCGCCCCGATGGCGAAACCGATAAAGATGAAGCTGGGGGCGAGAACCTCTAGCACTGCCAGCGCGATTGCAGCAGAGAGCCAGACCCACCAGATGCTTACCATTGTATCCATTATAGGCGTCCTTTCAGTAGTTTAAACGCGTCGCCAAAGGCATCCATTGCCGATGCAGGTACAATGACGGTTTGCGATCCGTTGCTGGTGCCAAGGGCGGTTAGCGCTTCGACTTGCTTCAAAGCCACTTGGTATTGTGCGGCTTCAATCCCGTGTTCTGTGATGGCCGTGGCAACAGCTGCGGTTGCGTAGGCTTCGGCGTCTGCCAGCACTTTACGCGCTTTGGCGGATTGCTCTGATGCATATAGTTCAGCATCGGCACCTAGTTCCACGGCACGTTTTGACCCTTCGGCCTCTGTCACCTGTGCACGACGTGCGCGTTCAGCGTTCAGCTGTTGCATCATTGCGGCGCGGGTGGCGGCGTCTAGATTTACATCGAGGATTTCGGCGCGTGTCACTTCTATGCCCCAATCGTCCACGGCACCCTCGACCAGTTGTTTGACTGTGGTGATCAGGGACGTCCGGTTTGCCTGTACTTCATCAAGGTCCATTTTACCGATTTCTGCACGCACGATCCCTGCAACCGTTGTGGAAATCGCGCTGTCGACGTCGCGGATACGGTAAACTGTCTTTTCTGGCTCAGTAATGCGGTAAAAGACGGATGTGTCGATCTGAACCAGCACGTTATCGCGGGTAATCGCGTCTTGGGACGCAGTTGGCAACTGGCGTTCTAGGATCGAGATTTTATGTGCAACACGGTCAAGGAATGGGATGATCATATTGATCCCTGGGCCAAGCACCGAGTGGAGGCGACCAAAGCGTTCAATCACATGCTGCTCTGACTGTGAAACGATGCGAACGGCCTTGAGTACCAGCACAACGAAGAGGACGGCGAGCAAGAGATAGACGATGTTACCTTGGATGGCGTTCAGGATCAGTTCTTCGATTGGCATAATGCGCGTCCTTTGATTATTGTATTGTTATTATAGGTTGAAATATGGGGGCTCATCACGCTGATTGCAAGTTTGTGTGAACCGGTTTATCGCCTGTTTAACACCCTGAGAGGCCCTGACATGACCAAAGTTACATTCGATTTACACGCCACCGATGGCAAGGCCCGTACGGGGCAAATCAACACGCCGCGCGGTGAAATTCGAACACCTGCGTTTATGCCTGTGGGCACGGCTGCGACCGTTAAAGCGATGATGCCTGAAAGTGTGCGTTCAACCGGTGCTGACATCTTGCTGGGCAACACCTATCACTTGATGCTGCGCCCAACGGCTGAGCGGATTGAGCGCCTTGGTGGTTTACACAAGTTCATGAATTGGAAACGCCCGATTTTGACGGACAGTGGCGGATTTCAGGTGATGAGTTTGGCAGGATTGCGCAAGCTGACCGAGCAGGGCGTGACGTTCAAATCTCACATCAATGGGTCCAGCCACGAGATTACGCCAGAGCGGTCTATGGAAATTCAGCGCATGCTGGGATCAGACATCGTGATGTGCTTTGATGAATGTCCGGCGCTTCCTGCCGATCGCAAACGGATCGCGGAAAGTATGCGCATGTCGATGCGTTGGGCAGATCGGTCCAAGGTGGCCTTTGGCGACCGTCCGGGGCACGCGCTGTTTGGTATTATGCAGGGCGGTCTGGAAAAAGATTTTCGCGAGGAAAGTGCTAACGCACTGACCAACATTGGTTTTGATGGGCATGCTGTTGGCGGATTGGCTGTGGGCGAAGGGCAGCAGGCGATGTTTGATTGCCTGGACTATGCGCCTGACATGCTGCCAGCGGACAAGCCGCGCTATTTGATGGGCGTGGGTAAACCTGACGACATCGTGGGCGCAGTAGCACGTGGCATCGATATGATGGATTGCGTACTGCCTTCACGCTCTGGTCGTACGGGGCAGGTGTTTACCCGTCACGGTGTTGTGAACATTAAAAATGCACGTCACGCAGATGATCCGCGCCCACTTGATGAGAACTGCAGCTGTCCTGCTTGTTCCAACTATAGCCGCGCATATTTGAACCACGTGTTTCGCAGCAATGAAATGATTTCGGGCATGTTGCTGACATGGCATAACTTGCAATATTTTCAGGATATTATGCAGGGAATGCGGGATGCAATTGGGGCTGGTACTTTTGAAGCATGGCAAAAATATTTCCATGACGGGCGTGCTCAGGGCGATATAGAACCCTTATAAAACCTCAGGAAAATGCCAACAAGTTTGCTGATCTCATTGCACCTCAGTGGGGATCACGTCATTGTTGCCCTTGAAACAGGCATATAAGACCTACACTTAATAAAGTCGAAACAGGAGACGGTCACTGGTTGCCTAGATTAGGGACCGCGCTGTCTTGCCAGATTAAGGAATTGAGCATGCAAGAGCCACTTAACGCATCCTACCCAGTATTGCCTTTGCGCGATATTGTTGTGTTCCCACACATGATTGTGCCGCTTTTTGTTGGTCGCGAAAAATCAGTACGCGCCCTTGAAGAGGTCATGGCCGACGATAAGCAAATCTTGCTGTCGAGCCAAACCGATCCGTCTGAGGATGATCCACAAAGCGATGGTATTTTTAAGGCTGGCGTTCTGGCCAATGTCTTGCAGTTGCTGAAGTTGCCAGACGGAACTGTTAAGGTGCTGGTCGAGGGCCAAGCCCGCGTGCGCATCACTGAATACCTAGACAATGACGACTTCTTTGAAGCCCGCGCTGAGTATCTGACCGAGATGCCCGGTGATGTGGCCACAACTGAGGCGCTATTGCGTACGGTTGGCGACGAGTTTGAGCGCTATTCAAAAGTTAAAAAGAACATCCCTGAAGAGGCGTTGGCCGCCGTTGGTGAATCTGACGAGCCATCAAAGCTGGCCGATTTGGTCGCTGGTCACCTAGGTATCGAAGTTGAGCAAAAGCAAGACTTGCTTGAGACCCTCAGCATTTCTGAACGTCTTGAGAAGGTCTATGGCCTGATGCAGGGCGAGATGTCTGTTTTGCAGGTTGAGAAGAAGATCAAAACCCGCGTCAAAACACAGATGGAACGCACGCAGCGTGAGTATTATCTGAACGAACAGATGAAAGCGATCCAGCAAGAGTTGGGTGACGGCGAAGACGGCAAGAACGAGATGGACGAGCTGAACGAGAAGATCAGCGCGACCAAGCTTAGCAAAGAAGCGCGTGAAAAGGTTGATTCTGAAGTTAAGAAGCTCAAGAACATGTCGCCTATGTCTGCTGAGGCCACTGTTGTCCGCAACTATCTAGATTGGATACTGGGCGTTCCGTGGGGTGTAAGATCCCGCGTAAAAAAGGACTTGGTCCGCGCGCAGAAAATCTTGGACGATGATCACTATGGTCTGGAAAAGGTCAAAGAACGCATCATTGAGTATTTGGCTGTGCAGCAACGCTCTTCCAAGATGAAGGGCCCGATCATGTGTTTGGTTGGTCCTCCCGGTGTTGGTAAGACATCGCTTGGTAAATCTGTGGCTAAAGCCACAGGTCGTGAGTTTATTCGCATTTCCCTTGGTGGTGTGCGCGACGAAAGCGAAATTCGTGGTCATCGTCGTACCTATATCGGCTCTATGCCGGGTAAGATCATTCAGGCTTTGAAAAAGGCAAAGACCAGCAATCCGCTGATATTGTTGGATGAAATCGACAAAATGGGCCAAGATTTCCGCGGCGACCCTGCATCTGCAATGTTGGAAGTGTTGGATCCGGAACAGAACTCTACCTTTGTGGATCACTATCTAGAGGTCGAATATGACCTGTCTGATGTGATGTTCCTAACCACATCCAACAGCTACAACATGCCTGGTCCATTGCTGGACCGTATGGAGATCATTCCGTTGTCAGGTTACACTGAGGACGAAAAGCACGAGATCGCCAAGCAGCACTTGTTGCCTAAGCAGATCAAGAACCATGGCCTGAAAAAAGGTGAGTATGAGCTGACTGATGACGGCCTGACCGACATCATCCGCTATTACACACGTGAAGCTGGTGTTCGTAACCTTGAGCGTGAGATTGGCAAAACGGCACGTAAGTCGTTGACTAAAATCATCAAAAAGGAAGAAAATAGCGTCGTTGTTTCTGCTGAAAACATGAACGATTTCTTGGGTGTCAAAAAGTACCGCTATGGTTTGGCGGAACAGCACGACCAAGTTGGTGTTGTAACCGGATTGGCATGGACATCCGTTGGTGGTGATCTGTTGCATATCGAGGCGTTGAAATTGCCTGGTAAAGGGCGGATGAAAACGACTGGCAAGCTGGGCGATGTGATGAAGGAGTCGATTGAGGCAGCGTCATCCTATGTGCGTTCGATCAGCCCTAAAATTGGGGTTAAGCCAACCAAGTTTGATAAGCTTGATATCCACGTTCACGTGCCAGATGGCGCGACACCGAAAGATGGGCCATCTGCTGGTCTGGCGATGGTTACATCGATAGTGTCTGTCTTGACGGGTATTCCTGTGCGCAAAGATATTGCCATGACAGGTGAGGTTTCCTTGCGTGGCAACGCGATGCCGATTGGCGGCTTAAAAGAAAAGTTGTTGGCGGCGCTGCGCGGTGGGATCAAGACAGTTCTTATTCCCGAAGAGAATGAGAAAGACTTAGCCGAAATTCCAGACAACGTGAAAGAGGGATTGAAGATCATTCCTGTGACGCATGTATCTGAAGTTTTGAAATACGCATTGGTGTCTGAACCTGAGTCCATCCACTGGGATGAGGCGGCAGAAGAGGCTGCAGCAGCTGCAGCAGCTGCTGTCACGCCGCCAAGCGCGACAGCACACTAAGTTCAAAGTGATGACAAAAGGGTGGTTCATATTATGAGCCGCCCTTTTTGCATCTGCAACTAAGTTTTTGAATTGTTAACTAAATTGTGTCAACTCTAGTCTAAGTTCAAAGGAATGGCGGGTATTCCCGTATTTTGGGACTAAACTGTTTCCAATAAAGAAACAGCCATTGCGGCAGGGATGACACTAATGCCGACTAAAAAGTCAAAAACACCAGTAGTACTCGAGCAAACAACAGATCAAGAGGATGCGGTTCAAGCTGAAGTTAAGGCCGTTGTAGAAGCACCAGCAAAGGTATCAACAACAGCATCTGCATCTCCGATTGTTATCGAAGGCCAACAACCTGTTGTGAGCGGTCCTGTGATGCGCAAAAAAGAACTGATCGACCTAGTTGTTGAACGTTCTGGTATGAAGAAAAAGACGCGAAGCCAGTTGATGAAGCAACTTTGGCAATTCTGGGCGAAGCCTTGGCAGAAGCGTGCGAACTGAACCTACAGCCACTTGGTAAGGTCAAGGTACGTCGTGAAAAGCTAACGCCAAACGGCCGCGTTTTAGTGACAAAGATCCACCAGTCTAATGCTGCCGAAGGCGCGGACAACGATGCTGCTGATGCGTCTGACATGCCAACATCTGCTGAATAATCAATCTCCATAGAAACATTTTAAACCGCCCCTGTCCGCAGGGGCGGTTTTCTTTATTGGGCTTACGTGGTTTTAGTGAACGAGCGTGAAAAGGAGCCTACAGATGTACCCTGAAATTTATGTATTGCGGCACGGTGAAACGTTTTGGAACTCTGAAGGCCGGATGCAGGGCGGTTTGAATTCACCACTTACACCCCTTGGAACAGAACAAGCTGAACGTCAGGCCGCGATTCTTTCTGAAATTGATTTGAGTGGATTCGCTATTTTTTGCAGCCCACAGGGCAGGGCATTCGAAACAGCGGCGATTGCTTTGGCCCGTCAGGTCAATAATATTCACACTGATGCGCGTTTGCGCGAGATTGAAGTGGGTGATTGGGCAGGTCATCTGCGTTCTGAATTCGCTGAGCCAGGAGAATTTAAAGAAACACCTGACGGCGCTTTGGAGCTGTATGAACGGGCCCCTGGCGGGGAAGGTTTCGCCGCTCTTGAAGTTAGATGTAAGGATTTTATTTTGTCTTTACAGGGGCCTAGTATATTGGTGACACACGGAATTACATCGCGCATGTTGCGTTTAACTGTGCTGGGACTTGGGCGTGAAGGCATGTCAAAAATGCCTGGTGGGCAGGGCGTTGTGTATCATTTGAAAAATGGTGTGCAAAAACGTCTATCTTAGGCTTGCGTCTGTCTAAACCTTTGTCTAAACACCGCTTTAACGGGTCGTTAGCTCAGTTGGTAGAGCGCTTCGTTTACACCGAAGATGTCGGGAGTTCGAGCCTCTCACGACCCACCATTCATCCCGTTGATAACATAAATAAATCATACTTTACCGACCTTTGCGGATCAAAAACGCAACTACTATTGTAACTACTTATGTAACTATCAGTAGGCTTCAAGTTATCTCCGAGTCAGCGGTTGAGTCAGGTTATAGCTATCCTTTCTCACGTTTGAAGATGATGCGAGGCAAACAAACTGTCGTAATTAACATCCCAGCACATCTCAGGCATCTCTATGGCGTCTTGCGAAGCATACGGAGAACAACAGGCACAAGTGATCCCAAGGTGGCTCAAGTTAAGCACCATTACATTGCTCAGCAAATCTATGATGAGTTCGATCAGAAGCAGAGTGAACACTTAAATAAACATCATGCTGTCGCTGATAACTTTGTTATTGATGCAATCTATGGGTTGGCGACATCATTTAATTACAAGAACATCCCTGACTTGAAGCCCTCAACAGAATACAACCAGTTGGTCGCTCTGAAGACTTCCTGTGATGTCTATGCTGATATGGTTATGAACTAGCGCACAAATGATGATATTAAGGCTATGGCAGACATCTTAAATAACTCTGCTCAGCCTGCGGTGGACCTTTTAAATTTTGTTGGGCCACAGTCCAAGTCTCGTTACACAATAGAGCAAGGTGGTCTTGCTGGTCGTTATAAGCATCTAATGACCCAAACCTTCTGGCATGACCTTCTGCTTGAAGCAGCAAGAGAACAGGGGCTACCAGAGCCTAGACTAGACCCTCTCAAGGGTGCTGATGTCCCAGTGATCGTTGAAGCTGACGGTAACGTGATGGTTGATATTCCCATAATGAGGCGCACGACCAACGAACCCGTTGAACCAATTAGTCGTCCAGCTAGGGTCATACCAACAGGCGTAATAACTATTGCCTCGGTTATGGATGAGTACCTTGTGGATATGCGATTACAGTTGGCTGTGTTGAATACTCAGAAGAAGCTGACACGATGGAACAAGCAGTTCTTAGAGGTAATGGGTGACTTAGAGATAATCGAAATACAGCCAAAACACGGCTACGAGTACGTCCGTAAGGTGTTAGCTGACAACCCAAGTCGTTCAAACCGCACACTCAAGGATTACTGCTGGGGTGTTCAGCATCTTCTCCAATACTGTGTTCGGAGTGGTTATATTGAAGTGAACCCCTTCCGTGAACTTGATTTAAAGAATTACGGTAAGGAAGCTGAAGAAACCCTTACATACACGTCTCAGGAGCTAACTACGATTTTTGCGCACGATTGGGGTGAGCAAGACAGGCTGCTTCTTTCGATTATTGCGACGACAGGCATGAGGCCATCTGAGGTTGGGAATATGACTTGGGAACGCTTCAACGACACTGAGTATGACGGCATAAGGTACATTACGACCACAGATGCTGATGGTGAGAAAGTGCGAGTGAAGAACAAAGGTTCAAAGCGCGATGTGCCACTACATCCTGACCTAATACTGCCTAAGAAGGGCGTTGGTCGCTTGTTCGGCTACACCAAAAATGAAGATGGTCTTTGCTCGACGGACATTGGGCATAAACTTAATCCAACGCTACATCGACTGGTTCCGCACCCCAATAAAAGCATCAGGAGCTTACGCAGAACCTTTAAAGTCATGTTACGTGATGTTGGGGTAGGGGAAGAGGTCCACGATGCTATCACAGGCCATAATCAAACGATTGGCAGTGGGCGTAAGAACTATGGTGGAATGGGTCTCAAGGTGAAGTTTGAGGCTATCGCTAAATTAGACATATCGTTCGTAAATAAGTGGTAATCTGAACCATTGAGCGGCTCGAGGTCATCAATCAGATCAAACACCCGTGGCTATGAACTCCAAAAGACTAGCCTTCAACTGTGAGGATAGGCTTGCACCAGCCCAAACTTTTGTAAAATGCATAGAAGGCTTGTTTAGCGTCACCAGTGTTAGCCTCTGGTGCTATCAAGCAATCATGTAACGACAGGCACTAATCCCTCTGTCTAATACCCTTGCTTAGTCGGAATAACTCCCTTGACGCCACCTCTGGGTTCAGCGGAATGGTGGTGGGTAGTTATGCCAGTGTTGGTGCTATAATCTCTTTGTTCTATAGCTGCCTTAAAGCACATACTCTTCTGAGATAATTTCATGGGTTACAATGCCCCTTGTACTTGAGAAAGTTCGATTGAATTGGGTAAGCTTTGATAATAATTCATCCTCTAAAATCGGCTGGCAAGCTTTATAGGATTCTGGGTCTTTATATTCGTAAAGCACTGCTGCAACGTGTGCTCCGTCTTTATTCCAAACCTTTGTGGTAGTGCGCCTCAGCATACCTGCAGTGGTCAACTTGGATATAAGGTTTGGTGTTAGTAATTGTTCTTGCATTTGAATGTATAAATCGAGTTCAGGCTTACTGATGAACTTCATAGTTGTGTAATTTATCAAGGTAGCGTTCGTCATATTTTTGTCCTGTTCAATGCTACTTCACATTATCATAGACGCTTTTTTTTATGAAACAACGCCGGCATACTAACCCGACCAAAGATTTAACCTTTGATTTACCTTTTGTTATTCAAGGTGGGTGCTGTATCAAGATACTTACGGGGCTATTTAGTATAAAAGCTGATGATGTGTTTAGGGCGTGTTGCTATTAGATCATCCAAGGCTTGCCCGTCTCAAGTCCAGCGCACCCAAGACCTATACCCCTGCTTATTCGAAATAACACATCTGGGTTAACTACATGATCGTGGGTCGGGGTGCTAATGTGGGTACGGTAAATCTCTATTTGTCCTAGTAAAGGGAGAGAGTTAATACTTTCCAATATTCCAAAATTCCAATACTCTAATATATTTATCATGTTATTATAACTTTACAGCATCATTCTCATTATGTAGTTCTAGCGACTTACAGAATTTATCTCTTCTGAGTTCATATTGCTTGGTAGGCTCAATTTGGATTGGTGTCTGGAATACTACCGCTACTGGTTCTTCATATTTCTTAATATCACCCTGTACTTTAATGGTATGAATATTCTGCTTATTCTTGATGTCGTGGTTCGCTCTAACACCAAACGACTCCATAGTGTACTGGGCTATCGACCACCGGCACCAGAGGTCATCATATCGATGGACCAAAGGCCAATCATGCACTAACTTTCAAATTGGACCACTCAAGTAAGGCTGTTCAATTGGAAAAAATGATGAGAAATATTCTACTTGCAGGCATGATTGGAATTTGGGCAACAGGTGTTATGGCACACTCGCCCCTCGATGGAACGACACCTATTAATGAGTCCAGTGTGACCGAGATGCCTACTGAAGTCTTAATGGACTTCAAAAGTAATATCCGTCTAACACGAGTCTCTATTACCCATGCCGATAAACGCACCATGGACATGGACCTCGGTGAACAAACAGCCTTCACACAAGAATTTTCTTTGCCGATGCAAGACATGGGTGCGGGTATTTACGTTGTAAAATGGCGTGGGCTTGGGGCTGATGGCCATGCGCTAAATGGTACATTTAGTTTTACGGTTGAATAACGATGCCTGATGCGTTCGGTTTGGCGGCTATCGTCACAAAGTTTGCGCTTTATCTTGGTGTGATGACTTCGGCTGGTACGGTCATGGCCATGTTGATGTTTAGGCTAGAACGGACTCGTGGTTTGGCCATGACGTTTGCGGTTCTTGGAATTGTCGCGGCGATCCTCGCCTTTTCATTACGCGGTGCCAATCTAACGGGAGATGTGAGTGGCTTAACTGATCCTGAGATGCTTAAGCTTTTGTGGACCACACCTGTTGGCACAGCTTTACTGTTACGTTTGGTGGGCCTTGGCCTGTTGATTGCGGGGCTGTTCATGGGCCGCGTCGGAACTTGGGTCTCGGTGCTTGGTGGTGTCATTGCGATCTGGTCTTTCGATCAAGTCGGACATGTTTCTGGTCTTGAAACTACGCTCCTTGACCTTGCATTGATGTTGCACTTGCTTGCCGTTGCCTTGTGGATCGGTGTTCTTACACCATTGAAACGCTTGGCATCGTCATCAAGCACGTATGCTTCGGCTGCGGATGTAGGGCACCGATTTGGTGTTGTTGCTTCGGCTACCGTGCCTGTGCTGATCATTGTGGGTGGCTACATGGGTTATCAGCTTGTTGGGTCATTTACTGCTCTTGTAGGCACCAGCTATGGGCAGGCGATGATCATCAAAGTGCTGCTGGTCGGTTTACTTCTTGGACTGGCCGCTGCCAACAAACTTCGTTTCATTCCCGCGTTGCGCACCGGTGACTCTGCAGTTGCAAACCATCTTTCCAAGTCCATATCAGTTGAATGGATCGTGATCCTTGCCGTGCTTGGCATGACCGCCGTTCTTACAACAAACCTTACTCTGCCAACATGAGGCACTACATGAAAAGACGACACTTTTTAGCTACCGTCTCAGCCACAGCGATCTAACCAATGCCCACATTTGCAGCATAAGATACGCTCCGACTAAAAGCCAATGCGTTTGTTATGATTTCACTCGAGCCACACTGACCTGTGCCCCAAGTTCCCTCCAGCTTTGCGCGGAGTCCTTGGGGTTAAATCTTTGGCGTTAGGCCGCCATCTTGTCCATCGCCTTTCTCTGCAAAAATTCCATCGGTGTCAGGTTGCTCAATGCTGAATGTGGTCTGCGCCAGTTGTAATCCTCTTGCCATTCCTCAAGCGTTTTGCGGGCATCGCGCAATGTGCCAAATAACGTTTCATTCAAACATGCGTCTCGAAGCTTGCCGTTGAAGCTTTCGATGAAGCCGTTCTGCTGGGGCTTGCCCGGTGCGATATAGTGCCAATCAACATCACTCTCCTGAACCCATTTGAGGATCGCCATGCTGGTGAACTCGGTGCCGTTGTCTG
>Ga0307997_10000586_pt1 | contig 16687 bp, 9 predicted proteins | sample Davwhametageno36_FD_203165 | JGI IMG/M metagenome (GOLD analysis project Ga0307997, IMG submission 203165) | Marine microbial communities from Davis Island wharf, Antarctic Ocean - #36 | ecosystem: Environmental > Aquatic > Marine > Unclassified | place: Antarctic Ocean: Davis Island wharf... | reverse complement strand
ACCATTTGTAAAAAAATTACAAGTCGCTGCCCCCTCTCACGTTTGGAAACGGTGGGTCGGGACCGCTGCTGCTTCTCTTACGGTCACACCAAATGACGTCGTCTTCCTCGTCCGCTTCTATCCTCTTCACCACACGGCAGCCGCTGACTCGAATCAGTCGCTTCGCTTGCGATGCAGCAGCATCAGCAGCGGAACTCTCCTTGATCGCTTCGCAAGCCATCACCATGGGATCGATCCTGTCTGCAGAGGCACGCCTCACGATGGGATGATTCATTAGTATCTGCGTCTGCTGCACCGGCGTGCACCTGCTGTCGCTGCAGCGAGGGCGTTCGCAGCCGTACCACACGTGCATCACTCTTCGGATGCCTGCTGTCACTTTTTCTACGCCGTGTAGGGACTCTGCACGAAACACCACCAAACTACCCCTTTCGCTGTGGCTCGTGTGAGTCGTTTTGTTCAAATGTTGAGGATCAAACACGACGAAACGACCGCCAGCGTGGTTGCCATCTCGGTGCGAGTCCAGACCCACGCTTGCTGTCACGCAGCGTCGATCGATGTCGGTGTCGGCGTGCATGCTGTGGAATCCGTTCTCGTGATACACTTGAAACGAAGCGTGCTGCTGCCACACTGCTCCGCCACCATGCAGTGTGGCAGTGACTTTCACACGCACTCTGTCGTAGACGTCGCACAGCCGGCGCAGCTCTGGCAGGGTCGTGCCGTGCAGCTGGTCGTAGCCGCTCTGCACATAGTCCACGGGACCCTTGGACACTATCAGTCGACGTGCGAGAGATTCGCCTTCGTCACTCCGCTGTTGCAGGCGGTGATCCAAATAAGAATTGAGCGTGTCAACGTCGTTGGAAGAGAGGAAATGGTCAAATTGAACTGCCGTGTTAGGAGCCAGCGAAGAGCAGCGGAGATGCTGCTGGTTGAAGGTGACGAGATGGAAGAGGAGGTGGGAGAGGAGGCGCATGGAAATTGCTGGATCCCAGGGATCGCACAAAAAACTGCAATTTCTTTGCCCCAAGGTATATCCGTTTTTTTACTAACAACCAATATGAGGTTATTTTGGAACAAAAATAAATGATATTTTTTCACCTATATTTATATGTGAAAATGCTTCATCAAAGGTAATTATGTAATTATTTGTTCGCTTTTATTATTCGCAATTTTTCAACTCCATCACCAATGGCAAGCTTTGGTTCCGCTGGACGCTTTGGTGGACGAGTGCAAAGCAAGGCTGTCGGCGTCCGTCGCATTCTTTCGGAAGCAGAGGAGAAGAAAGTCCGTTCCAAACTCAAAGCAGCTGCATACACTCAGGGTGGTGTTGATTGGCATCGTCTTTTTCGACATTACGACCGAGATAACTCTGGCGAGATTGGTTTTATTGAGTTCAAACGTTTGCTCCGTGGTGATGCCAAAATGTCGGTGAGCCAGCTGTCGGACGCCGACGTCAAGTCGCTGTTTCACACCGTTGATGCAGATGGCAGCGGTGAGATTGATGCTGCGGAGTTTGTGTCGTGGGTCCAAGAGGGAGAGGATAACGAAGAGAACGAGCAAGGTGGGAAGAGTGGGAAGAGGAGTGGTGGACATCGCAGCTCCGGATACGGCCGCGTGTCACCCACAGATTTGTCTAGTCCATCTCAGCGACGATTTGATCTTCATCAAGGCTGGTTAAAAAATAATTACGAGAACTCGGAGGCGGAGGGTGCTCTGGTTGCTAACGAAGAGGCGGCTTCTCCACCTTCCTCGCCGAAATCACACGCCATGCAAGAGGAGGAAGAGGACGACGATCGTCTTCGTAACATTCTCCTGATCTCACCCGGAACGCTGAAGCGCGCTGCAGCCATGTCCTCCGCTCGAAAGAACAGGAGTGGCAGGAAGCTGGAGGATCCGATCCGCACTTCGGCACAGCGTGCCATCGATGAAGCGGAGACTTCACTAGAGAGATCGATGTACTTTCCTCAAACGAGCCAGACGCTCAGCGGAGGAGGAAGAATGCAGCAAAAGGAGGAGGACGAGTTCACGTTGCATCGTCCACCCAGCGGAAGGAAGCAGCCGTTCTCCTCCAAGGGATCTAGTGGACCCAGTGGATCTCAAAGAGGTGGCAGTGATCTAGAGACGGAGGCATCCATTGCTGCGCTGCTTCAGCTCCAGCGGGAAAAGGAAAGACTCGAGCAAGACATGAGAAGACTTGCGACGGACACCAAGAACAAGGACGCTGCGCTGGAGGAGGCAGCAGCAGCAGTGATGGAGTTGCAGTCGTCCCAGCAGCACAGCGACAGTGAGGCTGACGCGTGGCACCGGATGGTCGTCGAGCAGAAGACTCAGCTCCAGCAGGTGTTGGAGGAGAGTACGGAGAAGGAGCTCACCATCCGAATGCAAGCCGAGCAGTTGCGAGCATTAAAAATATTGGTGGAGGCAAGAGCAGCGTCTAGCGAAAGTGTCGAAAGTGTAATCAACGTTGCACCAGATCACACCACCAGTCCCATTCGCTCACCAGAGGCAATGGAAGTGACGACGCTGACCAGTAGCAGGGGGAGTGGTGAGAGATTCAGCAGCCAGCGTCAATCTCCTGGTGCCTCGTCGCTGTCTTCCTCGCTGCGTTTGCACTCAGATTTTGGAGATTCAGAGGAAGACAATTTGGTCGCTCAGTTGCGATCAAGAATGTCGACCATTGATCAAGGAATGAAGGCTAAAGGAGAGTCTTCTACTTCCGCCAGCTACTCATCACCGCCGTCACCCACAGCTCACCGTCACCAGAGTCCATCTTTATCGTCTCGGACCTCGTCCTCCCGGACCTCGTCACCCACCATGCTGATTACCTCGCAAGTGGCAGCTGGACATGGTTCTGGCATGACATTTACCGAAATCGAATTGAACGAAGTTAGAAATGAGTTGGAAAAAACAAGAAGAGCATTACGTGTTGCATCCAAGCAGGCCAGCACAATTGGTGTAGAAAAAATAGAGATAGAGCAACAACTAGACAACACGCTCCGAGGACATGCCAGTGCGCTAGAACAAGTCCAGAGAGGCATGGAATCAAAGGCACATCGTGCACTGGAGAGTCTTCAATTGAGTCATGAAAGAGATGTCACATCGTTACAAAATGAATTGAGAGAAACATTAAAAAATAACGTTGCGACACAGCGTGACATGCTTCAAAAGTTTGGAATCTCTGAAAGGCAGCGTGCAGTACTTGAACGTGAGTTGGTTGAACTCCACCGAACGACGGAGCTACAGATTCATCAGCTGAATCAGAGCACAAGCAGCACCGAGGATGCGGCGCAGCATGAGGCGCAGCATGAGGCGCAGCATGAGGAGCAGCGTGAGAAGAGAGAAAAATTAAAATCAGAATTAGAAACGTTTCGTCAAAAGTATGAAGAAAGCGTAGAGAGTGAAAGATTAATGAGAGAGGAGCTTCGTTCACTTCATCAGCAGAGGAAGGAAGATTTAGAGAAGACAAGAGACGACATGCGCCATTTGCAGGCAGATATTGATCGCGAGCGACATGCGCGGGAGATGTCATCAATGAAGTACGACACTCTGTCAATGGAGCACGACGAGCTCCAGAGAAAAATGTCGACAGAGAGAAATAATCAAGGAGAAGCATTCCCCACTTCTGCTATGACATCAGCAACATCTGCCACAGCACCACCTGTGCTAACCTCACCACCCTCTGTTTCACAACTTATCCTGTCTGATGCTGGTGCTCCTTCTGTTTCTTCTGCTGCGCCAACGTCGTCTGGTGATGCAGAGTTGGATCAACTCCGTCAGCTCGTTCAAAAATTGTCGTCACAAAAAATTGAACTCCAGGAAGAGAAGGATCAACACATTTCCCAACTTCATTCGGAGTTGCAAAATTTAGAAGTTGAGCTCGAGCATGTCCACACTCTTCACGACCAAAAGCATCAAGATCTCTTGCAGTTGCAGGACACCATTAATAGCGAAGATGCAATGGTCTCTGTTGTCAGCAACTAGGATGACTTTCTGTGATACATCTCATTTATCTCTGTGTGCACATTCATTTTTATGAACCTAAATGCGACTTATGCATAGTCATGCATAGTCTAGAGTGCTACACTGTACACACTGGTTGCAAGCGTTGCAGGTTCGTTTATCTATTTCACTGAAAGGTACCGAATGGTAGATTTTTATATAAATATATTTTTGTTTTTCTTTGATTTCCTTGTAGTTTAAGTTGGTTTGTATTTATTTGTTCGTATGTGAGATATTTTTTTAAAAAAGCGAGTTGTTCATTTGTGGTGGAATGTGGAATGTGGAATGATTTATTTTTTTTTTCCGTGGGAAAAATTAAAAAATCCTGGAATGGGCACGAAATAATTAAAATGATGACAAAAGAAAATCCCAAAGAGGACTACACGTCCTCCTCGTAAATTTTGTTTGTCTACTGCATCTTTTCTGATTCTTTTTTGAGACAGTTTTGGTTCATCTTTTTGTTTTCTTGTTATCTTGTTTTTATTTCTTTGTGTTCGTGGCAAAATGATGTCATGTGCGGGTGTTATTTTATTCTTTGTACGTGCGAAGGGAAAAAGAGAAGAGCAAAGAAGTTTGTGTGTTCACTTCAACGGATTAATCCTTCTTCGCACTCTCTTGTTAGAGTCGTCCGTGTCTGCCGACGCAACAATCGTTGCCGTCGATGCTGTTGAGGAGGGTGCCTCACGACTGGTTGGATTCTTGTCGTTGGGCTGCTTGGATGAATGTGGAAGATCAGGTTTTGCAAAAGTCACTGATTTGCTACCTGCCGAAGGAGCTGGTTTTCTTGCAGAGGACATGCACATGACTTCAGTTGCTAGCCGAATATCTGCTTTGGTAATGCCGGGTGTCTTGCTCCCCATAGAGATATTTCTGCACGTGGCGTCATTTTGTGCACCAGCGAGCTTTGAACCACCTGGACTTGTCAAAGCAGCGAGACTTGCTAATCCGTGGAGTGGTGAAGGTGCAACAATGTGCATGGGGGTACCACCCTCAACTTGTTCCGTTGGAGATCCTCGCAGATGCTCACTCAGCTTCATTAACGACGCGGGAGATCGCGATGGGAGTGGTGTCAGGCCCATTCCCTGAAGATGCTGCCCGCTTCCCGGTGTCTGCATGTACGAGCTCCATGGTGAGAATGCTGGTGCACCAGAGGCGGTGACGTCGTCAACACGACGGAAACCACCAGAATGAGCGACGAGCGCCGCCTCCTCGAGACGACGTGCTGGTGTAATGGGTCCCATGTGCATGGGCGTGCTGCCGCTGAGAAATGCGCTGGCAGGAGAAGGACCCGGACCAGCCCAAGACTGATGCGTGGATCGTCCGTGGCTGGACTCACCAGGGACGGGTGAAAAAATGGACAAGTCCATTTGCATTGATTCGTATTGATACATGGCAGCACGATCCTCTGCAATTTGTTTCGTACTAAATTTTGGAAAGGCGTCACCAATGGGAAGGACGTAGTCACCGGCACCATCTGTGCTGGTGTCGTGCTCTCCCTTCTTACCCTTCTTCTTGCTTGCTTTCTTAGTTTTCTTTGATGTTGTCGTCTTGGCTTTCTTTGCTGTTTTTAATTTTTTTGTTTTTCTTCCAGATGTTGACGTTCCGCCCGGCGTCGTCGCGCTCTTTCTTTGTCTTTTTCTCGAAGAAACGTTCTCACGAACAATACCATTGGCTTCGTCGCGCTCTTGTTCAATGCGTCGTTTCAGCGTTGCGTTCCAGCGATTTTTAATGCCATTGTCCGTGCGTCCACCTAAGAACTTAGAGATTTGTGCCCATTTTGGACCGTGCTCACGGACAAGAGCAATAATTCTTGCGTCCTCGGCAGCTGAAAAAGGTCCCCTGTTGATCGCCGGGTCCAAGTGGTTGTGCCATCGCTCACGACACTGCTTGCCAATACGTCCTGGCAGCTGCTGTGCAATTTTAGTCCATCCCTTGGGTCCAGACTCCTTGACGAGACTCATGAGTAGCCTATCCTCCTCTGGTTGCCACAAACCTTTTTTAATTTTTGGGTTAAGAACTTTCGTCCAACGGTGAAGACACTGTGAATCAGTACGGTCCGGAACTTGAGCAGCAATAGCTTTCCAATTCTTTTCACCCCACTCTTTAACGGCGTCGGTGAGGAGCTTGTCCTGTTCGGGGCTCCACCGCTTGATCTCTTTGGTAGGCTTCGTCGAGTCAAGAAAACCGTAGTCATCTCTTTTAGTAACAGCAGCCTTAACGACGACCGAGGCGGCGTCAGGGACGACGACGGCTTTGGCGCCCGTGAAAATGGGTGCTGGAGGTGGGAGGAGTGACTGGAGACTCGAGGCTCCGGAAGGTGTGGGGGCAACTGACACTTTTGGCACTGTGTCGGGTGTGGAGTTTGATTCGCGATCCATCTTTCTTTTTTTTTTAGGGCCTGCTCTTTATTAATGGAAACACGCGGCTTTATGTTTTTTTTAAAGAGGTGCAAAGTTACTGGTTGAGGTCTGGAGGTATACTTGGCAAAAGAACTCCAGATCTCCATTTAATTCCAAGTGAATTGAGAGTATGGGCAACATTGCAATAATCCTGTTTTAGAAACATTAAAAAAGGAGTAACAGCATCTCTCCCCATCCAAGGTAGGAATTGAAATATCATATTCTTCTCCCAATCCAACATTCATTTTTTGTTTTTATTCAAGCACACGCAACGTTCTTCTTTGTAATTTGTATTTGTGTGGTTCAAAATGAGTGACTGGAATTTTGATGTAGCTTTGGTCGGCAAGACGAAGACAGGAAAAACGTCCCTATTAAAAGCCTTCATGGGTGAAGAGTTTGATCCGATGTATCGCCAAACGCTGGGCTCTGAGCATGGAAAGTACACTGGTTTTACGCAAGGCGAGTCCATTTGTCTTTCCATGACTTCGTTGTCTGGTCAGTCACGATTGTTACCCATTTCACAAAAGCATTTGATGAACAAACATGCAATCATTGTCACGTACGCCATCAACAACGTGGAAAGTTTTAAAGAAACGATGTTTTGGGTGCAAGAAGCAGCAAGATCAAGCCCAGGTGCATTGCTTTCCATCGTTGGCACCATGACTGATTTGGCATCCAACTCGAGCTTACGAGCTGTGAACGGTGCTGATGCCACGCAGCAAGCTAAAATTTGGGGAGCACGTCATTTCAGCTGCTCTAGTCTGAAGAATGACAACGTCCAGTCTTTTCGATCACAGCTTCTGCAAGATCTCTTGAAGAGCAAAGGTCACAAGAGCAAGTGAGCAGCAGGAGGAGCGAGGAGAAGATGTTCGTTGATTGTTCTTTTTTGTGGTTGAACTTCTGAACAATAACATCAGAAGAGCACGTTTCTTTTTGTTGATTATCTCGTGTACATGCATTTATAAATAAATGAAGCGTCAACTATGAAATGTAATATATATTTATGCATATTGATAATATTTTTTGCACACAGTAGCCGTCCCTGACATATGAATGTACAAAACGTACATTACATTCCAAAATACACAGCAGTGCAGCACGAGAATAGAAAAGACTTAGAACTGTATTAAATGATTGATGAAACGTTATTATTTATTTTTTATATGAACTTAAGGTTCTTGTAGCGTACCTACGAGCACAGCTGCAAGTGCTGCGCCACTAAATGGACCCACCCAATAAATCCAATGATTGTACCAAACACCGCTGATGGCGGCAGGTCCGAAAGATCTCGCTGGATTCATCGATCCGCCAGAGACAGTCAAACCAATGACAAGACAAACAATCATAACAAATGCAACATACAATCCCATGGACCCAGTATCGTGTGAGCTCAAAAAATCATCCAGCGTTTTCATCTCTTGTCCCATGGGTCCGTTCGTGTTATCGTCGTCGTCGTCGCTGCTGCTGCTGCTGCTCGATGATGCACCAACACCGCCGCCGGACTCAATTTTTGTTTCATCGTCATCGTTACCATCCTTTTTTGTTGTCGCCGTGGTGCTCGTCTTTCCACCATTGTTGCTCACGGTGTAAAAACCTAACAAAACAGTATGAAAAATAAACGACAGCACCATCTCACAGGCTAATCCTTGCCACACCGACGTATCCTCGTTGGTGACCGTTGCACCTAGCTGTGATCCAGTTGGTACCAAAGTGAACCAGCACAACCACAAAAGAAGCGAACCAAAAAGACCACCCATAAATTGACCTAATGCGTAGTATGCTGCTGTTGCCCAATCAATTTGCTTCAGCATGGCACACGCGACGGATGTTGCTGGATTGAAGTGACCACGTCGGAAGTAACCCTTAAACATCCGCTGACCTTTGTTGTCATCTTTGGTGGTGACCAGGAAGCCAGTGGTTGGTGCCTGCAGCGCGTAGTAAATCTGGCATGGTCGGGGAAGGGGGGAGAGGGGAAAAAAGGACAAAAAGGGGAAAAAAGGAGAAATTTGATATAATGAAAAAGTTTGGGAGAAAAAAAAATAATGACACAAAGAGAAGCAAGAAGAAGGAGGGTAAGTGTTGCGATACACAGCATCACATTGATTAAAATAAGCAAGTCGACAAAAGAACTTACACCAGCATTGGCAAGTGCGATGGCAAACACTCTGCCGGATGTGAGTTCGACCATGTCATATTTAATCGAAAGCGATCCGGTACTTAAAACAGAACCACAGGTCACAAATGTTATGACAGCAGTACCAAAAAATTCTTTGAAGGTCTCGTGCATGCGACTTGTGTCATTGTTCCACTTGACATCATCTGGGAATGCCGGTGAGATTGTTGACCCCGCACGCGACGCCGGCGACGAAGACGACCACGATGACGTCCCGATCGTATGTTTGTAGGTCATGATTAATTTTTTTAATATTTATTTTAAAAAAATATAATCTTTTTTGATCTCATTTTGTGGATTTGGAAAAAATCATATTGTAACCTTTTTCGAAATCACGATAACCAATCTTTTGCTGCTCTGTCAAATCGAAATGAAGGAAGAGGACCTCGAAGGCAAAATTTTGGAGGAGGAAAGCAAACACAATAAATATTTAATTGATCGAGGGCACTTGCAATGAACAAATTCATTCCAGTCCTCCTCACCATTCTCTTCGCATTCTCAACGACAACGACGAATGCGATTGCTGTAAAGACAAAAATATCACAGCTTCGTGGTGGTACGTCTGGTTTTTTCAGCGATGAAATAAGAAAGGTGAAAGCTGCGACGGTGAAAGCTGGGGAGGAGACTCATAAACAATTGGCGAGAGCAGCAGAAGAGACTCACAAGCAGACGGAGGAATTAGTGGAAGAGACAGAGAAAATTGCAGAGGCAAAGTCTGTGTTAGAGGCCCAGACCAATGCTCGAGAGGAAGAGGAGGCTGCCAAGAAAGCGGATGAGGAGCATGTCAAAGCAAAGGCAGCGGAAGTGAAAGCTTCCGAGGAGGAAAAAAAAGAAAACGCAGCTTTGAAGAAAGCAAACCAAGAAATGGAGGAATATGCATGGACTTACAGACCCGAGATGTGCGCAAAAGCAAATATCAAATGTCCATCCAACTGTGTGATCTATATTCCTTGTGAGGATGAGAAATCTTGCTACAACGAAGTCAGCTGCCACTGCGAGGATAATTCATACAAGCTGCCTTACTGCGATATTGAAAAACAACAAGTCACGGAAGATGAATCGAGTAATAATGATGATGGTGGTGCAGCTACAGCAGAGAATTGCAAAGCAGGCACATTCCGTGTGAAAGACATTTGTGCTAACTGTCCTGTTGGCACCATGTCAGCTGGACAGGACGCCAGTGAGTGTACACCCTGTCCAGCTGGACAATTTTCTGGATCGGAAGGAAGTTCTTCTTGCATGCCATGCTCCATTGGTAGCTTTGCTGCTGAGTCTGGTTCAATTCAGTGTCAAATGTGCATGCAGGGACAAGGAGGTTCTTCTGCTGGCGCAGCCTCAGAGGCGTCTGGATGTATCGAGTGTGATGCTGGGAAGTTCTCTGACCGTGTTGGGACTACGCAAAAATGTTCGGCATGTCCACCAGGAAAAATTTCAAAAAATAATGGAGCGCCGTACTGCGAAGAGTGTTCCGCTGGTACCTACTCAAAAGATGAGGGCAGCACGTCGTGTGCCGAGTGTCCAGAGGGAACTTCTAGCCCTTATCTCGGTGCTGCTGGCGTTGACTCTTGTGCTAAATGTCCTGTTGGTCTTGTAGCCAATCACACGGGTGCAGTATTTTGTCGTCGCTGTGGTATTGGTCAGTACAATGATGTCGAAGGGAGTAAATTTTGTAAAAAATGTTTACAAGGTTCCATTGGCTTCAAGTTGGGTGGTACTTCTCAGGAGGATGGATGCATGACGTGCTTGGCAGGCCAGGGCTTTGACAAAGAGACCTCAGCGTGCATAGACTGTGAGGCTGGTGAATATGGATCCAGCAGTCGGTGTCACAAATGTCCTGACAATTTTTACACTGATTTTCGCGGCGAGGAGAAATGCACGCCATGCAAACCGTATGAAATTCGTCAAGGATGTCCAGTGCCGGAGGACATTCCAGAGGACGAGACTGGTGGAGCGACAGGCAGTGGAGCGACAGGCAGCGGAGTGATAGGCAGCAGCGCAACGGGAGGTAGCAGCGCAACGGGAGGCAGCAGCACGAATGATGACGACACTGTTGGTGCAACTGAACTCGAAGTGGAGAAGCAGGAAGCTAGTGTCACTGGACCTGCGTCCTCTACTGGCTCCTCGTCCACTGGCTCCACTGGCGGCTCCACCTCCACGGGAAGTGAAACGGAAGCATCGACCAAACCAACGTATGCCGATGATTGCAACGGAGTGATTGCTAAGATGTCTGATAATGCAGACAACTTGCAGGAACTGATGGACGAGGCACAACAGAAGTTGGACAATCACGACCAAGAGTGTGATCAACAACATGGTGCGTACCTATTGAAGATGGAGCAGATCACTATTGAAATGGAGCACGCTGTTGCAATCGACGAAGATTTTAATGTCACGAAAGTCGAGCAAGAAAATTTGACAATGGAAGAGATGAACCAAACAGAATTGAATATGGATGATGACATGGCTGATAAATTGCACGAGATGAGCACGCCTCTTGCTGTTGAGACGGCGGATAATGCTGCGAAGCTGAGCAGTGGCAAGCTGGATGCATCGGAGAGAAGACTCCTGACAAGAAAGACAAAAAATAATTTGTTGGACATATCAGGGAACGAAGCAGAAATGACGGTGGCACTGGTTAAAAAAGAACAAGAACGCAGCGATCAATGCGCGGCAGATCGCTTGCTGATTCAGTCGCGTGTGGACAAGATTGCACATCAGCAGGAGGTTTTGCATGAGAAGGCAATGATCAAGTGCGCGGAGCTCAAAGATACGTGCGATGTCATGACGGATGCGACTAGAATACTGTGCGGATCGAAAGAGAGAAGAGAATGTAAGCCAGGAATGTGCGCACGTCTTCCAACGGAAGAGGACGGAACGATAGGTGAGCTCGGACGCATTGCTGTCATCCGAAAGATGGATTCGTCCACGTTTGTCACGTGGCACAAGTTTGGTTTCTACGCCAATGAGAATGTGTACAACTGCCGTGAGCTCTCCATTGAGTCATGTCCGTGGGGCGAGCATGATCGCAAGGAGCCCAGTGAGAGCAAGGACACACCAATGTGGCCGAGTGACTGGGAGGGCGAAGAAGAAGAAGCGACAGGTGGTGCTACTGGTGGTGATGCTACTGGTGGTGATGCTACTGGTGGTGATGCTACTGGTGGTGGTACTCTTGGTGGCGATGTTATGGACGATGCCACTGGTGTCGCTAGCGTTGCTACGGGAGAGGAAATCAGAGCTGAGACCGGAGCTGAGACCGGAGCTGAGACCGGAGAGGAAACCGGTGCTGAGACGTCCGGAGAGGAAACCGGTGCTGAGACGTCCGGAGAGGAAACTGGTGCTGAGACGTCCGGAGAGGAAACTGGTGCTGAGACGTTCGGAGAGGAAACCGGTGCTGAGACGTCCGGAGAGGAAACCGGTGCTGAGGTGTTCGGAGAGGAAACTGGTGAGGTGTCCGGAGAGGAAACCGGTGCTGAGACCGAAGCTGAGACCGAAGCTGAGACCGGAGCTGAGACCGGGGCTGAGACTGGTGGTGAGACGGATGGTGAGACGGGTAGTGAGACTGGAGCTGAAGCCGAAGAAGCACCAGCCAATGTGGAGGAGGGTACTGGAGGCACGGGCTCTGTTCAAATTCCCTCAACCGGGCAGGAGACGGAACAAAATTTGGATGATATGAAGGAGCAGAAATATGCCGAGGGTGTGGACAACTCACCACTCCAATCGACGGACGAAACAGGAGCGACGGGAGCAATGGAGGCAATGGAAGCAATGGGAGCAACTGGTTTGGCCACTGGCAATGCAGACGCCACTGACGATGCGGAAGCTACCAGGAGTGCTACTGGTGCAGTGGAGTCTTCGACAGGATCCACTGGATCAACAGGATCAACTGAAATTGAGAAAAGTAAAGAAGCGGAGTATGCGAGGTTTCCAGTAGTCAAAGCGAAAGATACAATGTTGCTGAGCACGAACGACACGGACTCGGACGGGCAACCATCTGTCAAATTCTTAGGCACACTCCGTGAAACGCTGGCTTCCTTGTTTCACAAGTCACTGGATGCAGTTCATGTCCACGTGACGAGCACTCCCAGTACATCTATGTTGGAGATCGTGACTTCGGCCAGCAAGTTATCTTGTTTGCCAATTAACCCTTCCACTGCCGATGCCGGATACAACGATAATTACAAAGGATGGTACGATGTTCAGGGTTGTGGAAAATGCAACGACTACTGTCGCTGGGTTGGAAACAGTGGCTCGGGTGGTGATCCTTCGACGAGAGTGACCCATGGCAGTTCTTTTTGGTCGTGCCGTAAAGCAGGAGGACACGAGGCTAACGAGCACTACTCCAAGTTTGTCGAGGGTGATCCATTATATCACGGTGTCAATTGGGACAACTTTCAAAAATGTTCTGGCCGAGGTGGTAATGCCCCCGTTCAGATTGAGTACACAATTGCTTCTGCCAGCAAAGAGGAAGCCAAAGCAGCTGCAGCTGAGAACGAACTAATTGCAAAGTCAAGCGATATCCTGCAAAATGAGCTCCAGGATTTTGGTGTGAGTTCGACCGTGGAAGGAGTCAAAGTGGTCGAAGCGATGCCAGAGACAACATCCTCCTCCTCCTCCTCATCATCATCAGAAGAAGATACTTCACCCGAAGTGGATTCGTTAAAAACAATGATCGAAGGTCTCAAATCACAGCTGGTGCGAGCCAAGAACAAAACAGCAGCCTGCTTAGAGAACTGTGGCGAGGAGGAGAAAACGATGATAAAGAACGAGACAAAAGCGGCGGTGGAGGTCCAAGAAGAGAAAGAAGAAACGTTGACAGCAGCACAGGCAAGAGCTGATTCTTTGTTATTGACAGTAACTTTTTTAAGATCCGCTGTCAAGCGTGACTCTACACTTTTGAAATGGGTTCAATCAGACAATCGAACCAACACAACAGGTTCAGCAGTAGTGAGCATAATGGAGCAAGTGTTGGTCAACCATGGTGCAGCAAAAATTGGAAGAACGAAATATGTTCATTTTTTGAAAGCAAAGGGAACTACATTTGTCAACAGAACAACACTGCTGAGGCAACTTGATGAAGAGGTAATGGGAGCTGTACCACAGTACGGTAAAAAAATGTTAAATGATCCTCTCACGAATGACCAATGCTTTGCTGTATTTGAATTGAGCAACAAATGTCCCTCTCACTTTGGATGCAACACGATGGACACGCGATGCGTTAGCTGTGCAGATTCTGGATCGTGTGCCAGGCATCAAGCAGAAGCTAAGAACGCGTTGTTTTGAACACATATTAAAAACAATGTTGAGAGCTCAATTGTTTCGACAATTTGGTACGTTGTTTTCAATTCTTTTTCTTTTTCCCATTATTTCCACTTGTTTTCGTGTTTCGTTGCTGACTTTTTTCTGTCCTTCTTAATTTCACTCTGGGTACTTTGTTATTATTTTCTGACTATGTACAGACACTGCAACGACGACATGCGTCCTTTCTTTTTGCGATGAGAAAAGCGACGTAGAAGCATAAAATATATTATATACCAGAAATAAACTCAAATAAAAATATAAAAATATTTAAAAAAATAAAAACAAAAACAAAAACACAAAAACAAAAACACAAAATAAATTATCTTTCATTCTTTCATTTTTCTTATCTAATTCCCTTGCTCCTCAAGTTCAACTCCAATCAAGTGACAGTGTTATAATTCCGGACTTTTCTTTTGCATGTTCATTTTGCATGTTCACTGTTCATTGTTCATAAATATATTTGTCACAGAGTCAGGACTGCCTACTATGCTGATTTGTTTCTGGGAGTTCCGAGGAGGTGATAGCGATGAGTTCCTCGTTTCACTCTTCTTTTCTTCTATCTCTTCCTCCGCATCTTCTCCAGTCCCATCCTTTCTTTCAGTGTGTTGCTGTTCTTTAGTTTCTTCCTTGCCTTCCACACTCGCATTCAGCTCCAATCTAGCTTGAGCTTCCTTTCCCTCGATCAACGAACGTTGCAGCTGCATAAATTTAGATTGAATTGCACTTCTCAACGCATGATTCGAACGTAACACCAAACTATCAAGCTTCTGCCCTGTCACTGGTGAAGTGCTGTTTCCAGCAGAGAACCAACTTTCAATTGCTGTTCTTTCATATGAATGACCATCGTCAGCAATAATTGGATCATACATAAGCTCAGAAGTAATGGGACACTCAAATCCACAGTCACGACCCAGCGTACTTGGTTCGCCTGCTTCCATAATCATTTGATCCCATTCCTCTGCACGATCAATGGCAATTGGTGACACGGGTGTTAGTGAATAGGAGGGAGACGATTTGTCAGAATGTTCAATGAATCGTTCCTCCCATGCGAGAGCTTCATGTAAAATTTTTTCTAATGATTCACGCACTGCAAGCATGCTTGGTCTTTTTCGTATCCTTGGCTCTACACATTGTGAACAAACTTGTGCAAACTCCATAATATTTGATACGGGCCACAAATTTTTCGTTCCAATTTTTGGCATCAAAGGATCCATTATACGTTGAACACTTGATACTTCATACAAATCATCTTCTACTTGAGATACCAAATCTTGTGGATGACGCTTGCTGCTATCATCCACTGCAGGTCGGCCCGTCAGTGCCTCTAATAGACACACCCCAAAGCTAAATATATCTGCAGTTGGACTCAACTGTCCTGTTCTTGCATAGTGAGGACACAGATAACCCCAAGATCGATCTGGTGGCGGCGTTCTATTTGTTGTAGTAGAGGAGGTGGTGGTGGAGGAGGAGGAGGAGGGGGCAGACTTCGACTCATCCTCCAAATCATTTACTTTTTCGTCATTCTCTCTGCCATTGTCACTGGTACCACCACCGCCACTTCCACCACCGCCACTTCCACCACCACCACCACCGCTTCCACCACCACTTCCGCTTCCACCACCACCGCTTCCACCACCACCACTTCCACCACCACCACTTCCACCACCTCCACCACCACTTCCACCATCACTTTCACCGCTTTCATTTTGAAGATCTTCCTCTCGATCTAGCTTGTCCAGCTTGCGAAATATTCCAAAACCACCTATCTTTGCTTCCATGTGATGATCAAGAAATATATTTGCTGTTATTATATCACGATGGACAGAATGTAAAGTCATTTCTTCATGAAGAAAATCTAAACCACGAGCTACACCTGTGACAATGTCTATGCGCTGAAGCCATAGCAGAGGGAAGTGTTCTTGTCTTTTACCACTGAGATGTTCATTCAACGTACCATTTGACATTAAAAGAGTAACGACACATTTGTCAATGTTCACACTGTATCCAAGCATTTTCACAATATAATGATCATGCAGTCCTGCTAATATTTTCATTTCTATTTTAAACTCATCGTCAGTCATCTCTGTATCTTCTGGCAACATTCGTACTGCAATATCATACACTTCACCATTTGTATGATCTGAGTGCTGTATTTTTCCCTTGAAAACTTTGCCAAAACTACCGTCTTGACTTAAGAGATGAGTCTTTTCGTTCCAATTTTCTGTGGCATTTTCCAACACTTGAAACTGAAAATCAATGATTGGAATTGATGAGATGGGAATCTGACTCACTGTGTCAAACTCTGGATCATCTGCTGCTTCCAACAACTCAAACAAGTCATCTGCATTATCTGAATCAGATGAATCATCCTCCTTGCTAGCACCCGTTGTCAGGTCATCAGCTCTGGCAAAAATATCATCAACGCTCTCTTCGACTTCTTCTTCTGATACTTTTCGTTCTTCTATGTCACGAAGGAGTTGACGAGATTGATTCAAGTCCTCGTTGACAGCGTCGTTGGCCTCGAGCAGGACCATGACAGCCATTTCTGGATTATTCAAAGAATCACGAAGAGCTGAACGAATTTCTGTTGTGGTAAACTGAGTCCGTCCTAAAGTTTCTTGAACTCGTGCCACGGCGGCGCCAAGTTCAGGGGAGTCATGCGTTTCTTGGCTGTCAGAACGTGGTCGTGTTGGTGATGGTTTCTCTTCTATTGTGTCATGGGGTGACTTTTTGCTAGAACCTCCACCCATCTCTTGAGGAGAACAATTTATTGAGTTGTGTTATTCCACAGGAAGGGGGCAGGTTTAGTTAGTCTACTACA
>Ga0307997_10000583_pt1 | contig 16752 bp, 36 predicted proteins | sample Davwhametageno36_FD_203165 | JGI IMG/M metagenome (GOLD analysis project Ga0307997, IMG submission 203165) | Marine microbial communities from Davis Island wharf, Antarctic Ocean - #36 | ecosystem: Environmental > Aquatic > Marine > Unclassified | place: Antarctic Ocean: Davis Island wharf... | reverse complement strand
AAAGCCAGCGGCTATTCACGGCCCACTGTCTGGAGTTACTAATGAGTTTTCTAAGCTTTTTAAATCCAATAGCAAGTATTGGTAAGACATACCTAGAAGGTAAGAACCAAGTCGCAAAGGCTAAGTCAGCAGCAGCTATTGTAGGCTTACAAGCAGAAGCAGACGTTAAGACAGCAGGTGCTAGAGCAGCTAACAAGCTGGCTGATGATGGTCAGACACAAGACTTTAATCTTGACTTAGTGGCAATGCAACAAATGGATAAATCATTTTTAGATGAAATAATGATTGCTTTGTTACTGGTTCCTATAGCAGCTTCTTTTTTAGGCTATCAAGCAGAAGTTTCAGCAGCATTTGAATCATTTTCTGCTATGCCTGATTGGTATCAATACCTAGTATTGGGTGTGTATATCGTGAAATTCGGTATGCGTGGATTGCTCACCAAACTAATGTCTGGCAAGCTAGGTGGGATTAAGTTGAAATAGATTCTATCTTGGCTTTAATAGCGGCAGATTTAGTTTCGTAATACTTGCTAAATTTACTTCCACCTTTAACCGCATCATCATAAGCCTCCATTTCAATCTTTAATTGATTAATTTGCTGCTGTTGCGCTATTTTTTGTTTCAAAGTCATTGTTTAATGCCTGATTTATTAGTTGTTGTCGTTTTTTGGCTATCCTAGAGTGCAAATCATTAGCATCTGCTGCTGCTACACAAGATGATTGTGACCTACCTAGAAGTTTAGCGCAGTCTTTGTACGACAATCCAATGGAGCGTAATTCTACCAGATTAGTTAGTTCAGTAGTTTTCCAATAAATGTTTGAGCGTGAAAATGTCTTAGTTTTTGGTTGCATTTTACCGCTAGCAAAATTAAAAGTTAGTTTTGGTTTAAATACAATGCTCATCCTTTATCCCTTCCTATGTAATGATTCCGTTCAGCGTATAATACGCCATGATGTGTGTAGCCGATTAGACGGCCTATTTTTCTTGCGCTGTAGCCCATGTTCCTAAAGTTAATAATCGTGTTTAATGGTATTTTGACCTTGTGTTGCAGCTTGGACTTTAAGCCCATTTTATTAGCCTTTATACGCACAGCGTTTGGTGATTTATTGAGCAGTGACGATAAGGCCGCTACTGGCAACTTACCGTACTGATCTTTAAGTAACTTTGTCTGAGTGTAACTCCAGATCATTTGTCTTTGCCTGTGCAGTCAATCTCTTCAATTATGGTGCTGGGACTTAACCCAAGATCAACACGATCTTTAGGTTTTTTTGATTGACCTAGCGGCATATCTTCTTTGCCAAAAATGCGATCATAGTTATCAGCAAATTGCTGGCTCATTGGTTTGCTTACTGGTTTGTCTTTTGCACTCATTTCATACCTCTAGCGATAGAATAAATGTTGGTCTATATGGTTAACTAATGTCATATTAGCAGACCATTTTGGCGGTTCAATCCAATCTGCAAAATAGTGTGTTGCTCCCTGTGATATATCAGTTACCGTCTTGTGATAAATATGTTGAGCTAGTATTGTAGCCTCTAACATAGCCTTTTCATTTTTTGGCTTGTCAGACATTCCATCACAAAACCAGCTATATTGGCACTTGTGTCTAATAGGGTCTTTGCTCCAAGCATTGTACCGAGCTTGTTTTACCACTTCACATACTGTATCAGGGTATCTGCTATCTGCAACTCTATTCATTGTAGAAAAGCCAACCATAAGCTGACCTGCGATTGATTCGCTCCTAGCCTCAAAGTAGAGGTTAAGAGCCAAACACATTACGGCTGCACTAATCATTTAGGCGTACCGTTTAGTTTTTCGTAATCTTCCCATTCTTTGTTAATTTTAAGAAAATCCTCATTCGCTACAACCAATTTAGCTTCTGCGTCAGTTATTTCCCTTCTAATGGTTCGAGTCACTTCAAACTTATCGTTCCATTCAGTAGCTATGCGGCTTAATTCTGGGTTTTCTTCCAAACTGTTTTTCTTAGTCATTCTTAAAACATTCATAAAAAACTCCTTAATCGTTAGTATTTTCATCCATCCATCTGTAAAAGTAATCACTAAACTGATTGCTAGACATTTCTTGCACTTCATTAAATGTGTAGTCACTTTCTTTATTAATAATTGATGCCATGTAATCGTCTTCATTTTCTTCGTTTTTACCGACAAGGTAATTTCCAATTCTGCTCATGTTATGCTCCGTTTTATTATTAACCTAAAACTAATTATACACAGTCATGTGTCTTATGCAACACCTTATTGTATAGATAAACAATTAAAGTGTAATTAATTCTTTAATAAGATGGGCTGGCAGTCATTGCGGTGTGACGTTCTTTAGCCAGCTTATACCTACGGTAGTCAGCCAGTGATTGCTCCCTACCACCACGCTTGTCAGCCTCGTAGATCATCATTACAACTTTGTCTGTTTCTATCGTAGCGCGTTGACTGTTTGTTGGCCCTACGCGTTCAAATGGCTCATTCTCAACTAAGCCACGATTTCTTAGGTCTTGCATTATTGAAGCGTAAGAACATAAGTAGCGACAGTGAAGTAACATAACTCCACCATTACCTTCTTTGATGTGGAACCTATCATCACCACCACAGCATGGGCATGGGCCTTTATACTCACCACCCATCTTTTTTAAACCTAATCCTTCTGCAATATATGGTATGTTCATGCTGCATTGCTCCGTTTTGCGTACCTTATCTGGGTACTTGTTATGTATTTTCTTGTTTCATCAGATATTCCATTGGAAAGCATCTGAGGTTTAATCATGTTAGGCCATACACCGTATCGCTCACGGTACTTATGACTAGCCCAACTAGTCTTATAGCCCTTACTACGAGTGTACAACAATAACTCTGAATAGAAAACACTTTTGTCTTGCTTTGTGTCTTTTCTGTTTCTTTGGTCTGGTGTTAATCGTTGTAGAATTTCATCTGTGGTTTCTATCTGCTCAGTCAATGGTATTTCGTAACCACACTTGCAGCGTAATCCAACCATCTGTTGTGTACACTGTGGACACTCTTTAACCTTTGATTCTTTTTTCTTTTTAACTAGCTTCTTTTCGTTAAACTTCTGAATACCATCGTCTAATGATTCTGGAATAATATCCTCTGCAAATCCATGACGATCTACATTGCCAGCATGGTCTAGGTAAATCGCTTTGTCTTTACCTTCTGCTGTACGCATAATACGGCCAGCGCGTTGCACAAAAGTAATCAATGACTTGGTTGGAAAGCAATCAATTAAGCAAGATACGGTAGGTTCATCATAGCCAGTGTTTAACAATCGGCTGCATGACAGAATCTTAAACTCGCCCCTAGTGTGGGCAGCATAAATAATGTCTCGCTCGTCTGCGTCCATGTATCCGTCTATATGTTCTGCTGTAATGCCTGCGTTATTGAATGTCTCAACCAAGTGCTTGCTATGTTTGATGCTAGGTGCAAAGGCAATAGTCTGTCCGTTTTCACCATGCTCAAGCCAGTTCCGTACAATGTCACCTACCAAACCTGTATCATCTTCCGTAGCTGCTGCTAAACTAGCAGGGTCATAATCACTTCCACCAGTAGATAGCTGTTTTGTTTTAATACCTTTTAGTGCCACTTTTCGTCCACCATAGTAGTCTACAGGGCATAAGTATCCTTGCTCTAATAACTCGCGCGGTGTAATCGGTACAATAAGATCATCGTAGTGCTGACCTAAACCTTTAGAATATGGGGTAGCAGATAAGCCAATGAATGGCACGTTATTATAGCTATCCATGATCTTGCCTAAACTAGCGTAGTGCGTATGACATTCATCAACTATAGCTAAGTCAAACTCAGGTATGCGCTTTCTTCTGGCTAGTGTCTGGGTACTGGCTATTTGTATTGGTGCTGCATAATTTGTTAGTTCGTGATTACCTTGGATAACACCAAAGTTCATGCCAGCACTACTAAACGCTTCTAGGCTCTGCTGAATTAATTTGATACGGTCACAGATAAAGATACTGCGTTTGCCTTTAGCTGCTGCTGATTGAAGTAGGTACGCTGCTGTAATTGTTTTACCAAACGAACATGGCGCGGCTAGTATTGGTCGCTTGTTACCATTTCGTAACGATGTGCGTAGCATATCAATAGCGCGTTCTTGATGCGGCCTTAAATTCATCATTTGAAAGCCCTCAACTTATTTTGATCTAAAGCATAAACATCACCATGACCTAGATCAATTATATTCTCTGGCTTTAGAAGTTCTTTAGCATTGCACCATCCAGCCGCTTTGTATGATGGAAACTCACCAACAACCAAAACATAAATATCACAATCTTCAACTTTTTTCTTCATGGTGGCTAACATTCTGCCAGATGAGTATCTTGTCGTTTTAACATCTACACGACTACCTTTAGGCGTTTTCAAATCATACTTTGGTAATTCTTCATAATTAGTTTCTGTGTCTGGGTATACATTAAACATCTTACATACAACCATTTCACCAGATATACCCTCAAGGTCAACTTGCTCATTAGTCTGTTCACCTACCTTACCGTCTGGATTGCCTTTAGCCCTGTTATCTTCATAACGCTTTCTGGCTAAGAATTTTGCTAACTTCTGCTCTGCTTCGTTTAATGTTATTTTCATTATTATTGCTCCACTTTTTTTAGGCATAGTAGTCATTTAGATGGTTTGGGATACCTAGTAGTTTTTACTAGTAGCCTTTACCAACGATATGCTATTTGCTAATCCACTCACCACAATTTACATAAACCGTTTATCATCCGTGATTGGCTGGTCTGCCCCCTATTGTGTATCCGCTAACTATGTTTGTACCTTGGCATTGCTGCTGCTTCGGTCAGTCCCATCAATCCTGTGCGGTAAGTGCTATCCCAGTTTAAAGTCTTGGTGACATGAGAGTTGTTTTTTATCGTGGCAACGCTAAAGAAACCCACATAATATGTCGGATTCAAACTGCGAAATTTAGGAAAGGTCTTGTAACGTCCAAACGCGTAAGATAGACTACACTTGTGTTGGCGCTGGTTCTTTCCCGATAATCTCGCTGGCTCGAATGACGCTTCAACGTCTTCACCAACACATTCATTCTATAGACGGGCTTACTTAATTGCAAGCCCGTTTTTTTTGCTAAAGTATAAAGGCTGTAACTACGCCTCCAAAAATACCACCAGCAAAGCCAGTAAAGAACATAAGCCAATACCTCTGGTTATTATCAACTACTTCATTCTTTTTAGCTTTAGATTTACGAGTATGCTTTACTACTGCTGGCCCGATAGCTGGTGATGGGCCAAAGTTATCTAGCTTAAACGGTACAGTCTTTAAACTTACTCTAGTCTTACTAATGTTTATCTCAACAGATTTAACAGTTCTACCTAGCTTTTTAGCTATCCATCCATGCGATTTTCCTTTTGCAAATGAATCCCAAGCGAATGAAGTATCATCTGTTGACCAAGGTTGATAATGTTGATTTGATTTTTTAATCATTATTAATGCTCCAGTTTATTAATTTAACTACGTTTAAAATTCTGAGTTATCGTCTATGTAAATTTCTAAGATTGCATCATCGTCAAGCATTTCTTTAAACGATTCTAGCAAATGCTCTTTGGCGTATTCTTTTACATCGTCATTACCTACCATTAACATAGCAATGATGTTGTCTTTATATTCATCGTCAACTGTCTCAATCAAGTCGTGCAATGAATAGCCAGCAGCAGAACCAGTTCTGGTAATCTCATAAAACAAATCATCACGTTTGTCTGCAATTTCAGTCTCATACATATATACGTCATTGGCTGGATTGTTTGCGTTCATTCTAGTTGCTCCGTTTGTTTGTTTATTTATTAACTTACAAACATTATAACAGAAGTGTTTATGCTTTGCAACACCTATTTGTATTTAATTTATTCATCGTTGTGTTAAAAGGTGTTATTGATGTTTGCAATCACTACATAAGTGTGTTAAACTGTACTGGTACGTTAATAAATTGGAGCAATAATAATGAAGCAATCAGAATCAATCACAGACCTAGCCACAGCGTTATGCTTGGCGCAGGCAGAAATGGGCGGGGCTATTAAAGACAGCAACAACCCTTTCTTTAAAAGTAGCTACGCTGATTTGACCAGTGTAATAAAAGTAATCAAAGAACCGTTTGCTAAATATGGTTTATCGTTTGTTCAATTACCAGTTACATCTGCTGGCGGTAACGGCATTGGTGTATCTACTATGCTCATGCACAAATCTGGACAATGGCTGCAAAACGAATACTTATTACCTATGGATAAAGTGACACCGCAAGGCGCAGGTTCAGCGATTACTTACGCAAGGCGTTATGCTTTGCAATCACTGGCAGGTATTCCAAGTGTCGATGATGATAGCGAAATGGCTATGTATCGCAATGAACCAGAGCCAGTAGCACCACCTGTTAAACGTGTGAGCAAAAAGCTAATGCAAGACTTAGTGGCGTTAGTCATTGAAAGTGAGGCTACGGGTGAGCATACGATGATGAACGAGGCACTAGCTGAATTAGATGAAAACGAGAAACAAAAACTGTGGAGTCAATGTACTGGCAAACAGCAAGAATTTATTCGCAGCAAAAAGGGGATGTAATTATGAGTGACTTTGATAACAACAATCGTGGGGCAGTTTGGGGCAATAGTAAGAAGATGACGGATAACCATCCAGATTTGACAGGCTCTATTATGGTTGACGGTAAAGATTACTGGCTAAGTGGTTGGAAGCGCAAGGAAGGTGCTAATCCTAAATCACCAGCATTGAGTTTGAGCGTTACATTAAAAGACACTCAGCAAACACAATCACAGCCAACAGCAGCACCAAAAGCTGATAATGTCTTTGATGAGGCAGACGACATACCTTTTTAGTAAGCAAAAAAAGCCCCACTTTTTTAGGGTGGGGTAAGCTTCTTACTACTGGAGCGAATTAAATATACCACATTAAGGGGAAATAAACATGGAAATATCTAATACTGGAACTGCTTTAAGAGTAGCACAAGCGCGGTCTAAAATCAGTGGGTCACAATTAGCTAGAGATTTTGGCGTACATCCGCAGCAAGTAATGCGCTGGCGTAACGGTAATGATATGAAAGTATCGCTAGCAATAAAATTTGCTCATTATTTTGAAATTACTTTAGGTGAATTTGTCGGATTGGGTGAAAATCATGGCTGATATAAATTTTACGGTCACAAGTGATAACGTAAAAGAAGAGATGAGCAAGGTCTGGGAAATGGCTAACAAGGGTTTGAGAAGTGGCGCACCAGTAATAGTGACGCTAGGCCGTGAGGGTACAACTGATCTGCAAGACAAATGTTACCACGCAATGATTGGAGACATAGCTAAACAGGTTGATCTTGATTATGACCGTGATACATGGAAAGCGTTGCTAGTTTCTAACTTTGCTACAGAGAAACAGCAAATGGGTGAGCCGTTACGGAAAGGTAATAAATGGGTAACTAGCCTGTGTGGGACGCACATGGTCTGCATACGACCAAGCGTTAAAACTTTTAGCAAAGTTAACGGTAGCGAGTTTATCGAATTTCTGCACGTTAAAGGCTCTGAATACGGTGTTGAGTTTACCGACAAAACTTTATCTGATTACGAAACTTATAGGGAATCACAGAAATGAGTAAATGGATTAACATAGAAAATAAGCACCCCAACCATAATGGTGATGTATTGTTAATTGATGAAAATGAAGAGTTTTTTATTGGCTTTATAACTAAAGGCTTGCCATTTGATGATACTGGCGCAGGCATGGAAAATATAACTCATTGGCAACCTTTGCCAAAACCGCCTACTTATGCCTAACGCTAAAAAGAAGTGTCGCCACTGCAAGGTATACGCTGCCCCTGACTCTGGCGTTAAAGTGCCTCTAGGTTTTTTCTGCTCTATGGATTGCGTGTTGCAACATGGCAAAAAGGCTGCTGTGTACACCTCAGAGAAGCGCAAGCGTGAAAACCTTACAAAACTAAAGGACACGCTTAAAACAGCATCACAATGGCGCGTAGAAGCTCAAAGCGCGTTTAATGCATACGTCAGACACAGGGACAGGCACTTATCTTGTATAAGTTGCGATTCAATGGGTGAACATCATGGCTTGGGTGGGTACTGGGACGCAGGCCATTATAGAAGCAGAGGCAGCGCAAAGCACCTTAGTTTTAATTTACACAACTGCGCTAAACAGTGTCACCGCTGCAACCGCTATTTGAGTGGTAATGTCGTTGAGTATCGTATTAATTTAGTTAAGCTAATTGGGCTAGAAAAAGTCGAAGCTTTAGAAAATAACAATGCTATTGTTAAGCATGACATTAAATACCTGCGAAGAATCAAGCAAATTTTTAAGGCTAAACTACGCCTGTCGATCAAACTATCTGAACAGTTCTAGAACTATCCGAGTATTTATTTAACTTTCTTCAACAAAAGTGTTGACATATTAAACACAAGGGTTTACCATGCCTGCAAGTTAAGTAAATAAACGGAGAAAACATGAACCAAGCACAAAAAATTAAAGCCATGCAGATGTTGGATTTTTTTACCAATGACTTAATCTCTCAAGGCATGAGTCAAGAAGATGCTTTTAAGAGGGCATTAGAAGCAGTTAACCGATTAATCGAAGCAGTCAAATAACAATAAACGGGGCCGTGGCCCCTTGGAGCATCACATGATTTTATTTATAGGTGATTTTGTTCGTTTACACGAATCAAAGCATTGGTTGGAAGTTACTGATATTGAGCCTTACGATATCTGTGTTTTGCAAAACAATGATCGAGTATGTGCATCTTCCGAATATATATCGGAAGCAAAAAGTAAAAGTCAGTACGAAGAATACTTAAACTAACATTAGGGGCTACGGCCCCAACACTGGAGCAGAACCATGTATATAGTTAATCAAAAAGCAGCATCGTGTTTTTTATGGGAAGCGTACAGCGAGACTGAAAAGAATCAGTCACCATTGGAAATGGCTAAGGCTATGATGGGAGGGTTTAAACTAACTCGCACTGAATTGACCTACGTTATCTTAAAACATAATCAAGCTAATATTGCTTTAGGCACTAATAAAACATACCCAAGCATTAGAAAGCGTCACGGTGCAGAAGCGGTTGTCATTGATCGTTGGGATTGGTGTAACGACATATTGATTGAGCTAAATCAACTTCAATTTGAACATGAATTTATATATTAATGGTGAGTTAGCATGAACCAATCACAAAAAGAAAATAAAACACTAAACAAAATGCAGATTATTACTATAACAAATGCAATGCTTAGAAATAATAAAACTGAAAGAGAAATAGCTGAACGACTAGAATCAGAAACAAAAAAAATAAACACTCTTAAAAAGAAATCGTTTTGGGATTCTTTTGATGAACAAAATGAAAGCGGGATTATGTAATTAATATTTCTTCAACAAAAGTGTTGACACTATAAACATAATTGTATAAGATGGACATAAGTTAAGTAAGTAAATAAATTAATAAAGAGAAAATATTATGATGAATATAAAGTTCCCACAGAATCTAAAGGAATATGTTAATAATAAGAATACTGCTAAGAATCAGGCAATTCAACCATTGGATATAGGCGATCACGCTGATCGTGTTACCTTGTCTGTAATGTTAGATATGGAGCTTGAGCCTTTAGTAAAAGCTTTTTATCCTGATGGTCGTAATACTACTTTCAGTCAAAGGTCTATGATGCGTTGTTTACAGACCTGTGCTCTACAGCTAATTGATATAGACGAAGATCTATATGTTAATGCTCTTAGATGAATATGAAATTAGCTTAATTACTAATAGGGGCTACGCCCCCACTGACAAAGCGGTACTTGGTACTAGGATTAGATTATGAAAAATGCAAATGAATTAAAAAAAGGTGACATTTTAACTAATAATAATCACGGTTTTGATATTGAAATTAGAGATATTGGTGCTAAAAATGTTCGATACATTAATTTAGAAACTGGCGAAAAAGTTAAAAGCTATACAACTAAGTTTAATTTTATGTTACGTGAAGGTGTTTTTTCTTTAAAAGCATAACAATAACAGGGTTAAGCCCTTGGAGCTAAAAATGAAAATTGAAATTGAAATAGAAGATTTTAAAATGTTGTGGCATACGGCCTGCAATATTGGGCAAATGAGTGCAGATGATCTTTCTGCATTTGATTTTATTAAAGGTGACGATTTAGAATCGTTTAATTTTCTTGAAGATCATTATATGTACTGGTTAGGTGATAGTTATATAAATGCATTGGCTGGATTACAGATAGTCAAACAAAACGGTTTTGATGCTGCCTTACTTTGGGATGAAAAGACCATTAACGAAGAAAATTTAGATGCTTGGGGGTTTTGTATTCTCACCAATAAAGTTTTTTAACTTTTATTAAACAAAAGTGTTGCACATATCAACAGAAGTGTTATAATAGTTCCAAGTTAAGTAAATAAACAAATGGAGCAATAAAAATGAGAAAAATTGAAAAGCAAATGAACGCAGCAGTAGTAAACAAAGATGATTTTAGTTTTGCTAATACATCTGTTAGGTATGCACCAGAAGTAAACTCAAGCGCAATCTACTTGCATGGGCATCACATAGCCACATTTGTACATACTACAGATAGCATAGTACCGAACGCTGATACGTTCAGAGATTGGCCCACATCTACCACGCGAAGCCGATTACGCGCATTAGGTGTTAATGCAAGCATTAAGAATTTTGCAGCAACCATTGACGGGGTGACACTATGAAAACTTTTAAAGATTTAGCAATAGGTGAGGCTTTTAATAGTAACGGTTCCCAATGGAAGAAAAAAAGCAGTAGGACTGCATATCTATTGGAAAAGTATACTGTAGATTCAGCAGAATATATTACATGCCGAATATGGTTCCATTTTGGAGCAAACGAAACAATAACAAATTTTAAAGCATAAGGAGGTTATTATGAAAGATTATCTAACACTGTATAGCGGAATTTTTATGGCGGGTGCTATGCTTTTGTCGCCTTTATTACTATTAATTGGAGTATAACATTATGAAAACTTATCGAGTATTTGAATGTGCTGATCATCGGTTTACATGGGCTGGTGGTACGGTAATAAACATTATTTTTATATGTGATGATGGTCGTGAGTTTAGTGCTGACCGCATAGAGTTTTTTGATGTGCGGAACGATAAGATGGTTATGGATTTATGCTTAGAGTGGCTAGAAGAAAATGATCTTATAGAAGAATCAGCATACTATAATATTTTATAACATGAGAAATTAGTTTAGAACAATGCACCCATAATAAAATGGGTGTAACTAATTGGTTAAAAATGGTATAATTATGAACATTAAAGAATTAAAAAACGTAGTTGTTGATGGTATTTGCATGAACGATTACCCAGATTTTGTGGACGCTTACATTGAAAGCGCAGACGATGCTAATGGTAATGCTTTAACAGATGAACAGCTAGAAGCGTTAACCAATGACAATTCAGAGTTTGTGCAGGAAATGGCACATGATGAAATAATGGGTTGGGTATGATATGAAAGATTATAAGTATTTAACATCAAGTCCATTGGTAACTAACAAGGTCAAGCGTGACTACACTACGCGCACATTCAGTTGTATTGGCGCAGTAATCGGGTTAATTTGTTGGGTATGGTTTATAAACGGTTTGATTGCATGACTAATGAACATTACCGCAGAACTTTATACTCGGCACATGAAGCCAAAGAAGTGATTAAACGTAATGAAGAAATGATGCATGATAAGTCAAGGAAGATAACAGAGGCACGAACTGGCGTAGATGATATAAAGACCGCCAAAGAATTAGGAATGACGCTACAAGATTACATGTATATGATTAAGTAGTACGACTGTGTAAGATTGCACCGTCCTCATTGCAATTAACTTCAATGTCTTAATGTGTTATAAAGACGAAATAAACCTTTAAAGAGATAGTTATCATGCCAGCAGGTAGACCCACTAAAAGAACGCCAGAGCTAATAGATAAAGCCCGTAACTACGTTAACGTCTATAAGCGATTAATACCCAGCCACCAAGATCTATGCTTACATTTAGACATAAGTGAAACAACTTTGTACAGATGGGCAGAAGATGATGATGAATTTAGGGAGATATTAGCAAAGGTTAAGTTAACTCAATTTTCTGTGGCTATGGATGGTGGATTAGGCGGTGATATGAACGCTAACCTAGTTAAGCTTTTGATGGGTAAGCATGGGCTGTCAGAGAAGTCCACAGTAGACCAGACAAGCAGTGATGGTTCTATGTCAGCACCTACAGTAATTCAACTCGTAGCCAAAGGATTTGATGACGTTTAATGTCTATTGTTGATATAGAGTTACCACCAAAGCTGGTTCCAATCTTTCAAGGTGAAGCTAGGTACAGGTGCGCTTATGGTGGGCGTGGTGGGGCTAAGTCAAGAGCTTTTGCTATTATGACTGCGGTTTATGGCTTTAGATGGGGTAAGGCTGGAAAATCAGGTCAGATACTATGCTTGCGCCAGTACAGCAACAGTCTGAGTGAATCATCGTTTTCAGAGATTAAAAGCGGTATTCAAAGCATCCCGTTTCTTAATGATTACTATGAGTGTGGCGACCATTTTATCAGAAGCATTGATGGGTTAATTACCTACTCATTTGCGGGACTATCACGCAACCTAGACAGCATCAAATCAAAGTCACGCATTATATTAGCTTTCATTGATGAAGCAGAGGCTATATCAGAGACAGCTTATACAACCCTACTCCCATCCATCCGTGAAGAAAATTCCGAGCTTTGGTGTATCTGGAATAGACAGTCTAGAAAGTCAGCAACGAATGTGCGCTTCATTGAAAACACTCCCAAGAATTGTAATATAACCTCCATAAATTGGCAGGATAACCCATGGTTCCCAGACGTTCTAAATGAGCAGCGATTAGAAGATCAGGAGCAAAGACCAGACAGTTACTCCCACGTATGGGGTGGGGATTATCTGGAATTTCAAGAAGGCAGCTTCTGGCGTAGGGAACTAAACCAAGCAAAAGAAGACAAGCGTATCTGTAAACTTCCTGTAGTTAACTCACACCCATGTATGGCTTTCTTTGACATTGGTGCTAGTGATGGTTGTGCCATATGGGTAGTGCAGCAGATAGGGCTAGAACTGCGCTGTATAGACTTCTATGAAGCATGGTCAGAACCATACAGCCATGCGGTAAAGTGGCTTAAATCGCTTGATTTGGTGTTTAATGATATATATCTACCCCATGACGCGGATCACAAGAGGCAGGGCCAGACTAGCAATAAATCCCCAAAGCAGATGCTTAAAGAGTTAATGCCTAGCTCAAGCTGGCGAGTAGTGCCCCGTATTCAAGATATACTTTGGGGCATACAGCAGGTAAGTGATTGTTTTCCATACATTTATATTGATGAGGTGAAGTGCGCCAAAGGACTAGATCATCTAAAAGCATATAGGCGTAAATGGTCAAACAGTGAAAGCAGATGGACTTCCATACCTGATAAGTCAGAAGGTCACAGTGAGGCAGCAGACGCACTTAGGCAAATGGCTCAAGCTTTTGCAGCAGGCGATCTAGGCAAGAGTAAACGAAAGAACCGTGGTGCGTTAAAGCGTGGTATTAAAGGTTTAGTTTAATCGTGGTATAATCAAGCAATATTTATTGTAAGGTATTTTATCTAATGGCTGGATTGTTAGACGATTACATGGCTCAAGTGCAAGATTATATAAAAGCTGGCTCCATTGGTGCTGGTTTACTTGCTGACCGTCCAAACTTAGAGTTAGGTAAGCAGGGCTTGATTAATCAAATGCAGTCAGCAGAAGCTGAATACTTAAAGCGTGTCAGTGACCCATTACCTTATTACCAGCAAAACCCAGAAGCGCAGGGATTGCTAACCGTATCACCAGAATTAGACTTGCTTGATTTAGCTACTGGTGGCGGTAAAATGGCTACGTTTATAGGTTTAAGGTCTAATATTATAAATACTAAAGCTTATAAGCTTGCTACCGATTTATTTAACAAAGGTGCTAGTAGAGATAAAATATGGGATGAGACTAGCAAACTAGGCGCACCAATGTTTAAAGATATTGATGGTAAATGGAAACAAGAAATAAGTGACCAAGGATTGGAATATAAAGAACCTACATCACTTTTTGATTCTATTGAAGAAAAATCTACAAGGTCGATTGCAGCGCATAGAAACTTTATACAAAATGCTTCTAATGAAGATTTGAATCAGATTGCTAAATTAAATGGCTCTGATTTACGAGGTAAAGATTACAAAGAATACGCGCTTGAAGAATTAAATTTAGAATCTAAAGACATAACCAAAGGTACGTTTAGATCAAAAGATGTAATTGTTCAGCCAAATTTTAGTGCAGCTTACCCATCTATTGATGATGTAAACATTGACTACAAGAAAATTATTGGTTCTGATAGCGGCACTTTAGGCTCTATTAGTCCTAGTACGGGTGATGTGACTTTAAAAGCAGGATACAGAAAGGGAGGTAATTCCCCAAATAACCCTGATATGCGTAGCGTTATGGCGCATGAACGCCAGCATTGGATACAAGAAAAAGAAAACTTTGCTAGAGGTGGAAACCCAAATACATTCCAAAAGGGACAGTTAGATCAATTAATGGAAAGTATGATTGAAAGGTTGAAAAATAACCCTGCAAATAAAGATGTATCTATGGATGAAATACGAGAACACGCTTATAGGCTGGTAAATAGTCCAGATGAAAAATACATGGCTTATAGAAATTTAGCAGGCGAAACAGAATCTAGAAATGTTCAAGAGCGTTTAAATATGACAATGGACGAAAGAATAGCAACACCACCTTGGCTCACATTAAAAGACCCTAATGTATCAGGTATTCCCCAAAATAAACAAATAGTAGCAGGACAAAAATCAAGATAGGATAATAATGATTATATGAATGTTATTGGCTTATTATGTAACAATATGTATGACTGAATACTTTAGGGTATAATAAGCAAAACTATAGGAACCACAATGGCTATTTCAACATACACTGAGTTAAAGGCATCTATTGCCAATTTCTTGAACCGTGACGATCTAACGGCTACGATACCTGATTTCATCTCTTTAGCTGAATCGTCCATCAACAATGAGATTAGACATTGGCGCATGGAAAAACGCGCAGAGACTACGGTTGATAGTCAATTTACTGGTATACCTTCTGATTGGTTATCTACGATACGTTTTCATTTAACCGCTTCTGGCACTAGCAGCTTAAACTTTATGTCTTTGGCTACTATGCAAAACTCAAGAGCGTCTGTAAATAACTCAACAGGAACGCCAACAAATTATTCTCTAAACTCTTCACAGTTTGAATTATTCCCAACACCAGATGGTGCATATAGCGCAATCCTAATGTACTATGAAAAAATACCCACACTATCTAGTTCTAACGCTACTAACTGGCTATTAACACAATACCCAGATATTTACCTTTATGGCGCATTGCTTCATAGCGCACCATATTTAAAAGAAGATGAAAGGGCTAATGTATGGGCCGCCCTTTACTCTGCTGGCGTAGCTAGGGTTAATACTGCTAGCAGCCGTTCAACCGCTTCTGGCTCAGGTCTAAGATTAAAAATAGGAAGTTACTAATATGTCATTTACTACGTTTTTGGAAAATGAAGTGCTAGATCATGTATTTCGCAATGCCGCGTATACACCACCATCAACCGTCTATATCGGCCTTTATACATCTGCCACGGGCGCAGGCGGCACTGGTACAGAAGTATCTGGAAATGGATACACGCGCAAAGCTATGGCTTTTGATGCGTCTGTTTCTGGTGCGATCGACAATACAAGTGCGGTAGAGTTTCCAACCGCTACGGGTAGTTGGGGTACTGTAACGCATACGGCTGTATTGGACGCTGCTTCTGGCGGCAATATGCTTGCTGAGACAGCTTTAACTGCTAGTAAACCAATCGCTAGCGGTGATGTGTTTAGGTTTCAAGCAGGTGAATTTGACATTACCCTAACTTAATATGAACGGTTACGGTGCTGCTTATTATGGCATTAACATCTATGGGCAGGCTGCTTATGTAGACGCGGCTGCTGTTATTAATGCGGCTTCTAATGTTACGGCTGCTGGTCAACGTATTGCTCAAGGTGTGGCTGTTATTCAGGCTGTATCTAATGTCACGGCTAATGGTCAGAAATTTGGTCATGCTAGTGCTGTAGTAGAGGCTGTAAGCAATGTTACGGCTGCTGGACAGTTAGTATTAAGCACATCGGCCCAGATCAATGCCGCATCATCAGTTACGGCTACAGGTGCAATGGTGTACTCTGCAAGCGCAGAAATTGATGCTGTATCAAGTGTTATTGCTAATGGTTCGGCTATTATGTTTGGTTCGGCTACTATTAACGCAGCGTCAGGCATGACAGCCACAGGGCGTTATAAGTACGAGCCATTGCCTATAGATGTAGCAACGTGGGCTACAAAGGCAACGGATAGCGCGACTTGGACTAATTTATAGTATAATGCAAACAGATTAACAATAGGATTATTGCAATGGCAGATACAACCACACCCAATTATGGCTTAACTAAACCCGAAGTAGGCGCGTCAGAAGATACTTGGGGCGGTAAAATTAACACCAACATGAACCTAATTGACACGCAAATGAAGGTGTCTGATACGCGTAGTGCTGCCAATTTATCCAAAGCTGGCGGCACGATGACAGGTAACATAGCCACTAAAGGTATCACCAGTGTCACA
>Ga0307997_10000582_pt1 | contig 16764 bp, 18 predicted proteins | sample Davwhametageno36_FD_203165 | JGI IMG/M metagenome (GOLD analysis project Ga0307997, IMG submission 203165) | Marine microbial communities from Davis Island wharf, Antarctic Ocean - #36 | ecosystem: Environmental > Aquatic > Marine > Unclassified | place: Antarctic Ocean: Davis Island wharf... | reverse complement strand
CGACCTGACAAGCCACAGGTTCGCGCAGCTCTCCGCGGTACGAAATCAGCATCGGCAACGGCATCCGGTAATATTGGGTCAGCGTCGCGAGGGTGTTGATCGTGACCCCGATGGCGGTGTTTTGCATAATGATCGCCGGGCGTTTGCCGCCCATGAATGCACCAGCGCAAAGACCCATGCCCTCGTCTTCTTTGTTGGACGGGATGTGGAAAATGCTATCGTGGGCTTCGACTTCTTCGATAACGCCTGCCAGCTGCTTGCATGGCACCGTGGTGATGAATGACACATCGTTGGCGACAAGGTCGTCCACGATTTTCTTGCTAATGTCCAATGTCTTAGGTCTCCTGGTTGCGCCGCAGAAAGAGAAGGGCGTGAGTGTTGAATTGAAAGGGTTAAGCGGGGTGGCGGGTGACATGCACAGCACATGGGGCGTGCTGCACGACGCGGGCCGCAGTTGATCCAAGAAGATAGTCGATCAGGCCAGGTTTATGTGACCCAAGCACGATGCAATCTGATTTCATGCTGGTCGCCGTATCGATGACCGCACGCCCACTGTGGCCTTTGACGATCATTGCGGTCACGTTGGGCATCGAGGCAACACGCTCCTCCAGCCTTGCCTCAGCGCGATCAAAGGCGCTTTGAACGACGCTTGCATCAATATAGGCGCCCACTGATCCTTGCGGGGTCTCATAAACATGAAGCACCGTAATTTTTCCACCATCTGCTAGCAACGTGCGCGCTACTTCCAGGCTGGTTTCACCAACGCCGTGGTCAAGCGCCATTGGGACGAGAATATTCTTATACATATAAAACCTCTTTGGTGTTCTAGTTGGCCTAAGGCCGCAAAATAATCTTGGGCGCAGCGGTGCGGCCAGCGCGGATGTCGGCAAACGCCGCAGCCCCGTCTGACAGCGGGCGCTGCTCGGTCCAATCCAGCAGACCAAGTCGCCCGTCAAAGATCGCCGCTGCAGTGTCGCGGAAATCTTGTGCGGTATACGTATACGTACCGATAAACGTAATTTCCTGCAGCGTCATGCGCCGCACATCAAGGCCACCAGTGCCTTCACCTAGCCCGATATGCCCAATTACGCCACCGGGGCGGGCATGCGCAGAAGCGGTCGCGCGCGTCGCGGCATAGCCGACGCCATCAATCACAAGATCAAACTGTGCGTCGTTGGGCAGATCATCGGGTGAAATAGCAGTTTGCTGACATTTGGTGTTCAAAACATCGCGGCGCAATGCGTTGGGTTCAACGATTATCACATCAGCCACGCCTTGTGCAGACAGCGATAAAGCTGCGCCCAAGCCGATCGCGCCACCGCCAATGACAAGCGCAGTTTTAGCATCACCGCTCAAAGCAGCCTTCGCCAAGCGGACCGTATGCCAGCCGCACGCGATCGGTTCAGCCAAAGATGCTGCATCCAAGGACACATGATCGGGAACGGTCACAAGGTTGTCGTCTTGCATGACCAAGTATTGCGAAAACGCGCCTTCGCGCGGCGGCATAGAGATGATCAAACGCTCAGGGCAAAGGTTATCGTGTCCCGACACGCAGGCCTGACAAATTCCGCATGTCACCAGCGGATTAACCGTGACCCGTTCCCCGTCTCGTGGGCCACCGACGATTTCGCCCGCAGCCTCATGGCCAAGGATCAGTGGCGCAGGGCGCCTCTCATCATGCCCAAGAAAGGCGTGCATATCTGACCCACAGATGCCGACAGAAAGAACCTTGATAAGCTGTTGACCAACTTGCGGCACAGGGTCGGCCACGTCGCGAAATGCCAGCATTTCAGGGCCATCATAAACAAGTGCTTTCATTTTGCGGTATATCCTCCGTCGACCATCAGGATTTGGCCGGTCACAAAAGCAGATGCGTCAGAGCAAAGGAACAAAAGTGGCCCGTCGATATCAGCCAAGGCGCCATTGCGTCCGATGCAGGTTTGGGCCGCATTTCGAGCGGCGCGTTCGGGGTCTGCAAACACTGGACCTGTCAGTTCGGTCGGAAAGAACCCCGGTCCAATCGCGTTTGCGTTGATCCCGTCGATTGACCATGCCTCGGCCATGGCACGTGTTAGCTGACCGATGCCCGCTTTGGATGCGCCATAGCTCACGCCAGCCGGAAAGGCCCGCGTGGTTTGCAGCGACGCAAAATTCACGACGCGACCCCAGCCTTTTGCCCTCATTGCTGGCACAAAGGCTTGGGTTAGGAAAAATGGCGCGGCAAGGTTCAGGTTCATCGTCGTGTCCCAACCGTCCTGCGTCACATCATCGGCGGTCTCGCGGGTGTTGATCCCTGCGGCGTGCACCACGATATCTGGCATGCCGAATGGATCTGCAATACGGGCAGCAATATCGGCAATCTGATCGCGTTGCGACAAATCAGCAGCCACAATGGCCGCGTGATCACCCGTTGCGCCAGCCCACTCAGACAACGCATCTGCACGACGCGCGACGCCGACAACTTTGGCGCCTGCAGCGGCCAGCGCGATTGCGGCACGTTGCCCCAAGCCCGCGCTAGCGCCGGTCACACAAGCAACACGACCGGTTAGATCAAACATAGCCGCCGAATTACTCATCTGCGGAAAGGTCGAAATTTTCGCCGGGGAAGTATTTGGCCAAACGGACGTCAGCAGCGCGCGCGTGACCTTCCATACCTTCAAGCCGCGAAATCCGTGCTGTTGCTTCGGCAACGCGCTTGGATCCCTCGCGGGTTGCCTGCTGCCATGTCACGATTTTCATGTATTTGTGCACGGACAAGCCGCCCGTGTAACCAGCGGCGCCCGACGTCGGCAGAACATGGTTCGTGCCCGATGCTTTGTCGCCGTAAGATACCGTGGTTTCTTCGCCCAAGAACAATGACCCATAGCAAGACAAGCGATCCAACCACCAAGGCAAATCTTGGGCCTGTACGGTCAAATGCTCTGGTGCATATTCGTCGGAACATGCAGCCATGTCTTCGCGGTCGGCGCAAACGATCACTTCGGCATAATCGCGCCATGCGGCAAATGCGTTGTCACGGTTCGTTTCCGGCAAGTCATCGATCAGCGCTGGAATACGCGACATGACATCTTCGGCCAAGGCGCGGTCATCGGTGACCAGCCAAACCGGAGAGTTATAGCCATGCTCGGCCTGTGATACGAGATCAGTTGCCACGATATGCGGATCAGCGGTTTTATCTGCCAAAACCAAGCTATCGGTTGGACCCGCGATCATATCGATGCCGACGCGGCCAAACAGAATGCGCTTGGCCTCGGCAACAAACTGGTTGCCCGGACCCACAAGAATATTAGCCTTTGGCAAACCAAACAGGCCAAACGTCATTGCGGCAACGCCCTGTACGCCACCTAGCGCCATAATCGTATCCGCACCACTGATATGGGCGGCATAGACGATTGCAGGCGGAACCCCGACACCAGGACGGGGGGGCGATGTTGCAGTGATATGGCTACAGCCAGCGACTTTGGCCGTTGTTACGGTCATGATCGCAGACGCGATGTGGCTATAACGCCCACCAGGTACATAGCAGCCCGCCGCATCCACAGGGATCGACTTTTGACCTGCGATAAGCCCCGGCACGATTTCATATTCAAAATCGCTGACCGTTGCCTTTTGAGCTTCTGCAAAACGTCGCACGTTGTCATGGGCAAACTGGATATCAGCCTTCAGTTTTTCAGGGACCAAGTCACAAGCTGCCGCAATTTCTGCGTCCGTCAGGATGATGTTACCATCATATTTGTCGAATTTTGCAGCATATTCGCGGGCCTTGTCGTCGCCGCCTTCCTCGATGTCTGACAGGATTCCCTGCACAAGGTCATGAACATCGGACGCGCCGGATTGCGCAGTCAGGGTTGCTTTTTTCAGATAGTCACGTGCCATGTTAGGTCAGCCTTATTTATAGATATCAGGAAGCATCGCGGTCGAAATCGCTGGAATGTAAGCGATCATCAATACGACGACGAGCATGCAAAGGACAAACGGAACAGCCCTTGCTGCGATTTTTAGAATAGACTCTCCACTGATACCCGCCACCACAAAGAGGTTTAGCCCCAAGGGTGGTGTAATAAAGCCAACGCCCAAAGCAGTGATCATCATGATGCAGAACTGAATTTCGTTCATACCGATGTTTTCTGCCAATGGCAGTAAGATCGGCGCAAGGATCACGATGTTGGGTGTCGTTTCCATCACGCAACCCGCAGCAATCAAAATTCCGATCATAATCAGGATTAGAATCCACGGCTCATCTGTCAGCGCGGTCATCGACGTCACAAAACCTTGCGGGACACCCATGATGGCCAAAGCTTCGGCCAATGGGGCAGAAAAAGCGATAATCGGTAGGATGATGCCGTTCACTTTCGCAGAGCTGATAAACATCGCAGGGAAATCCGCCAACCTGAGCGTTCCAAGGATAAAGCCCATAATGATTGTCACAACCACCGCCGTTGCACCCGCTTCAGTCGGCGTCAGACGTCCCGAGAAGATACCATAAAAGATGATACCGGGAACAATAAATGCGTACCACCCGGATTTCAGCGAGACAAAAAGGTTGCTGAAATACTCGGCCATCGTGACGTTTCCGCCGCCCTCGTAACCATGGATCCGGTTAACGATGAGGTTGGTGATAAGAATCGAGGTCAGAATAGCCAAGCCGGGTATCAGCGCCGCCAAGAATAAGGTCGAGGCCGATATACCCAGTACCAAACCAATGATGATGTAGGCGATGGATGGCGGGATCAGGATGCCGGTACAGGCACCAGCGGCCACCAATGCACAAGCATAAGGGCGCGGATAGCCGCTTTCGACCAAACGGTCGATCGTCATCCGACCAACAGCCGCAGCACCCGCCGCGTCTGAGCCTGAGATCGCAGCGAACATACCACAAACAAGCACCGTTGCAGAACCGAAACCGCCTTTGGCAAATTGCGTCAGCGCTTCGGCCACATCAAGGAATTTTCGACTAAGTCCGGTTCGCACCAGAACGTCACCAGTAAGGATAAAGAGCGGCACAGCCGTCAGTGCGAAAGCATCAATTCCCGTAAACAGGCTCTCACCGACCGCACTAAGCGGCAGGTCGCCGGACATAATCAGCATGATGATGGCAGCAGAACCAATCGATGCCCAGACAGGTACGGCTAAAGCAATCAAAACAACGAACAAGATTACGGGAACGAAGAAATCCCAACCCAAATCAACTGTTTGGCTAACTGTATTAAAAAGCATCAGGTATTTCCTTAGTCAAACAGTGTGCTGCCTTCGAAAACGGGCTTGCCGTCGCGTAGATAACGCACGTCACGTATGAAAGACTGCACAAGCCGCAGCATCAGCAGACTGAACCCCAAAGGAACAGCCATCAGCGCCCAAACACGGGACACGCGTAAACCGTCAGTCACAGATCCAAATTTCGCTGAAACATGTACCGCTTCAAATGACCAATAAAGTGCAATAATTGCGACAACAAACATCACGAGGTCGCCAAATATATACAGCAGCGCTTTAGGTCGTGGCCCTAGGTAATGCATGATGACGTCGATCCGGATATGTACCCGTTCCTTGACGGCAACCGCCGCACCGACCCAAGCGAGGTAAATGAACGAATAACGTACAACCTCTTCGCCCCAGATTGAGGAATAAGAAAAGACCTCACGCCTCAGGACCTCGATCGCCATTGTCAAAACGAGCATGACGTAAAAGACCAAAAGTAGCCAACGCTCGGCGTTTTGATCAAGATTGCGCAAAAATTTCATGGTTCGCCTCTCTTTCGGTGACGCAAATCAGCGTCCAACCGCAAAGACCTCGGTGGATATATGAGAGTAACAGGCGCCCAGAGATATGGGCGCCTGTCGAAGCCAATTAAGCGTCGTGGACGTAGTAGCGGCCCATCGTGCCAGCTGCTTCTTCCAATTTCGCAAATGTGTCCATGGAACCGGCTAGCTCAAGCTTGAAGCTATCCCATTCGGCGTTCTCATAACCACCAACAGACTTCCACTCAGCCAGTTGATCATCGCTCAGCGAATGGAACTCAACACCGGCTTTACGCAGCTCTGACATCGCATAGTTACGCGCTGATGGAACTTTGGCAAGGTTCTGGTGACGGGTGATTTCAGACGCTTCCATGATGCCATCCTGAATATCGGCAGGCATCGAGTTAAACCACTCGAGGTTACACGAATAGACTTGGCTATCTGGCACAGCCTGCGTGAACGTTACGTGGCTCAGGATGTCTTTGAAGCCGAACACTTCTAGGGCACCAACAGATGGGTCAAGCGCGTCAGCAACACCCTGCTTAATCGCGGAAGGTGTTTCACCCCAAGCAACCGGCGTCGGGTTCGCACCTACCATACGGTAGTATTGCTGCAACATCGCAGAACCTGGGACACGGAATTTGACGCCTTCCAGATCACTTGGAACCAGAACCGGACCAGAACCGCCAGCACGAACAGCCACAACACGTGGGTCGATGTTGACGTAAAATAGCGGCTTAAAGCCAGCTGCTTCGACCTTCGGGTTTACTTCCTGCGCCCAAACGTCTGAATGGACTAGGTTGGTAAAGCGTTGGTTGGAGCCACACAAATATGGCATGTTGATCAAGTCAACGACCGATGCAAACGGTGCAAAGTTCGACAACGAATGTTGTGCAGCTTGAATTGTGCCACCCTGAACTTTTTGCACAAGTGCGCCACCAGCGCCAAGCTGACCACCGGGGGCCAATTTGACATAAACTTTACCATTGGTTGCGTTCTGGATGTTTTCTTTAAGGTCCAACTGCATGATTGGGTAACCACGGGACGCGCCAAGAACATAAGCAGTGGCAACTACCATAACGTGCTCGGCTGCTGCTTCGCGGTCCCGCTCTTCATTGGCTGTCTGTGCCGATGCAGCGCTGGACCAAAGCGTCCCTGCACCACCAGCAACCATAGCTGCGGTAAAGCTGCCTTTGCCTGCAAGTTTTAGAAAATTACGGCGCTCTGCCGATTTAAGATTATCAGTGGTCAATGTGTTGTCCTCCCTGGACTGTTTCATGCTGCGCTACTTTTTCGCGTCAGCTTCTTTTTTAAGAATTGCGATGACGAACAAGACTGCGACGCTGGTCAGCAACAGCATCTCGCCCACATCGTTTAGAAATGCCGAATTCGACGTAGACCCAAGGCCCACGTTCACAGCAAAAATCGCCAGTAATACAATCACTCCGATTAGCGGCATGTCGCGTATCCTCCCAGTCGCTCATCCGATTCTGATATCATGTAAGCCGTTACATTTGCAAAATGCAAGCCTTTACATACATGTCTTCAATTTTGGACTATGTACCGCCAGCCCAAATCGATAGTGTGGCAGAAAGTTTGACCAAGGACCCGCATGTCATTGAAACCCCATACCCCGACGCTCCATGATGTGGCAGCTGCCGCAAGCGTTTCCACGGCTACAGTGTCGCGCTGCCTAAACTTTCCTGATCAGGTTTCGGAAAGCACGCGAATCAATGTCATTCGTATAATTAATGACTTAGGGTATTCACCGAACTTCGGAGCCAAGGCAATGGCCGCGCGCCGGACCAATACTATCGGTGCCATTATTCCAACAATGGAAAACGCAATTTTCGCGCGTGGCTTACAAGCATTCCAAGAAGAACTGCGGCTGCACGGGTTCACTATGTTGGTGGCAAGCACGTCCTACTGCCCGAACATTGAAGAAGAACAAATTAGGTCTTTGGTTGCGCGCGGAGCGGATGCCCTGTTGCTGATCGGACACGAACGCGATCCTGAAATCTACCGTTTCCTTCAAACTCAGGGCGTTCCTGCGCTTGTGACGTGGGCGTTTACACCAGGATCAGTGCGGCCGTCGATTGGCTTCAACAACAGGGCCGCAATCTATGAAATGGCGACCGAAGTGATCAAGCTTGGCCATACCAAACTGGCGCTTATTTCGGCAGAAACGGCGATGAACGATCGCGCCAAGGCGCGCCATGTCGGGATTCAAAACGCGATGACTTATGCGGGTCTGAAGCCAAGTTCGCTGCAATTCATTGAGACAACTTACAATATTGAAGACGGCGCCAATGCTTTTGAAAAACTTATGAAATCAGACACTCGACCAACGGCTGTTTTTTGCGGCAATGACGTGCTGGCTGTTGGTGCGCTGCGATGTGCAAGAGAGATGAAAATCTCGGTGCCCGATGACGTGTCCATCATCGGTTTTGACGACATTGAACTCGCGCAGGTTGCCTATCCCGCATTGACGACTGTTCACGTACCTCATCGAGAGATGGGGCGACGTGCTGCGATTGCTTTGGCAAATTATGTGAAAGAAGGCACGCCAATCAAAGCGGTGGAGCTAAAAGCGAGACTGGTGTTTCGAGAGACGCTCGGGCCGGCGCGTGAAGATTTACCATAACGCGTTCCAGCCTTAGATCGCCGCCGAACGCCACTCGCGAAAGCGGCGGCGCGGTTAGCCTTAAAATTGGTCTTCTTTAGAGACAGTCCTATAACGCGACAACCAGCGTTTGGTTGAGCATTCCAAGCACCACCTGTCGCAACAGGGCGCATCTCAAAAATATGAGATCCGACAACGGGACCCACCACTGCACTCGATAGTCGTATGGCGAGGCGAAGTTGATATCTTAATTGACCAGCTTCTCGCCGGGGCTTTTGCGTGTTCCAGTTGTCTGTTTCCTATCCACTCCTCAGTGATTGCGATGAGCAGCGCCCGTTTTTACAAATGGGGACCCAAGTTTGGTGGAGCGGACGCATTTTTGATTGCTGTGATGAAGGACATGGCTGAACAAAACCGGCGTCTCAAGAGGATGTATGTTGAGATGGGCATGCCTGAGACGATCTGCTGAAGGAGGCGCTCGGAAAAAAGCGATAGGGCCGTCTCGCCGACGAGTCCCTCTCGGTGAATGTCCCATTCACCTGCCGGTCAGTGGATGGCCGTGAATGCAGTCATGCAGCGGGGCACAAGTATCGCGCTTGCCTGCCGCACCTTCCAAATTAGCGAGACCTGCTATCGGTACAGCCCAATCTTGAGTGACAAGAACGAGGAGATTGCAGATTGGCTGGAACGCTTGACTGAGAACAAGCGCACGTGGGGCTTTGGTTCATGTTTTTTATATCTGCGCAAAGTGCAGGGGCAAGCCAATAGAGCGCCAATGGTCCGAGAGATATTGGCGGGGCTGGAACCACAAACGCGTGCATCGGATCTACTGCAAACTGGAGTTGAACCTGCAGATCTCGAGATCGTTGAAACCGAAAACTAACCCAAAAAGGGCGCCGGTTTTACGCGGCGCCCTTATCGTATTGTTTGGATTAAGACGCGGCTGCGACAGCGCGACCTGTCATCACCTTAACCAAATGCGCGCGGTACTCTGGGCTGCCATGCAGGTCAGCGATCAAGTTATCCGCGCTGACAGTCAGACCTGCGATTGCGACAGCAGAGAAATCAGCAGTCAGCGCGGCCTCGGCTTCTGCCCAGCGGTGCACACCCTCGTTTGACGCACCCGTGACCGCAACACGAACACCGCCTGCGAACTTCGCCACAAACACGCCCACAAGCGCGAAGCGTGATGCGGGTTGTACGAACTTTTGATAGTTGGCCTTTTCAGGAATTGGCATCGACACTGCCGTGACGATCTCGCCGTCGTCCAATGCGGTTGTGAACATGCCTTGGAAATAATCATCCGCCGCGATCGCGCGCGTGTTCGTGATGATGGTCGCACCCGATGCCAACGCCACCGCCGGATAACACGCAGACGGATCATTATTGGCCAATGAACCACTGATTGTGCCGCGATTGCGGACCGCCGGATCACCGATGTGGGACGCAAGGTCAGCCAACGCCGGATAGGTCAACCGGACTTCAGCCGCTACAGTCGCATGCGTAACAGCACCACCAATGCGCAGGGTGTCGCCGTCATTGGCGATGCCTTGCAGGTCGGCGATATTGGTTAGCGATACCAGTTTGGACGGCGCCGCCAGCCGTTGCTTAAGCGTCGGGATTAGGGTTTGCCCGCCGCCCAGCGCCTGCGCGTCTTGATCCTTAAGTGCAGCGACCGCGTCGGCCACGGAAGTGGGTCGTTCGATGTCAAATGCATACATTGCTGCTCTCCTTATTGCGCATTGTTCATGGCCGTCCACACGCGGTGCGGTGTCATGGGCATGTCAATATGTGTGATGTTTTTGCCGCCAGATTGCATGGCGTCGATAACCGCATTCACGACCGTGGGTGGTGATCCGATTGCACCGGCTTCGCCGCAACCTTTCGCGCCCAATGGGTTATGTGTGCAGATTGTGCTTTGGCTGTGATCGACCACATAGAACGGCAAATCATCGGCGCGCGGCATGGCATAATCCATGTAGCTGGCTGACAAAAGTTGTCCGTCATCGTCATAAGTGGTTTGTTCGACCAACGCTTGACCGATCCCTTGACCTAAGCCGCCGTGGACTTGACCCGTGACAATCATCGGGTTGATAACATTGCCGAAATCATCGACTGCGGTCATCCGGTCCACACGGACTTTGCCTGTTTCGGGGTCCACCTCGACCTCGCAGCAATATGCCCCTGATGGATAGGTAAAGTTGGCCGGATCATAGAACGCCGTTTCCTCTAGCCCCGGTTCGATCATGTCGATCGGATAGTCGTGAGGAATATAGGCCTTAAGCGCTACTTCACCAAAGCTAACCGATTTATTGGTGCCTTTGACGCTAAATGTGCCGTCACTAAAATCGACGTCACTCGCTTCGGCCTCAAGCATATGGGCCGCAATCTTTGTAGCTTTGGCGATGATCTTTTCCGTGGCACGGACAACAGCAGACCCGCAAACTGCTAGCGAGCGCGATCCATAGGTCCCCATCCCAAATGGGATTTTCGACGTATCGCCATGCACGATATCAATGCTAGCCGCATCAATACCAAGCATATCGGCGACGATCTGCGGGAACACAGTTTCATGGCCTTGGCCGTGGCTGTGTGCACCGACCATCACTGATAAGTTGCCCGTTGCGTTCACACGCACTGTGGCCGCGTCATACAGGCCGACACGCGCGCCCAGAATGCCCACAAGGTTTGACGGCGCGATGCCGCATGCCTCTACATAGGCGTTCACCCCAAAACCACGTAGCAGGCCCTTGGCCTCAGATTCAGCACGACGCGCCGCAAAGCCCGTTTTGTCAGACACTTTTTCCATCTGGTCCATCAGCGCGTCATAGTTGCCGCTGTCGTATTCCAGCCCTGCGGCGGATGCGAACGGGTACTGGTTCGGCTTGATAAAGTTTTGACGACGCAATTCAATCGGATCGCGTCCAATTTCACGCGCGGCCATATCGATGACACGTTCCAGCGAAAACGTGGCCTCTGGCCTGCCTGCGCCACGATATGCGTCAACAGGGGCTGTGTTCGTGAACACAGTTTTCATGTTCACATAGACAAGCGGCACGGTGTAGTTGCCCGCCATCAATGTGCCGTGCAGGAACGTCGGCGTGACTGTGGAAAAGTTCGACAAATACGCGCCAACGTTGGCAAGGGTTTCGGTGCGAAACGCAAGAAAGTTGCCCTTATCGTCTAGCGCCAACTCGATCTTGGTCACGTGATCACGACCATGAGCATCGGTTAAAAACGCCTCGCTACGATCAGACGTCCATTTAACAGTGCGGCCCAGCTTTTTGGCCGCAGCCAGCACCAGCGCCTCTTCACCGTAGTGATAGATTTTGGACCCAAAACCACCACCCACATCGGGGGCAATCACGGTCAACTTATTTTCAGGAATACCCAACACAAACGCGCTAATCAAAAGCCGCGTCATGTGCGGGTTCTGGCTTGTGGTTTGCAGGGTGTAATCGCCGGTACCTGGGTTGTAATCACCGATAGAACAGCGTGGCTCTATTGCGTTTGGCACCAGACGGTTGTTCACCAATTCAAGCGTGGTGACGTGATGCGCGCCTTTGATGGCGGCGTCAGTGGCGGCGCGGTTATCTTCGATCCAGCCCCAGTCAAAACATTGGTTGGTGCCAATCTCGTCATGCACATAGTTGGTGCCCGCAAGTGCGTCTTTCATATTGATGACGGCGGCATGTTCTTCGATTTCGACCTCGAGCGCTTCGACCGCATCGCGACCTTGCTCCGCTGTTTCGGCAATCACGGCAGCATAAGCATCGCCGACATGGCGGACCTTACCATGGGCCAAAACGGGGCGCTTTGGCTCTTTCATCGGCTCACCGTCGCGGCTGTTTATCAGCCAGCCCGCAGGGTTACCGCCGACCTCGACAAAATCTTCGCCAGTAAAAATCGCAAGCACACCGGGCATGGCGGCGGCGACGTCAGTGTTGATCGATTTGATCGTACCATTGGCCACGTTCGAGCGGGCAAACACAGCCGCACACTCGCCGTAGGCTTTGATATCGTCGCTATAACGACCACGACCAGTTAAAAAACGTACATCTTCGCGGCGCACTGTTGCGGCGCCAATTCCATCATCTTTAGGCATTGTTATTCCTCCCTAAGGGGCAGTTGATTTCTATGAAATCAATTGTTCAGCAGCAATCGAAGACACATCTTGACCGGACGCAGCCATGATCGCTTTCACGATGTTGTGGTAGCCGGTGCAGCGGCAAATGTTGCCTTCCAGGTAGGTGCGTACCTCGGCCTCGGTTGGCTTGGGGTTTTCTTTCAACAGGCTTGCTGTCGTCATCACCATACCGGGCGTGCAAAATCCGCACTGCAATCCATGGTGGTCTTGGAAGGCTTGTTGGATCACATTCAGCGAGCCGTCGGCGTTTGCTTGGCCTTCGATGGTGGACACCTCGGCGCCTTGAGCCTCAATTGCGAACATTGTGCAGGACTTCACGGCCTTGCCGTTCACATGCACAACACAAGCCCCGCATTGCGACGTGTCACAACCTATATGTGTGCCAGTCAGTCGCAGATCGTCACGCAAAAGCGTCGACAGCAACGTGCGACCCTCCACGGTCTCGGAAACGGATTTTCCGTTTACTGTCATGGTAACTGTCGTCATCATGTTTTCCTCCATAAAAACTCATACGCCAGCTTAGCCGCGAAAACTGCCATTGGGCTACTCATTTTTTCTGTAATTCTAGGGAGGTGCTGCTGTATAGGCACGGTCAGAGCAAAACCGTTGAGACGGGCAGGGTGAGCAATTTGCGTCGCGGGATGACAAAATATGGACCTGTTCGTTACTTCAAGACGAGCCCTGAGGTCGTCCGTTTACCGGTGATGATGTATGTTCGCTTTCCGCTTTAGCTTTGGAACGTGGAGGATCTTTTGCACGAACGCGGCATCGACATCAGCCACGAAACGGCTCGATATTGGTGGAACCGTTTTGGCCCGATGTTCACTGCAGAAATCAGCCGAAAACGGGTGCAGCAGATGCGGTCGTACTCAAATTGGCAGTGGCATCGGGACGAAATCTTCGCGAAGATCAACGGCGAGACGCATTATTTTTGGCGGGCTATTGATCACGAAGGTGAGGTGCTTGAAAGCTATGTCAGCAAGCGCAGCAGCCGCAAAGCGGCCTTTCGTGCATGCCGCGGCATTTTATCGGCCTGAAACGTCGGTGTGCTGACAAACCTGAAGTTCGGCAGACAAAATAAACTTTCTACAACTTTGATCGAATTGAGCTCAAGCTATTGGCGTAGGTGCAGCGTACATGAACTCCGCCACATCGGTTTGGAGTTTGTCCCAATCTGTGAACTCGCGCACACCGTCGACAAGGTCCACATTGCGTCCATCTAGCGCAACATGATGGACGACTTGGTTCTCAAAGTAACCATAGCTACTTGTACAGACAGCACCTCCGGTCAACGCCCTAAAGTCCGGTTCAAATTTGGTTCGCATCTCCATCTCCTTCAAGTATTCCTGAGCCGCTGCCATACCTTCAGGAAAAGCTGCCTTGAGGCTGACCGAGATGAGCAGTGTCTGACGAGATTTCAATTAGCGAAGGCCTGCAGCAATCAAGACTTCAAAATTCTTCGGGTGCCGTCCTTCATGCACTGGTGCCGCCCAAATTACTGTGTCGATTTTATCAAAAGACAGAGGGGCCAAACGGTTTTCGGTGTTGAACGACCGAACGCTATGGCCTGCTGCTCTTATCTGCTGATCCACGCGCTAAACGATCTTGCCGGTCTGTCCTTCGACAGTCTCGAATAGAATGAGGAATTCCATAGCTGTTCCTTTTCAATACCTGAGCGAATGGTGCTCTTTTCTAAGAATATACGAACTTGTCACCACCTTATAAATCTTAAGGTTGTGCAGCATTGCTCTAGATCAAATTGAACTGATTTTATTCTTTGCTGACCTTTGCCGCTCCGCAGCGTCGCCATTATCAACAATATGATGAGCGTCAGACACGGCCCAAATCTGCCGTTCGTCGGGCTTATTGACGCTGCAGTGCAGCTTCCCCAAACCGGACGTTGGCAATGGAGCGCAGTATTTTGATCGATTTGTGTTCCTCATTGCTGACAGAGCGGCATTCACTTGTCGTGCCTCCATGCAGACAACATCAAAACCTACAGTGGTCAGGCCAAAGAAAAGGTGCTGGCTCATCGCACCCGCTTCAAAACCAACACGTTCAATCAGATGTGGAAATTCCACAAGGCATTCAGCGATATCACTGACTACGCAAGGCACTTCTCGCTCAAACAGCACCGTTCCCTTGCCATCCACAATGTAAAGAGCACAGGATCGCAACAACACATCTAGTCTGACATAACATTCCATCATCTATCTCCCTTGTTCACAGCTATTCTGTGATCTTAATGGGAGCTTGGCCTAAAAGCGAAAGGCTGCCCAATTACGCATGCTTTCTGCCCTTATTGAACGTCTTGCACCGCAACTTCAGCCATTTTTAAAATTGCCTTGCGTGTGCTGGCAACAGCAATAAAGCGTCCGTTGTGGCAGAATTTGGCGCCTTTTACTCCGCTCGCATCCTCGAGAGCGTTGTCCGTAAGACCGGCCCAAGCGGCTGGCAGATCGGCGCGTTGGTCGAAGGTATCATTTGACAACTTGATGCCATTTAAGGTCCAGTCAGAGCCGCGCGGATGGATCACGAATAGCATGTGGTCGGCCTCTGCCAATTCAAGCGCGGAACGGTAAGGCATACCCATGGGAAGCTCGAGTATCGGCGATGTTCCTGCTTTTGCGATTGCATCGATAACGATGCTCTGTGCCCGGAATTTTGCTGCAAAATTTTGGATTTGGGCTTCAACAAAGCTCCGCGCGATGGGTAAGGCTTTCATGAATGCATCATCGTCAGCCGTTGGCGACATATCGTCAAATACCGGCTTCAAGCTCCCCAAAAGTGAGGGCAAGGTCAGTATCGACAGTGGTCCCGCAACGGACGGTTCCATTGCGCCGTTGTCCAGCAGGTCAATCGGCAGCACAAATCTGGTGTCAAACTGGGTATGGATGGCCTCGACGTCACCCGCAGGCACGTCGATGTCCGTCAGATACGTGCGCCCATAGTGCGCCCAGATCAGACCAAAGGAGCTGAACGGTTGGCCATCTTCGCGCAGCGGGCTGGGATGTTGGTGGTGGTCAAAAATCTGCTGCTCCGTATCATAGGCACCTCCGACATCGTAAATAATCTTATCAATTGCTGGGGTGACCCATTGCCGCTCCCGACTGCGTAGCAACTCTGCCTGTGGGAACAGACGCGTGAGCACCACGGATGACAACAGCTCGTCGGCATGAAAGCCGCCAGAATGAGTGACAAGATGCTTGATGATCATTGGTGGGTTCCTACGGCTCGTTAAATGAAAGAGGCAACCAGCTTGATCGCCCTTAGAAAGATGTAGAAGACCGTTTGTCAAAGGAATGCGACCAGATCAAGGTTTAGATTGCAGGAAAGCGAATACGCACCAATCAGTGTTGTCCTGTCCCCCTTTCGTGCCGCAATGGAGGTATACTTGGCACGTCCGAAGTTGCGTTCTGAGAACCACAAGACTGGGACGCGTGCGCAACTTGAACTTTATCTCAAAGACTGGATGCGCCTGCCGCTTGATGAGATCAGCAAGGCGATGGTGGTGCGTCGCCATCAAGAAATGTCCGGATCGCCGTTGGCTGCCAATCATGTGCTTCGTAACTTTCGAGCAATCTACAACCACGCCCGCCAGACATGCGATCTGGCAGAATGTCCGACCATGGCGATTGAACGGTTTGAAGATAAACCGGACGGGCGGATTATCTATGACCTGAAAGACTGGCGGCAGAAAATTGACGGTCTGCTCAACCCGATCCACCTGCCAATAACAAAGAACGGCTGGAGTTTTGATTTTCCGATCCTGCAGTTGCACCATGAGATCCTGGCACCACTTCGCCCCCTCAGCAAGGAGTGGGTGTTTCCATCGCCAAAATCAGAGACGGGTCACATCACAAGGCCGGAGAGGCTCAAGTACAATCCACATATACATCGTTGAACATTTGCGACTGTTGCAATGGAAGCCGGGGTATTGGAAGAGATTGTCGGAAGGTTGATGAATCAAACGCTGCTATCGATCACCGGGCAGAGATATACACGACCGTCCTTGGATGCGCTGCGACCCTCAATGGAAATAGCATGTGGTGAGATAGCGAACCGCATCGATAGCTGAACAAAAGTTGAAAACCGGACCTTCGTTCAGGTCGCAGCGAACAACTGCTTGGGTTTAGGTTTCTCGGACGCCACGCGCGACGTTTGTGTAGCGCGGATTGTTGCTTGGCGTCGGAGAAGCGCTCAAGCGGGAAATCGCGGGGTTGGTCTTGGTGGATCGTTTGTTGCTATGGGGATTT
>Ga0307997_10000573_pt1 | contig 16859 bp, 25 predicted proteins | sample Davwhametageno36_FD_203165 | JGI IMG/M metagenome (GOLD analysis project Ga0307997, IMG submission 203165) | Marine microbial communities from Davis Island wharf, Antarctic Ocean - #36 | ecosystem: Environmental > Aquatic > Marine > Unclassified | place: Antarctic Ocean: Davis Island wharf... | reverse complement strand
GCACTCGGTCGCGGATCCACGCGTCAACGGTCACCCCGCCAGCGTGCAGCTCGGCGTCCGAACATGGGACCGACCAACCGGCGTCGTCACCGCCAACATGTGGGTCGGATCGGGTCCGAATGCCGTCTCCGATCCGCGCGCGCACCGCTCCCCCACAGCCGCGGCCTTCCGCATCGTTGCTATCGCCGAACAGGCCGGCGCCGTCGCCGACCCGCGGGCACGAGAAGGACGCCACCCCAACGGCAAGTACAGGGTCTGCCGCTACGATAGCCCGACAAACGCCGTGATCGGGGCGTCGACCACCGGCATGGGCGCCTTCGTCGTCGCCGACCCGGTCTACTGCGCAGGCGAGATGGGCCAGTACGCGAACAAGATGCGAGTGGTGCCGGCGACAGCCGCTGCGCCGACCGTCACCGGCTCCGACCGCGTCGGCTCGGGAGCGCTGTCGGTTGCGGACCCGAGGCCGCGGGGGCTGACGCGCGGCGACCGGCAGAACTACCTCTCGCAGAGCCACTACGGCATCGTGGGCTGGACCCAGCACACCAAGGCGATCCCCGGCCACGTCAAGGACAACAACGGCAGCTGGTCGATCGCCGACCCTCGCGAAGCCGATGAACCGACCGAGGGCAACCCCACGGCGCTCCCCGCCAAAGACGATCGCCTGGTCGCGCGCATCGTCGCGCTCGACGGTACATGGCACCGCCCGTTCACCTCGGCCGAACTCCTCGTCATCCAGGGGATTCTCGATCCCACCGAATATGTCGACCTGATCGGCACGTCCGACGCCGAAAAGCGCGAATGGGTCGGAAACGCCATCCCGCCGCCCGCGTCCTGCAGCATTGCCACGACCGTCGGCGAAACGCTGCTCCTTGCGGATTCCGGTGAGCGGTTCACGCTTTCGCCTCGCGAGATCTGGGTGAAGCCCGGCGCGCTGGCCCTCACTATCGACAACCGCCAGGCGGCGTTCGATCTCGACGGGATCGACACATGGTTCATGTGATCGATCGCTCGGCACGCGCCGACGTCCGCAATCCGATCCTCAGCCTGCCGGCGATCGCCGCGCTTCGCGATCTCGAACCGGCCGCCCAGGAGGCGCTCCGCCTCGTGCTGCTCGACCTGCAGCTGGACGCGCGTCAACGTGCCGAGAAAAGCTGGCGGACGCACAAGCCGCCACTCGCAGCCTATTGGTCGGCCGTCGGAGTCTATGCAGGCCACATCGCCCGGTGTCTCAACCGTCCCCGCCCACGAACGAGGCCGCAGACGCGACGGTGCGACCCGTCATGCTGACCGACCGAACCCAGCGCTGGCGGGACCGGCGCAGCCTGTTCGTCTCCGACCACCACTATCTTCCGCGCTACCCCGCGGCACAGGTCGCGGTAGGGCTGTTCGGCCCAGGCGCAGCCGGAAGGCCTGCTCTAGCTGGCCTCATCGTCTTCGGGGTGCCGGCGACAGGAGCCGTGATCACCCGCCACACCGGGTTCACCGATCCTGCCCAAGGCTGCGTCCTGCAGCGGCTGTTATGCCTGCCCAGCGTCGCGGCGAACGGCGAAAGTTTCTTCGCCTCACGAGCCTTCCGTCTCCTGCGCTTCATGCGACCCCGGATCGAAGCCGTCGTCAGCTTTTCGGACCCAGCCTTCGGCCATTGTGGCGGCGTCTATGCCGCCCTGTCAGGCGCCTATCGCGGGCGAACGAGGCCGCGGCAGGTGCTCCGCATTGCCGGGGAGACCATCTCGGACCGGACGCTGTCCAAGATCCGCAACCTGGAAAGCGGCCATGCCGGCGCGATCGATCAGCTTGTGCGCCTCGGAGCGCCGCGCCCGAGGCCGATGGAGCATCCCCGCGCTTGGCTCGATCGATGCCGCGAGGCTCATATCCTGACCAGCGCCCGGCAAAGCCCGCTCTTTAACTCACCCGCAATGCACGCCGCACGGGCGGGGCATTGCCCAGAATGGCCTATCCGGTTCGCTCCGACGTCCTGCGCGAGCAACTGGAAGCGTGTGCCGCGCCACTTTCCGACGGGAGCGTCCCGCTCGATTGCTCGCATCTAATCCTCGACATCGCCGGTCACTCATGACGACCATTCCCGAAACCGCTGACCTACGCTAACCAGCAGGCCAAGGGAGGCTTATCCATGTTGAACCGCTATAGCATCGCTGCCGTATCGTTGGCGATCGTCGCAACCGCTCCGGTGCAGGCGGGATTGTTCGGCCTGGGTAAGTTCAAAGTCGATCAGAGCGACGATCGGTTTTCGGCCAATGGGCTGACGATCTACAGCGGCCTGAATAACCGCATCAGCAAAAAGAGCCTCGCGGGCGGCACGCACATCGACGGATCGGGCGTGTTCGTCGAGCCGGTCGCGATCAAGAAGAAGGACGACGGGTCGATCGTCGCGCTCAGCTTCTTCATCCACAACGATGTTTCGGACGGCACCGGGCCCGGCGCTGCGCTGACGCTGGGCGAGCCCACGCGCATCAACTTCATCACCGGAGAAGGTGCGCCCATCAACCTGACGATCGAGCGCGGCAAGCGTCAGTGGAGCGACATCACGGCCTATAACTCGGTCACGCGAACAGCCAGCACGGCGATCACCGAGACCGGCTTCGCGGACGTGACGCCCGAGCAATACCAGCGGATCATGAACGCGCCTCAACTGCTCGCAAAGATCGAGGGCGAGAAGCGCAGCATGACTTACGAGGTAAAGGACATCAGCAAGTCCTTTCAGATGAATTTGAAGACGTTCTGGAACGACTACGCGGCCAAACGCGCGTAAAATACGTGCGCCGACTTTAAGATGCCATTTCCGCGACCCTCGCAGCCCCCTTGTCGGACAGCGAGAACACGTCTCTCTCCGGATCGTAACGGAGGAACCCGAGTGAAGCGAGACGCGAGACGGCACCGAGGTCCAGTGCTGTAGGACGACAAGGATCAAACGAGCGATCGTCGCCGTTCACCCGGGCGGCGATCGTCTTCAGCCAGGTGCCATCGCGCTCGGTTTCAGACTTCGCGCGTTGCACCGGGCTGAGAATGCGTGACGCAACGTCCGCGCGATAGCCACCCGGACCCGCCCCGCCCGTTGGGCCTACCGGGTCGGCGTTCTCGGCAGCGGCCGGACCGGTCCGGTCAAGATCGACCTCAAACTTGTGACGGCATTTGGAGCAATACCACTGGCGATCATATCGCGCCTGCCCGACAGCGCGTTGCTCCTTCTGTGAAACGCCTACGGCGAACGCGGCGATGCCAGCGACGACGAACGCGATCGGAACCGCCATCACGAACGAGCCGATGCTATCAGCGGTGAAGAAGCCGATTAGAAGTGCAGCAGCGAAAACACCGACGAAGGTGAATGCCTCCAGCTCGAAACCCGTGGGCGCGTTGCGCGCAGCGGCGCCGCTGATCCGTTCGCTACTGCTACGTCCGCTCCATACACCGGGGCCACCCCGCGAGTACCAGACACCGCCGCTCCGCCCCTGTGATCGGGAGATGCCCTGCTCGTAGATAGCCGAGCTCTTTTTGACGCTGCCCGATCCGCACTGTGGACACCTGACCATGTGTTACCGCACTCCAGCTTTGGATCGACACGAACCGGCAATTTGACGGAGCCGATCGTCAACAGGTTCATCGTACCTGATGCACTCCAGCGTGATGCCCGCAAGTTTGCAGATGCGACGCTTCCGCTCGTCTCGCTCTACGGTCGCCGCGAACCCCGCCTCACCGCCGAATATGTCGATCGGATAATAGTGTTGTTCTCCCTGATACTCGATCGCGATACCGTGTTCCGGCAGAAAGATGTCCAGGTGCTGGGGCGAAAGCCAGCTTGGTCGCGCGTGACGCTCGATCAGGGCGTCGGGCAACAGCAGCTTGAGCGTGAGATACGCAGCCTCCTCCGCTTTCCAGCGGACTTCGTTGAAATCGCGCGCCCAAGCGGCCTCCAGCACATCGATCACCTCGTCACACAGCGCACCGTATGCCGGAAGACGCCGCGGATCGGAGCGGGTGTTGGGATCAGTGGTCGCGCAAACCTTCGTCCAATGCTTGGTCAGGCATCCTTCCGAGGCCCAGCGCGCTACTACAGCTTCCGCCCACGTTGGTTGACTCCGGATTTGCTCCATGTTCCGCGCCTTGGCGTCGAGCTTCTCGAAATCGAGTTCGAACGGCGATGCCGAATGTTGGATCGCACAGGAAAGCAAAACGGCAGGGCTGGGTTCGTTTTGTCCGCTGATAAGGTCGCTGAGCAGTTCGCGGATGCAGGCGCGCGTCAGCCAGGCATGGGACACATAGAAGTCGATATTGGTAGGACGCGGATCGATCCACGCATCGAGGTCGCACCTGAGGCGAAACAGCAAGGTCTGGAACAGATCATAGCTGCCGAGGTATGTCAGCCAGTAAATCGCACGATCCAGCTCGCTTGCGACGCCGGATTTTTGCCATGAGCGGATATCGGCGAGGGCTTTCCGGTAGCCGGCATCAACGTCATTCAGAAACGCGACGATCTTATTTGACAGCGGCGTGGCCCCTTCCCGCAGAACGTCCCCCGACGTGCTAGGCTTGACCTTCAGGAGCCCAGGATTTGCGAGTTTCGTCACATCGCGCTCGAATGCGCCGCTGGCGGCGTTCGCAAATATGACCTTCAGCTCAGACTCGGTCATTGCGAACAGACGAGGCATGTCCGCTAGGATCGATGCGTCTCCCAGTTTCCACGAAGCATGAGCGCACAACTTTACGAGTGGCCCCTTCGCTCTATTGCCGCCGCCAAATATCACGTCACTTTTTCCGAGGGGATCAGGTTGCCCCTGTCGCACCAGGTCGAGCGTGGTCCGCCAATCTCCGCGACGCACGGCAAGAGCAATGAGCCTGTCGAGGTCGGGACCGGCGCGAAAGGCGGCATATTCCTTGCCCGCTACCTTGTTCTCGCCACGTTCGTAGCTGCTCCTCGCAGCATCGACATCCCCCAAGGCAAGTTGTGCATCTCCGATTTTACGCCAGTGCGAGAAGGTCTCGAATATCGGGATCGCTTCGCGGTAGCAGCCTGCGGCCATCAGCAGATCGACCCGCTCGCGGGACCGAATGGTTTCCCAACTCGATGTGCGATGGAGGACGGCGATCTTCTCCGCTGGCGATAGCCAGCCGTTCGTTCGAGCTAGAGATGACGCGAGATCGCCCCGGAGAGTATCGATGCTGCGAGCGAGGGACTTCACCTCGCGGTCCGCGCGTTCCGTTTCAACGATGCCTTTCAACGCCTCCTGCAACTCGTCAGGTGTCATCATCCTGCGTTTCATCTACCCCCCTGCTACCGACATCCCAACAGCTCGGCACAAATATAACCCGCCGTAGTGTTGCACATCTCGATACCTGCGGCCTCATAGCGGGCAAATAGCTCATATCGACCAGCTCGTCCGCCCCGGAGCACCGCGCCCGAGGCCGATGGAGCATCCCCGCGCTTGGCTAGATCGATGCCGCGAGGCGCATATCCTGACCAGCGCCCGCCAGAGCCCGCTCTTCACCTACTGTTTCGAGCTCACCCGGAATGCACGCCGCACTGGCGGAGCGCTGCCCAGACTGGCCTATCCGATCCGCTCCGACGTCCTGCGGGAGCAGCTAGGAGCCTGACCCGTCGTGCCGACGGGTAGGAGAGGGGGAGGGCAGCTCGTGTCCATTGGAGGAGACGAGCCATGCGTATCGAACAGGCCATTGCCATCGCCAAGCACGACGAACACCGGTTGGTCCGCTTCATCGAGCGGCGCAACCGGTTCCTTGACGCACTGGACTGGGACGCACTGCCCGAGCAGACCGCACGCGAGGCCTCGATGCTGGACGATCTCCTAGACGCCGACCTCGCGGAGTCTGCATCCTACATCACGTGGCTGGAGGGATGCGTCGCGATGGGCGTCGAGGACATCGTGGGTGTGGTCCGGTTCGAGCCCGGGCCTCGGCCGTGGCAATTGGCCTGGGTAACCCTCTGACCGTATCAACGAACTGGACGACGCAGTTATCGCCCGAGCGGGAGTGACTTTCATGAGCAGACACGTCTTCACCGGCCTTCAAGGCGAGAACACCGTCGCCATCGGATGGGATCGACCCCTGGACACCTTCTTCGTCCAGGTCATGCGACCCGACCCGGAGATGGACGGCGAGGACGAGATCCTCTTCTGGAGGGGCACCGATCTCCGCGAGCTCCCGACCGCGGCCGACGCGATCGCGGCCGCCCGCCCTTGGGCGAGCCTGCCGGCAGACCTGGGAGCGACCCTCGAGACCGATCGCATGAAGACACTCGGCAGATCCGACGGCCAGCACCAGGCCGAGGTCAAGCGCCGGCTGTTCCCCAAGGGGTAGAACGAGGCCGACGCACCGCAGACGCACCACCTGGACGGGGAGCGGGCGAAGGAGAGGGGGAAGGGATCGAGCGGTCCAAGCGGGACCGCTGGAGATCCCCATGCCCTACTTCGTCGACATTGGCGGCACACCCGCCAACGAACCGTGCGCGCAGCTCGGCCAGACGCCGAACTTCGAGACCCTCAACAAGCTCGAAGTGCTCGCGTACAAATACGCGATAATCGCCCGCTACGGCGCTCCGCCTCCTGGGTGCCGGCTGACCGGCCTGTCGAACAATCATGACTTCGGCCGCTATGTCTCGCTGGTCCTCCACGTCGAGAACGAGCTGGATGAAGCCGTCCGCGAATATGCGGTAGCCGTCGAAGAAGCGCTGGGAACCTGGCTCGAAGCCGGGTTTTGCGCGCCCGTCGACTATGACGACGCCAGCCCCACCATGGTCCGGAGCGACCCTGTCGAGATCCTGATCAGCGCCTTTCACGTTACCCGGCCGGGGCCTGACGGACGGTTCCCGATCCCCGATTTCGAGACGCTGCACAGCAATCTCGCCGCTGCCTTCCCCGACGAGGCGGCGATCGCAGCTGCGCGACTGACCGAGGCCGCGAACGCCTGACGGCAACCCCCGACATCATCGGAGAGCACCATGTCCAACAGCTTCACCAAGGCGGCATTCGCCCTGCTCATGTCCCGCGAGGACGCCGCGCTTCTGCGCGAGGCGGAAAAGGCCGTCGACCTCCTCGACACCAACGTAGAGGACGCCGACCTCGCGGCCGCGTATGAAACGCTCGACGAACGGTTCCGCGCCGTCTTCCCGCCGAAGGGCGATAGCCGGTTCGAAAGCTTCCTCGAGCTTTTTGACGATCGCAACTTCCCGTATCTCGACGCCCATATCGACATCGAGGACGCCGAGATCGCTGACCATGTCCGCGTAACCTTCAGCGGCGATCAATTCGGCATCGATCAAGTCGCCAACCTCATTTTCCGGGCCTGCAAGTCTGCGCTGCCCTGCGGGTTTTCCTGGTCCTACGACTGCGACCGGCTTCGGGTGGGCGAGTTCGGGGGCGGCTGCGTCATCATCACCGCGGCCGGCATCCAGTGGCACAGCACCCAGTCGATCCTTGAACACGCCTTCAAGCGGATCGAGGCCGGTCCACACGAGGGCGTGGACGGCTTCGTCCTGGCGACACGAGACCGGGAGCACGGACTATCCTTCTGGAACAACACCGATGGGTTCGGCTCACTCGCGACCGCGACCGTGTTCTCGGAAGCCGACGCCGCAACGCTCGACAAGCCGATCGCCAACGACGAGCCCGAATGGCTCGCCGTGCCGGCGCCGCTCAGCCTTTAATCCGGTAATGGCGCCCGGGCCGCGAGAAGCGGGCGCTCCGCCACCATCCGCGAGGCCGCCCATGTCTCAGGACTTCGACCCGACCGACCCCAGCACCTGGCGAGGCAGGGGCAGATCCGCCGAACACGCCGAAGCGATCGCCGCCGCATGGCGGAGCTTCCCCGACCTGCCCGCAGACGCACCGCTCGCAGAGCGCATGAACCGAGGCCGCGAACGCATCGCCGCGATGCGCCCGATCAACGACGCGATCCGGGACGCTGCCGAAAGAGAGCGCCAAGCGACCAACTTCGCCTTCACCGAAGATCAGGTCCGCCACGGCAAGGGCAACGACCGCGACATCGCGGTCCTGCGCGGCCGCAGCCAATACGGCTACAGCTGGGACGTCGCCAACCGGTACGCCGATGGCTGGTATGCCGCCCACGTCGGTTGGTTCCATCACTATCCCGACGGCATCCCCTCGACCGAGCCGATCGCCGTCCGACGCAGAGCATATGATCAGGGCTTCACCGATGGTGGGGGTGACCGGACGGACCTGTTCGACGCCGCGCGTCGCACCAACCTCGCCTTGCTTCGAGAGAGCAACTTCCCGCCCGCGGCCCCGTCGATATCACCCCAGGGTCGCCCATTGCCGAGCACATGGCCGAAGCCGAGCGACGAACCACGCCCAACACGCTGGTCGCGCCGCCTCGTGATCCTCGACGAGGCCGACACGATCGGCGAAGCCGGTGCAACCCGGAACTTCCTGGACATGATCCATGGCCGGCCGGGCGCCGAGACGGCGACCATCATTATCCTCGCCAATGGCGGCTTCATACTCGCCGACACCGAACGCCGATCGGACCTGCACGAGCCAGAGGCTGCCCTCGACGTCGTGCGAGCCAGACGACAACTCCGCGAAGCTCTTGCTGGCCGCGAGTTCGACGACATCTTGATAGCGCTTCAGCAGGGCTCCCTCGACCTTCTCGACCAGGTGGCCGACGCCCTCCCGCTCTGCCGAACCATGGAGAGGACCCGCAACACGCGGCTCCAGCAGCGCGCACACCTGCGGACATGGCTCGATCGAGGCCACGGAGCCGATGCGAACATGGCAGCAGGACATATCCGTTGGAGCAAGGTCATCCAAGGGCTGCGAGGAAGTCTCGGCGAGTTCAGCGCGCGGCACGTCGGACCGGCCCCGGGCGGGGGTCACCTGATCCGGGTCGAAACCGCTGCCGGTCTTCTCGCGACGGGATACGCCAGCGCCGACGGCTCGCCTCTCTGCCCGGAGATCGTCGTCTCGAGCAAGGCTCGCCTACGCTCGACTATTGCAACGACCCTTCGGACTTTCGGGGCTGCCACGGCATTGATGGGCACGCTCGATCTGCAGGCCGCATAGCGGCTTCGTACCACTCGCAATGCACTTGCAGTGCAATGCGCGGTACAGTGCACGATACGTCCAGGGCCGAAGGAGAGGGGGAGCGGGAAAGGCGATACCGGCTGCTCTGGCCGGAGGAATTGAGGAGCCTCCCATGCGAACGATCCTGGCCTTCTACGACACCGACCGGGAATATGGCGGCCCCGAGGAGGGCGGCTGGTGGTACGATACCGGCACGTTCGTGCGCGTGATCGGGCTCTACTTCGACGAGGCCGATGCAATCCGTGCGCAGCAGCGCGCCAATCGCCTTCTCGAGCGCCTGCAGCGCCACCGCACGCCGGTTTCGTCGGTGACCTACACGGGCGGTCGCCACCGCGCGCTGGCCTTCACCGGCCTGCCGCCGGCGAGCTTTCCGGAGGTCCGGCCGACCTACTCGTGACGCGCTGGCGTCGCCCACATCTGAACCGAAAGGAACGGTCATGCACCGCGTCCACCACTTCCGCACGAGCCTGCTCGCCTACAACGCCTGCTTCGACGACCCGCATGTTCGCGAAGGCGACATCCTCGTGGTCGCCCCGGAACGCGTCGTAGGCATCGCCTCCGACGACCCGATCGCCATCACAACCGCGCACGGCGAACTGAAGCCGATCCCCGCGCTGACGCGCGAGGGGTTGCTTGCGGAGCTCGCACATGACGCCGCCCAGATAAGCCACGCCGTGAAGGAAGCTCTTCGCTTCCAATTCGACGTGGCGCCCCATTTCCTGAACTTCGCCGGTCCGACCCACACGCTGTTCGCTTCGGAGACGACTGTCGTCCTGACCTTCGACGATCTCCTCGTGACGTCCGATGCCATCGATCACCGGATCACGGCGCTGCAACAGCGTCTCGACACGGCCGAACCTGGAAGCTCCATGGCCTTGTTCACCCAGCACGCGATCGTGCGCCTGCGCGCCGCCCGCGAGAAGCTGGCCAGCTACGCGCTCGGCCGGGGCTGATAACCGGTTACGGCTGGAAGGGACCCATGCCCTACAACCCCATCGTCGCGAACATTTCGGAAGCCGAGTTCGGCGAGCTCATGGCCATCGTTCGCTCCGCCCCCGAGGCGGCACGCCCGCTCACCGAAGACGATCACTGGCGCCGCGACTACCAGCGCGAACAGGCGTCCATCCGTATCACGGGATTCCAGGCGGACCTCTTCGGCGCGCCGACCGTAACGCACTACCACCGACATGCGCCAGGACCGAAGGTGGACCGCGAACCCGAGCCGATCGCCGTAAAGCTGGAACGCATCAAAGGCGACCCGCACGCCACCTTCGGCCCTCCTCGCGCCGACCGCCCAGCCTTCCTGTCCCACGAAGAGCGCGGCGCGATCATACGCGCCGCCGCGAACTGGCTCCGGGTACGACAGCGCGTCCGCATTGTGGATGCGCCCGGCGCCGTCGACCCTCAGTTCGGCCCGGAGCGATTCCTTGGGCGGACCGGCGTCGTCTGGCGCCTCTGCAGCAGCAGCTTCGCGGACCGATGTTACGTCTTCCTCGACCCCGTTGGAGGCGAGCGCACCCAGAAGATCGAGATGGTCGAGCTACGCGACATCGAACCGATCGCCTGACGGCGCTCACCTCCCGGTGCCATGTCTCGATCTTTGAACACCACCCTGCGACGCCGCGTGATCATCCGCGTGCCGCTTTGCCCCAACCCCACCGCGATGCGGCCAAGACGACGGAGCGCTTTCAGCCATGTCAGACGACATCCACGCCGCCGAGCCCACCGCAGCACTGCTACTGGCCAACGCTCGCGGCTTCCTACGGGCACCATTTCATAGCTCCGATCGGGACGTTTCTGATGAACAGCTCCATATGGTCGCGATATCCGTCGAGTTGGCGCTAAAAGCGGCGCTGATCGCCGCTGGCGTTAGCGACCGCTGGAATCGCGACTACATCGGTCACGATCTGGCAAAGGCCGCAGATCATGCAGCCGATTACGGCTTTGCCGTGCGAGAACGGGTGCGTGCTCTGATCGGCATCGTCCACCCCCACTTCATGAATGGCGGGTTCCATCACTGCCGTCGACACGATTGCCCAAAACTCGCCCGCTATGCGCGCACCATAGCGGCCGGGCTGATTGACGACGTAGACCGAGCAATCGGCAACGGTCTGACCCGCCCTAATCGCCCATCGCCGCGCGAAGAGCGCGCCGATGATGGGCGCTGACGCGCCCTGCTCGGCCCTGAAAGGGGCCGAGGAGAGGAGTGGGATGGAGAAAGGTGTCCAGGACAAGGGGTCCAGAGACGCACAGGAGACGTCGTCATGAACATCGGTTCGATCAAGCAGAACGCGGCTGGCATCTACATGGGCCGGGTTTCCACCCTGGCGGTTGCGATGACCATCGCGCTGAAGCCGGTCCAGTCCACCAACCCGCGCGCACCGCGCTACGAGATTCACGCGCTGACCGCCAACAAGACCTGGGTGCAGGTCGGCGCGCTGTTCGAGCTGGTTTCGAACAACACCGGCGAGGCGTTCCTCAACGGCCGCATCGACGACCCGTCGCTGCCCGCGCCGCTGCAGATCTCGGCCTTCCGGCAGGAGGACGAGTCCTACAACCTGGTGTGGCAGCGCGCGCAGAAGCGCCGCGACGTGGGCACCGCGCTCGGCGTCAAGGCGAGCGAGGACGATCTCGCCCCGCCGTTCGGCGCCGACGGCAGCCCCGCCGCAGGCGATCTCGCCGGTGCCGGTGCGGGTGCCGAGGACGGCCTGGGTGAAACCACCGCTCCATTCGACGCCCCGCCTGCCCGCGGCCGTCGTCGCCGTGAACCGGTCGACGCCTAACAAGTTCGGCCGGCGCGCTAGCGCCGGCCCCGCTTCACCCGGTGCGCTACTCCCCCGCGACCGGGCAGGCTCATGGGTAACAGCCTCCGCCCATGTGCCATCCTGGGGCGACGCTGACGCGTCGTCCCTTTTTTTTGCAGAAATGGCTTGCAGCCCCCGACATGCCCCGCAAGACTCGGAGATAAAAGAGAAGGGGGTACGCGGTATGACGTGCTGGCAAGGGGACGATCAGTTCGCGCCCGGGACCAGTTCGCCACTTCCCGCTGGAGATAATCCCATGGGCGACCGCGTCTCCGTATCGATAACCATAGGCGGGCACCTGCCCGCCAAACTGGTCGACGACTTCGTTTCCGTGCTGCAGGTCGAACGTCTCTCCACGGAGTGGGGCGGCGAACTCTTTGATCATAATCAGTTCCCAAAAGACGAACCGCTTCGACTGTTCGCTCAGGAAGTTCTCAACGGCGAGGTTGTCGACGTCGAGGACTTCTGCTGCGCAAATGACCTACCCTACATTCGCTGGTCCGGCGCATCAGCATCCTTCGATGCAGAAGTCGTCGTGTGGACCGGACAGGGTGAGCGCCACAGTTTTACCGCAGACGACAACCAAAACGTCGTGCTCGGCGCCGATGAAGCCCGCGAACTCGGAAGCTATGAGGCGATCCTCGAGCACTTCCGTAACGGCGCTTACGAACCGCCGGCCTTCTTGGTCGTGTCATGAGCGGCCATACCCACTCCGGCGTCGATGCCATCTGTCGAGTGATCAATTCGTCTAGGGAGCGGATGGCACTCACGGAGGGCGACGACTTGGACGTCGACACCGTCATCTGCCTGCTCCACGACTACGGTTCCACCGCAAGCCTGATTGCAGATCTTCCGCTTCCGGCCGATGACCAGGGCCTTCGCAGCATCGGCGCCACAGGCGCCGTCCTTATGCAACTGTCCGAGACGCTTTCATCGCTGATCGCCCGAGAGCGCTCCCAAGCCGCTGACGCCGCCGCCCAGCTCGCGGCCTGCCAGCGGAGCACTCGCAACGTCCTCGCCTCGCTGCTGGGCCTCTCGGTCTTGTTGAACGCCATGCTGGCGTTCGTCGCGCTCCGCTGATGGCCATGATCGACTTCGAGGATCGCGCTCCAGCCCGGCCGCTCTCTTGGGGCGAAAAGCTCCTCGCTACGATCGTCACCGTCCTGTCGGTCTACGGCATCGCCGCAACCGCCTGGTCGCTGCTGACCTGAACCCCACACCGGACGCACGCCGTCCGGTTACCCAAAGGATCACGCCATGGCGGCTCCCGCCTCTCGACCGGCTATCCGCGCCGTCTCTTTCCACGACGCCGGCGAAGCCCTCACCCGCCTGCTGGTTGTCGCCGGCAGCGACACCGGCCAAGCCGGTCGCGCCGCGGACTTCCTGCTCGCCTGGTGGAACGGCGCCGACAACGGCCACTTTCCGATCCTCCACCTGTGCAACTGCGACGCCACCATCGCCGAGGACATGATCATCGTCATGGCGTACCTTGCTCAGGAACCAACCGTGTACCCCGACGCCTGGGGCTATCGCGACGCGATGGTCGAGCTGGTCGAACGATGGCGCTCAACCTGACCCAGCAAGGGAGGGTGACGCATCCCGCCTATGGCGGGCCCGGGCTCTACTCGGCTTTGCCTCCCGGAGCCCCGCAGGCGGGTCTCCGCCCTTCGGGTAACGATCCCTTGCGGGCGCCGTCCGTCTCCGTTCGACCATCCTCGCCGTGCCTGTCGGCACGACATCGGGGTCTCACTCCGGCCGGACGGCGTCGGGGCAATGCTTCTCTCTCATGTCGTCCAAGTCTGGCATGCGGGGTTGGCGGGTCGTCAAGGACGAGCGGTGCCCCCAATTTTCACGACCCCGGCACTCCGCTGCGCTCCGCTCTGGGGCCGAGAAAATCGGCTCCCCCACTCGCGAGCGTTAACCGGGGTCCACGCCTTCGGCGCGGCTTCCCGGTTAACGTCCCTGACGACCCTGACCGCCGCATGCCGAGACGGAACCGCCATCGAGCAATGGAGGTTGAAATGGCGAGCTTTCAAATCACTTTCTTCCGCACCGCGCTGAAGGCGGGTATAGATCCCCGCGAGGCTCAGGAGCTGACCGAAACCACGGAGGACTTCATCGTGAGGACCGTCGACACCGCAAACCGCGACTTGGTGGCGCAGCTCAAGACCATGAACGGCAAGCTCGATAACATCGACGGCAAGTTCGAAAACAAGGTCACGCTCACGCGTGTCCAGCTGGCCGCGGTGCTGGTCATCGGAGCCCTCGGGGGAGCCTTCGGGCCGATGATCACGAAGCTGATCGGCCTCGGCTGATACGGAAGGGGGCTTCGGCCCCCTTTTTTGATCGCTCGCTTCAAGGGGATCGCCATGCAACGCTTCCATTCCCGCGATCTGCTCCTCGCCGGTCCGGTCCTTGCCGCCTGCCTCTCCTATGTGCTCGCGTACCTGAGCTGGGACGACTTTCCGATCGGACCGAACCCGCAGGATTACATGATCGCCGCAGGCACGGTCGCCCTGCTCAGCCTGCTGCCATTCGGCTATCTCTGGGTCCGCGATCGCCGCGAGAACCCGCAATCGCGACACGATTGAGGGCCGCCAGGCGGAGCCACCACGGGACGTCGACGGGGACGGGCGCCCGCCCAATGGGCGGGAACGGGCTCTAGTCGGCTTCGCCTCCCGGAGCCCCTGACGGGTCTCCGCCCTTCGGGTAACGATCCCTCGCTGACGTATTCGTGGCACGTCCCGCCGGGGACGGCGGGACCGGCCTAGTCGGCCCTGCGGGCCTCCCGGAGCCCCATGGGGAGGGGCTCCGCCCTTCGGGTGACGGCCTCGCGCAAGGGGCGTCTCCAGGGAATTTGCTGTTAACCCGGCCCGGAGCGGGCCGGGGCAAATCCATGGCGACGATCCCGCTGTTAACCCGACCGCGAAGAAGCGGCCGGGGCGGGATCGATCAACTCTCTCTCATTTCGGCATCGGACCCAGCCTCATCGCCATATTCTGACGGGCCTCCACGGCTTTCTCAAGGACGGCGGGGCCCCACCATTTTCTTCGGCGCCGCGCCGGCAGTCCTGCTTTGTCAGCGGAGGCGCGACGCCGAAGAAAATCGTGACCCCCACCGCCGCTCCGCGGCGCGATGCTTCGCATCGCGTCCCTGACAAAGCCGCTCCAGCCCGTCCGATGAGATTTCATCTTATCCAATACCGGATGAGAGAGCGTAAGCATTGGAGGCTTCAATGGCTACTTTCACCAACTTCTCCGACCTGGCCCGCACGATGGCGGACACGCGCGCAACGCAGATCGCCGACGAGACCCGCCAGGACGAGCGCACGCTGCGCACCTATGACGGCGCGTTCATCGAAGGCAGCGAGATGGCCAAGCTCAGCATCGTCGACGCCGCCGAAAAGCTGGACATGCCCGACCCCGAGCAGGCGGCCGCCGCGGTCGACCTGATGATGCGGACCCTGTTCGACGTGTTCCGCGACACCCGGATGGAGGAGCACGCCGCCGACCTCGCATGGGGCTTCGTCAACTCCTTCCACATGGTGGCCAAGCGGGTCGAGGGCCGCGAGGACGACGCCGCCAAGAAGCTCGGGGAGATGGCCCGCGCCTATGATCCGTCGGAGATCTACGCGACCGAGCTGGAGGAGACGCAGCTGCTGTGCCAGACCCTCGAGGGCAACCGCGAGGCGCTGGAGTGCATGCGGGATCACGCCGCCGAGGTGTACCGCGTCGAGACCGGCCGGCCCTTCTCCACGACCCGCGGCAGCAGGGTGTCGTCCAAGCTCACCGCATCGATGATCGAGGGTGCCGACTACCTCGCCGCACGAGCCGCCAAGCGCCGCGCCGACTATCACCCCGAGGGTCCGGTGGTCGCCTTCTCGGGCGGGGCGCAGTGGCACGACCACGAGACGCTGTACGACCGGCTGGACCAGATCAAGCGCCGCATCCCGAACATGGTGCTGGTGACCACCGCCCAGATGAAGGGCTGCGACGCGATCGCGGCCGCGTGGGCAGCATCGCGCGGTTGCAAGATCATCCTGTTCCGCCTGGATCGGAAGCTCGGCAACCGGGCGGGGTTCGTCCGCAACGAGCGGATCACCAACCTGAACCCGGTCGAGGCGATCGTCTGCGAGGGCTCGGGCGTCCAGCTCGACTTCGCACGCAAGCTCCGCAACGCCGGCGTCCCGCTCCACGTGTTCCGTGCCGCCGAGCAGCGCCCGATGGCCATGGATCGTCGGGCCTGACACCGCTCTCGCGAGGGGGCTCCGGGCAACCGGAGCCTCCTTGCCTTTTTCGTCGCGCGGGGGCGGCGCTCCGGGGCATCGAGCCCCATCGCGCCGCGTGGGACTGTGCTTCCGCTCCACCCCGCCACCAGCGGCCACGCACGGCTCGCTCGCATCTCGGTCGACCCTGCGGTCGACCAGCTTGCTACGCCTCGCCCGCGCGCGCCGCAGAGCACTCCACAGGGCAGCGCCGAGCACGGCTCGCTCGCATCGTGGCGACCCCTCCGGGTCGCCTACTCGCTACGCCTCGCGCGCCCCGGCGCAAACCTGGAGACCGCCATGCCGATCAGAACCGTTCACCAGTCGCTGTCGTTCGACACCATCATTACGGATCACAACGACCGCGCCAGCGCCGAGGCGCATATGGCAAAGATGCTCCGGGAGTATGGAGATTGGCCACAGGATGCCGCGGTCGCCGCAGCTCGTGCGGGAAGGCCAGCCCTCGTGCGCGACGACGGGGACGACGAAACCATTGAGATCCGCGACGCCTAGATGCCGGACACGGCTCGCTACGCCTCGCCCCCGCTCCGGACGGCACTGGCAGCGCCCCTTAATCCTCTCGGGCCGTCTCCTGCGGTCGCCCATCGCCGCGCGAAGAGCGCGCCGATGATGGGCGCTGACGCGCCCTGCTCGGCCCTGAAAGGGGCCGAGGAGAGGAGTGGGATGGAGAAAGGTGTCCAGGACAAGGGGTCCAGAGAC
>Ga0307997_10000572_pt1 | contig 16865 bp, 10 predicted proteins | sample Davwhametageno36_FD_203165 | JGI IMG/M metagenome (GOLD analysis project Ga0307997, IMG submission 203165) | Marine microbial communities from Davis Island wharf, Antarctic Ocean - #36 | ecosystem: Environmental > Aquatic > Marine > Unclassified | place: Antarctic Ocean: Davis Island wharf... | reverse complement strand
ATCTTGTCATGCTGCCAGCGCTGACGGTAACCGTCTTCCCAGCTGCGTGACTCATTATTAACTTGGCCATGGCCATGGCCATTGGCGAATTCACTTTGTTTCTTTTTGAAAAATTGTAGCCGGTCTAAAAAGTGGCTCATACTGTCAATCCCTTGTTGTTGCCTTCGATGTGGTAATCCGTCTCTAATTGTCGAGGGGGTTTACAAGACACGCCGTAAACCCATCCCTGGGGGCTTCACGCCAGCATCCATGCTGTCGAGAGTCTTGCAAACCCCCTCGACAATCAGAGACTAGCCTGTGCCAAATTTTTGAATTATGGGTTGTGGAATTCTGCTTTGGGCCGCAGGTAAAACCACCAGTTAATAACAATGCACAGCCCATAAAATGCAGCGAATCCGTAGAGTGCTACTTCTGGCGTAGTCGCCTTAATCTGCTCACCAAATACCTTGGGAATATAAAATGCCCCATAGGCAGCGATCGCCGAAGTCCAACCCAATACTGGGCCCGACTGTTCTTTGCTAAACACATTGGGGATGGTGCGGAAGGTAGATCCATTACCAATGCCTGTAGCGCCAAACAGCACTAAAAAGAGTAGGAAGAACGGCAGGAAGAATTCTTCAGGTGTGGCTGATGCATAAGCGGCTTTCATATAATGGGCTACACCCAGTGCGCTCAACACCATCACTACTGAACAGATCTGTGTGACTAGAGCGCCACCGATCTTGTCTGCAATCCAACCACCGACGGGTCGAATCAATGCGCCAATAAAGGGGCCCATCCAGGCATACATTAGCGCGCTGGGGCCATTGGCATTGACTGTGTCGTGAGTGACTACACCGGCGACGTCTAAATGCTGGTAGCCAAAGATAACTTTTATCGCCAGAGGGAAGGCCGCGGCATAACCTATAAAAGAACCAAAGGTCATGGTGTAGATAACACTCATAGCCCAGGTGTGTTTGTTGCCGAAGATTTGATACTGATGGCTGAGGTTAGCCTTGGCTGCGCTGGGCAGAACAAAGCGCATTAGAAAAACAGTGAGAGCAATAACAATGACCAGCACAATTTCTTTGGGGATACCGAAGCCAGAGCCATTGGCACTAGCTGGCAAGAGTAACCAGAGACCAAAAATGGCTGTTGCAAAACCTACTAGCAGCATACCGGTGATAATCGAGAAGGACCCCGCTGGGCTACCAATGTTGGGAGACACCTCTTCGGTGCGAATATTGTTCATGCCCCACCAGCCTAAAATTAGCAGTGGCACTAAAAACACCAGCCATATAAAACCAGCGTTTTGAATGTAGGTTTCTGAACCTGCAGGGATTTTTCCAATCAAGGTCCCAGAGGTACTCTGCAATATCATAGAGTCTCCACCCATGGCGCCAAACAGACCAAAGGTCATGGCCAGAGGTACCAGAATTTGCATGGTGGTAACGCCAAAGTTACCTAAGCCAGCATTTAAGCCCAAGGCTAAACCCTGTACCTTTTTTGGATAGAAGAAACTGATATTAGACATGGAAGATGCAAAATTACCGCCGCCTAAACCAGAGAGTAATGCGAGTAATTGAAATACCCACAGCGGGGTCTGTTGATCTTGCAGTGCAATACCAGCACCCAGTGCCGGGATCATCAATAGAGCCGTCGTAAACACCACCGTATTGCGACCACCGCACAGACGAATAAAAAAGCTGCTGGGGATGCGCAATGTGGCACCGGTTAAACCGGCAATCGCCATTAGGGTAAATAACTCTGACTTAGCAAAGGGAAAACCCAGGTTGAGCATCTGTACGGTAATAACACCCCAGTACAACCAGACGGCAAATCCAACCAGTAAGCTGGGGATAGAAATCCACAGATTACGGGAGGCTATCTGCTTTCCAGATTTCTCCCAAAATTCTTCATTTTCAACATTCCATTCTTTTAGGTCTGACATAGAGGATTTCCCGTTACTCAATTAGTGATTGCGGCCTGTTCGTTAGAAATATTTTTCGTAGGTTGTTTTTGCTCCTCATGTTTGATGGCGTAGTACATCAGAATCATGCAGGCGGCCAGCACCGCATAGAGCAACATAAAACAGGAACTGCGCACGCCGGTGAAGTCAGAGACAACGCCAAACATAATGGGCAGAGTGAATCCGCCCAAGCCGCCGAGCACACCGACCATGCCACCCACTGAACCCATCTGAGTGGGGTAGTAGTCATTGATTATTTTGTAGACACTGGCTTTGCCGAAGCCCATGGCCATACCGACAATAAATACCAGTGTGGTGAAGGGCCACATTCCCAGTTCAATACCCACGGCGATATCTTCTTCGATACCATGAATAATCATGGTGGTGGGTGGGTAAGAGAGAAAGAATAGACAGACCAGACAGATCCAAAACACCCACCAGTTAATGGTGCGAGCGCCGTATTTGTCGGAGAACCAGCCACCCAGCGCACGAATTAATCCGGAAGGTAAGGTGAACAGCAGCGTTAAGAATGAAGCGGTTTTTAAATCCACGTCGAACTGACCGATATAATATTTTGGCAGCCATAGGGCCAAGGCGACAAAGCCACCAAAGACAAAGTAATAGTAGAGACCAAATCGCCACACACGGATTTCTTTAAGAGGTGCTAATTGCGTCTTCAAGCAGAGTCTTTTACGCGCCACAGACTTATCGCTATGGGCAGGATCTTCAAAGGTAAAAATCCAAAAAAGGACAATAATGACCAGCATAGAGATGGCGTAGATTGTGGGTACTGATTCCCAGCCATAGGCAACAATTAATAATGGGGCGGCAAGGTTAGTGATAGCAGCACCTGCATTGCCAGCACCAAATATACCCATAGCAGTGCCCTGACGATCTTTATCAAACCAGGCACTGGTATAGGCGATACCCACAGCAAATGAACCACCGGCAAGACCGACAAAAAGGCCAATAACCAGATAGTGCCAGTAGGCTGTGGCGAGATTAATGCTGTAAATGGCAGGCACTATACAGAGCATTAAAATAGTAAATACTCTACGTCCACCGAATATATCGGTGAGTATTCCTAGAGGTAGTCTTGATAATGAGCCGGTTAGAATTGGCGTTGCGATCAGCACACCAAATTGGGTGTCGGTTAATCCGAGATCCTGTTTTATTTGGATACCCAAAATTGAAAACAATGTCCACACTGCAAAGTTACCAGCGAATGCAACAGTGTTTGCGGAAAGTACTGACCATTGCTTTTGGCTGTGCGTGGTGAAAAGGCGAGTAGAAAACATGGTTGGCTCCCAAACCAGATAACCCGCTCAAGATAACGAATATAGAATCCTGTCGCGTTGACTCATATCAACTGCCCCTGCTGTTTTGCTCCGGAGGCAGAGATAAAAGCTCAGCCGAGCACAGAGGACCTAATCCGCCTGTCCAATCTCCTAATTAATCGATGTCGGGCGTGAGCTATCTGATTGCTGTATATTTGAGAAAAAATAATGAGGTGGGAGTTATGTTGCCAACAGTATTACGTACTTTATTACTGCTGATATCTACGCAGCTATTTGCTGCAGACTACGATGTGGTAATTGCCAATGGTCGTGTGATAGATCCGGAGACCAATCTGGATGCCATCAGGCATGTGGGTATTCGTCGCGGTGCTATCAGTACTATTTCAGAGCAACCCCTTGTGGGCACTAAGACCATTGATGCAAAAGGGCTCGTCGTGGCCCCTGGCTTTATTGATGTTCACAGCCATACACCTACCTTATTAGGTCAGCACGTCAATCTTCTCGATGGTATTACTACCCAGTTGGATTTGGAGGCGGGTTCATTTCCTGTGAGCCTATATGGAGAGCACTTTCAGGGCGGGGCACAAATTAATTATGGTTCCTCAGTGGGCCATTTTGCAGTGCGCATGAAAGTGATTGAAGGCATTGATATGCCTTATATTTTCTCCGGCCAAAAAGCTGTCACCATGGGTGGCCCCACGTGGATGCAGGTTGCTACCAAGACGCAGATTGAAGAGATGCGCGTACTGCTTAATCAGGGGCTAGATGAAGGCGGTTTGGGTATAGGCGTATTGCTGGATTATATGACCACAGCAGTCTCGGGTGACGAACTGCGTATGCTTTTCGATATTGCCGCAGCACGGCAGGTGCCGCTAACTGTGCATGTGCGCCGAGGTTACACCGGTGATCCTGCAGGGTTAATGGAGGTGATCGAACTGGCCAAGAAAACCAAAGCCCCCCTGTTTATCTGCCATATCACCCATAACGCCATGGGCCGCATTGGCGACTGGCTGGGTATGATTGATGAGGCTAATAGAGCGGGGGCCAATATCACCACTGAAACATTATCTTATGCGGCTGGCGGTACCAGTATTTCTGCGGACGTGTTTAGACGTCGAGACTGGAAGGCCATCTTTGATATCAGCTATGAAGATGTACAGTGGGTAGCAACCGGCGAATGGTTGACCAAAGAAACTTGGGAAAAGTACGCTAAAGAACAGCCTAGCGGTGCAGTGAATCATCATTATGTAAAAGAAGAGTGGATCGAAACTGCACTGCAATGGCCGCGTATGATGGTCTCGACTGATGCGCTACCGGCCTTAGATATTTCTGTGGCCACGAATCCTAATGTAGCTGGCACCTTCTCAAGAATGCTGGGACATTATGTGCGGGACAGAAAAATAATGACCCTTACTGAGGGGCTGGCTAGAGTGAGTCTGTTTCAGGCGCAGTGGATGGAGCAGGCTTCACCTTTGTTTAAAAAGAAAGGACGACTTCAGGAAGGGGCTGATGCAGATATTGTTATCTTTAATCCTGAGACTGTCACCGCGAATGCCGTCTATGGTGACCCCTATCAGAAACCTACTGGTATTATTCATGTGTTGGTAGGGGGGCGACATGTGGTGCAGAACTCAATGCGTATCGAGGGGATGTACCCAGGTCGAAAGCTCTTGCGAACTTTCGACTAAACAGGTCCGGGCTATTTGTTTTTAAGGGCTACTTGTCTCTAAGGGCTAGATGTCTTTCGGGCTATTCATCTTTAAAGCTTATTTATCCCTCAAGACCTCACGCGCAGCATTGCGCCCAGGTAGGCCAGTTACGCCACCACCTGGATGAGCGCCAGCGCCACACATATACAGACCCTTAAGAGGACCGCGGTAATCGCCGTGGTTCATCACTGGGCGAGCAACCCACATCTGATCCAAGCTCATGACGCCGTGCATAATGTCGCCACCCACTAGACTGAGTTTTTCTTCAAGGTCGAGGGGAGACAAAATCATTGTGCCAACAATCGCCTTGGCGAAATTAGGAGCATGGGCGGTCACTGTATCGATAATAGTCTGCGCCGCTGCATCTTTAACATCATGCCATGACTGCCCATCTGCCAGCACCGGTGCAAACTGCTGACAAAATAGTGAGGCAACATGTTGACCCTCGGGTGCGAGGCTATCATCTAATGTTGACGGAATTAGCATTTCTACAATTGGCGCCTTAGACCAGCCATGTAATTTGGCATCTATGTAGGCACGGTCCATATAGTCAAGAGTGGGCGCAATCACGATACCGCACTGATGGTGCTCAGCAGGTTCTTTGCCGGGTAGCGCGGTGAAGTCTGGCAGCTCAGATAAGGCGACATTCATTCTGAAAGTGCCAGAGCCATTTTTGTAGCCATCCATGCGACGTTTAAATTCGGGCTCTAGCTCTGTTTCGGCGATCAGCTTGCCGTACAGCAGTGCGGGATTAACATTGGAGATAACACGCTTGGCATGAATGGTTTCACCACTGTCCAAAACAATTCCTTTGGCAGCACCTTTCTCGACAATAACGTTTGCCACGGAAGCATCGGTAGCAATCTCGACGCCCTGATCTTCACAGGCCTGACGCATAGCTTGAGTAATGGAACCCATGCCACCAATAGCGTGACCCCAGGCACCTTTTTCGCCATCCACCTCACCAAACACATGGTGAAGTAGCACATAGGCAGAGCCGGGGGTGTCGGGGCTGGCATAGTTGCCAACAATCGCATCGAAACCAAAGGCCGCTTTAACATGTTCGTTTTCAAACCAGGCATCGAGAAATGAGCGAGCGCTCTTGGTAAATAGATCTAACAGATCTTGATGCAGCTGATTTGAACCGCGCGCCACAGGCCATAGTTGGATTGCCGCTTGCAGGGCAGCACGAATGCCACCTTTAGTATTGGGGGGTGTCTTGGTAGAAATGTCACGTAATACGTCAGCCACAGCTTCAATGCGGTCATAATATTCTGGTAGCCGTTCAGCATCACGGGTTGAGAACTTTCTGAATTCTTCTTGGGTCCGTTCCAGTCCGCCGCCGAGTTTGAGGTAGGTACTATCATCAATGGGCAAAAAGTTGGAAATAGGGCGCTTTACTATTTTTAGGCCGTATTCCTTGAGGCGCATATCCTTAATAACCTCAGGGTTGAGCAGGCTAACCGTGTAACTGGCCACCGAGTTTTTAAATCCAGGGTGGAATTCTTCAGTGACAGCGGCGCCGCCAACAACCGATCTGCGCTCGCAGATCTTAATACGCATTCCCGATTTGGCTAAATAGTAGGCACAGACAAGACCATTGTGTCCGCCACCAATAATAACTGCGTCATAGGGTTTTTTAGTGATGGACATAATGTGCTCTTTTGTTCTTATTATTTAAGTGTCTGTTACTAAAGTATGCTGACTAGAGTCTTTCGATAATAGTCACGTTAGCCATACCACCACCTTCACACATGGTTTGCAGGCCGTAGCGTTTGCCAGTGCGCTGCAATGAATGCACCAGAGTCGTCATCAGTTTAGTGCCAGAACCACCCAGTGGATGACCCAGTGCAATGGCACCACCATTAATGTTTAAACGCTCAGGGTCTGCACCAGAAGCCTGTAACCAAGCCATGGGTACTGAGGCAAAGGCTTCATTGACTTCAAAAAGGTCGATATCATCAATACCCATGCCAGCTTTCTTAAGTGCCCGTTCAGTTGCAGGAATAGGGGCTTCCAACATAATCACCGGATCATGACCCAGCACCGACATATGATGAATACGAGCCAGGGGCTCAACACCCAGTGCTTTAAGTCCCGCTGCATTGACTACCATGACGCCACTGGCACCATCACAAATCTGGCTTGCAGTCCCTGCGGTGATACGTCCACCTTCCTGTAATACGTTAAGTCCGCTAATCGCTTCAAGCGACGCATTAAAGCGCACGCCTTCATCAAGGCTATGTATTTCGTCTCCCGCGGGCATATCTTTGATACGCGCTTGCAATGAGAGTATTTCATTGTCGAAGTGACCGCCATTAATCGCTGCGATGGACTTTAACGTTGTCTGGTAGGCGTAATTGTCCATGGCATCTTTAGAGATATCATATTTTTCGGCCATCATCTCGGCACCCAAGAACTGGGTAAACTCAGTGACGCCAAAATTCTCTTGAATCTGAGGGCTCATATACTGGCCAAGTCCCGCTTTTAAAGCGACCGGACCTGGAGAGGTCATAGGTATGCGCGACATAGACTCGACACCGGCAGCAATAACACAGTCCATAGTGCCAGACATAACTGCCTGTGCAGCAAAGTGAAGAGCCTGCTGTGAAGAGCCGCACTGGCGATCAACGCTGGTGCCGGGAACGGAGTTGGGTAATTTAGAGGCCAGAACTGCATTGCGGCCGATATTGACAGACTGCTCACCGATTTGCTGTACGCAGCCCATAATAACGTCGTCTATTAGGGCTGGGTCAGCACTGGTGCGCTCTACCAGCTCATTGATGATTTCGGCAGCGAGATCAACTGGATGCCATCCAGATAGGCGACCACCACGGCGGCCTCCAGCAGTACGGGTAGCAGCGACAATAAATGCTTCTTGTGGCATTTTCAATTCCTCTTAATGAATGGGCTAGGGCTCTAAATACGAGTAATTCTTACTAAAAAGTCTATGATCCTTTTGAACGTGCATTATCGACAGAAAACCGGCTGCATTTCAACAATAACATAGGGGAAAGCGCGAATAGTGAAAATCATTTGCCGTCTAGTTGGTGGGCCAATTGGGTTTCTACCTTTACTGTCAGAGAGGCCGGGAAGATAGACTCTAGTGAATGAATTTAAGACGTCCAGCCCATACTCTGAGTTCGTTAGATTGATGACTGACTTAAGTGTGGAAAAGATTCGTTTAATGGAGTTAACAGTCAGACCCTTACTCACTAGATGATCTCTGAATTTAGCACCATCATCAGGTCTGTAAATGCTGAGGTCATTATCCCCAATGCTCTCAATTGCATATTGACAGTTTCTGGTAGCAGCAGAGTGGAAGGTCGAGACTTTACCTTTTCCTTGGAGCCTGAGGTAGATATCTCTGGCATCTGAGAGAGTATCCGCACTTATCTTTGGATAGTTGTAACGAGGTAAGAGGGCGAGTTGCGAAGGTTTGAGAGAGCCTCTTAACTCAGTAGTCGTCGAGTTGCTGAGCTAAAGACACAGCGCCACGTCGAGCTGTAGGTAATGATTTAGTCGTGAGACTAGCTGCGCTCCTCGGTTGAGCGTATTCGCCCCGAAGATCTAAAGGTATGCGTCGAGAGAAATAGTAAACGCCACGTTTACGGTATAGATAATGATTGGAATTGTGGTCTACCACTGTGGTCACCCCTAAAACAAGCAATTGAAGAATATACCTGTAAATTAGTGGGTTACCTAGGTAATCCTAAGGTCTTTGGTGCCCAGGAGAGGAAAGGGCACTTGGTTTTTTGTATAGGCTGTAAGCCCTTTGTTTACGAGGTTTCTTTGTTTTGTTTTTTCGCTTGTGTGCAGTTCTGTGTGCAGTCTCAAGCACTACTTTGGAGGGCTCTTTCTGCCCCTCAGTCTCGCATAGAAACTGTTAGTTGCGGGGGTGGGCGAGGATGACCATAGAGCGCCGTAAAGCCGCCTCTAAGCGACTTTATGGTTGAGTTTAGGTCAACTATAGGATAGGGAGCTTATTGGCTTAAATCGTGCTATATTCATTCATCGAAAATCAACACCAAAAACAACTACCAAATGGTCAGTTTCGAGATCTAGGCCAGACAGCCGTAATTGTGTGTGCAACACGGGGGACTTTCAATATGAGTTTAAGCGGCGCCTATGGAGCTAAATAACCAATTTAATTCCGTAAGATCATTATTTAATGATGGTTTTTACGTTTCATTATGGCATTGTTTTTGATGGGTTAGTGGTGCGCTCGTGGAATCAAAAGCCGTAGACTCTAAGGTACCCCTAGTGGGTAGATGTCTGTGTAGTTGTTAGAAGAAGTTGTCACTAAAGCCACTGCATGGGACTAACAGAACCACGTTAGCTCTTAGCACCTGTTACCTCATGCAGGTGATATGCCTGTGGTGTTTGTTTCTTCGAAGTAGTCGAGTTCTCAGCCACTGGATGCCATAACAGCCACCTTAGTCTTTAGCATCAGTTTCCTCATACATCATAAATATGAATCCATACTTGAATGCCTAGAGGGACACGGAGCATACTAGGTCGCGTAAAGATCCATAATGGGCAGGGCCTGTAGCGATATGAGCGATTATGAAAAGATGAGTAAAGGAAGGATGATATCGTTCAATACAAGCTCCTGTGCGTCTGTTTCAGAGGCGTTAGCCAAGAGCGTAATAGTTGCCATTCAGGAGGCCGAAAGTCGTAAGAGAGCAAGGAGAGGCTGCGATCAGGCAACTTTCGAGCAAGCTGTTGACTTCATCCTGGGTGATCTGCTCAAGGCTTATTCGGGGGACTCTAGTCAATATGCGTATAGAGCAGAGGGTAAGACGAACTTCTACGGTTCGCCGGTAGGTCATAGTACGTGGAAAGCTATAATGCCTGCGCTAATAGACTTAGGGTATATCGAGTACCACAAAGGTAGTAGCCACAAGAATCCATTTGATGAGGGCAGCTACATTAGCGGATCGGCTAGTCGTTTTTTAGCTACTGAGAGCCTCATAAATTTGGCACAGTCTAATGGCATTAACTTCGACACACTGAGCGAGTATTACTTCACCGAGATGCCTAAGAGTGTCCTTAAACTAAAGGCTAGCAAGCGGGGTGAGCTAGAAGCTAAAGAGCTGCCTATTGCTGAGACACCCAAGACAGAAGCACACGCTGCTCAAGTCCACCGCCTAAATAAATATCTATCAAAACAAACTCTCACTGGCGGTTCTTTTGAAGGCTACCGACGATCCTTCAGTAATGGTGAGCGTGCAGGTTTTGACTGGAATCAGGGTGGCAGACTTTACGCTGTCGGCAATAGTTATCAGCACCTTAGCGGAGAGCGCAGAGCCTCAATGCAGATCAATGGTGAGCCTGTGGTCGAGGTCGATGTTTCTGCTAGCCACCTGTCGATCTATATGGGCGAGATGGGGCATAGAGCATCAGACGGTATTGATCTATACGCAATCGATGGTGTGTCTAGAGCCGCTGTGAAGCAGTACATAGCGTCATCGTTTGGTCTCGGTAAGTTGATTACCAAATGGCCGACTACGACTGATGCTGAGGTAGTTGCTTTTGATGTGGGTGTTGTTAAAGAAGCGGTGTGTGAAGCGATACCCTGCTTAGTGTCTTTGGCTGACTCGGGTCTAAACTGGGCTACCTTACAATATCTTGAAGCCGAGGCATTGATTGATGCAATGCAGTCACTACATGATCAAGATCTACCGGCCTATGGTGTACATGATAGCCTGATAGTGCCTGTCAGTGGCGAGAGAGAATGTCGAAAGGCTCTCACAAGAGCTTGGAGGGCCAGAAGTTGGTCTATCGCGCTCTAGACAACCTCAGCTTTTAAGTACCGCTCAGACGAACAGACGCCTCAGCTTTCTAGGGTCTGTACATAGGTATATTTGCCATTATTTATTTGTCTGTATTGCGAGGAATTGCCTGGTGAGACATACATGGGTAACACCTGAATCGCCGCCCGTTTGCCAGGCATCTTTTGGCCATACTGGAGTGACCCTAAGTTGAAGCAGTAGGCAGTTTGTCAGGACGTAAGCATTCCGTGGCAGAGCAGGTCGGTAATCTGGTCGCCCAGTTCAAAGGGTCCAATTTTTTCGGCTTCGTGGTGCCATCGGGGAATCCAGAAGAATGCACCGGCCGAAAGATCGACGATCGGCATGGCGAGAGGGTTGGCGAGCCCGCTATCGATTGCGCACTGCATGTCCCTCCTAAAGCGCTCAGCCAGCGCCAGGGCTCGGCGCCGATGACGGCTGGGTAACTTAGCCGCACCCCCCTGGAGTATCAGTGGGGGAGAACGGGACAGCATTGCCTGAGCACAGAGATGCATAGGCCAGGTGAGTAACTGCATGGAGCCTATACCCGCTGTATTTTCTGCCGTATCGGCAAATCGCTCGTAGATGTCAAAGGCGCGGTCATAGCAGGCATCGACCAGTGGCTCTTTAGTGCCAAAGTGATGATAGATTCAGATTGCGATAACCCTCGCGTGTGGGCCGCACAGCCTGCTGGTGGCGTTGCTGCGCAGTAAACAGCCATGAGCCAAAAAAAGCCATGAGCCAACAACAGCCATGAGCCAAAAACAAAAAACCCCGCGATTCATGTTGCGGGTTTTTTTATGCAGATAGTTAACCAAGTAGTGTTTGGCTCGCAGATCTTCGGCCATTAGCCATTAGCCATTAGCCATTAGCCATCAGCTACCAACGCCTCGCGAATCTGCCCATGACGTTTCTCATCGATATCATAGTGGGAAAAAACATAGGCCGAAATTAACACAATGACGGATAGCCCAGGACCCACATACAAAGCTAAGCGGCTGATCATATCGGGGGTGACATCGGCAATGCTGGCGACCCGATCAAAACCGACAAATTCAACCGTTAAACCCGCGATAAAGGCGCCAATGCCAAAGGTCACCTTAGAGGTGAACATCATCGCTGAGTTTAAAATACCCTCCTGACGCATGCCTGATTTTAACTGCACTTCATCGGCCACATCTGGCAGCATTGAACCGATCAGGTTGAGGTGGGAGATAACAAACGCCTGATGCAGGATTACAAAGCCACCTATTGCCAGCACCAATGCATTGGTGCCACTGGGGGGTGTGATGCCATAGAAATGCAAGATCGCCGGCAGTGGGCCAATCACTGCGGTGGCAACTGACAAGTAGACAATGGTTTTCGGCTTGCCAAAGCGCCGTGCGCCGGCCAGTGAAAGCCAGGCCGCGGGAATCAGCGAGACAAATACGCAGATCATGGTCATACCGATTTGCACGCTGCTAAAACCATAAAAGAAATTATTGATATGCAGTAACAATGTGCTGCCAACACCGCCAGCAATAGCGCCGATTAATGTGCCGCCAATGAGTATTCGCGCTGAGCGCACATGGAGCAAATTCCACAGATCGATAAAGGCTAAATACCAGGCTCGCTGTTGTTGCACCGGCGATGCTTGAGCTAGCTGTGGGATATAGGATTTGGTGGCGAGTATTGCAACCAGCATGCCGACGAAAGATAGCCCCGCGGCGATAAGGCCAATGCTGCGATAACCGTCGACTATATGACCACTGGCTACGGCCATTGGAATAAGCAAAAACCAAGCGCTCATCTGCAAGCTAAGTCCGCCACCATAGGCGGTGATAGTGCGAAACACCGCAATGCTGGTGCGCTCGCTGTAATCCTCAGATAGTTCTGCACCCAGGGCCATATAGGGCACGGTGTAAAAGGTCAGGCTGGTGCGGGCAATTACCACCATGCTCAGGTACCAGGCAAATAGCTGTAACTGGCTGAGGTCGGCTGGGGGATTGAACACGGCCACCAGAGAGAAGCAAAAGGGCACCACTGCGGCAATCATAAAGGGATGGCGGCGGCCCCATTTACGCGATGAAAAATTATCCGAGATGTGCCCGACAATAGGGTCGGAAATGCCATCAAATACTAGGGCCAATAGTGCTGCCAGTCCGGCCAGGCTCGGTGCTAGGCCGAGCAGTTGGGTGTAGTAAAAAAACAGGAAGAATTGAAAGCAGGTATCTTTCGCGGCCCAGGCCAGCTGGCCGCAGCCATAGGCAAATTTTGCTGTTGCGCTGAGCGCGCGCATTAGGAATTCACTCGAAGATTTAGGTGCTCTTCTGCTACGTACTTTGCTGCTATGGCGACCACCGATGGATCGTGAAATGGCTGCTCAAATTCGCTCTGTAAAATTCCCATAAACGGTTCCGCTCCCATTTCATGCAAGATTTCAAAGGGTCCCTTATCCAAACTGGTAGCCACCGTCCAGGCCAGATCTATGGTCTCTGAGGTCGCTACCTGCTTTTCTGCAATCAGGATCGCGGCAAGAATTAATTCGCCGACCAATGAGCTGTAAATCGCCGCCAAATCTTTCTTTGGCTGATAAAAATCAGGCTGCTGATAGGTCGGTTGAGGGTAGTTGTAGAAACCTTTCCCGGTTTTTACTCCAAGCGTATTCCGCTCAACAAAAGGACTTAGAAACCGTAGTATTTTTACTTGAAAGCCCAGTGGATCCGGCTCTCGGCGCTCCCGAGCCCAACCGTCGTGAATCACATTGAGGCCGAGATAGTCCATCAATCCAAAAGGGCCTATGGGTGTAGTGCGGTTGAGCATCCAGGCCAGGTCGACTTCCTCTGCCGTGGCAGCGCCTTCGATTACCAGCTTTAAGCCTTTACTCAGCAGCGGGCCAAACATGGCATTGAAGATGTAACCGGGGTTTTCTTTTTTCGACAGCATCGGCACACAGTTCAAGCTGAGCACATAGCGCTGCAATATATCGAGGGTATCTGATGATGTTCGCGGGCCGCCGACTATATCCACCAGAGTTGAGCCGAGGTGAGAGTGTAGGGCGGCAAACTTATCGCCTCGCTGCACCACATCCTCAATCTCGGAAACCAATAGCGCCGAGGTATTGGTGGTGATAATGGTTTTTGCTGGGAAAATACGATCGAGGTGGGCGTGGGTATCGCGCTTGATACCCAGCTCTTCGGTAATCGATTCGCTGACCAAATCAATACCCTCGGCAATCGACTCGAGGTCACTGTGCAGAGTCACCAGCGTTAGGGCTTGCTCTATATGTTCTTGCAGGCAGAGACCGGCGGCAACAATGCTGTCGCCAAACTCACGCTGCCTGAGGTCGACCTGATCGAGTGTCCCCTGAGAGATGTCATAGAGCGCCACTCTGTAACCCACCAGTGCTGCGAGCAGGGAGTTGTAGCAGCCCATGGAGCCGGCGCCGATATAGCAGACGCTGTTGATCTCAGGAATTTTCATAGTATTTTAATTCTTATTGTTGTGGTTATTAGTGCTGAAATTATTAGTATTTTTACTTCTTATTATATCTGCTCTGTAACAGAATTATTTTAGCGTTCGGCTAAAGCGCTCAGGCAGTACAAGATTGGTGCTGCCCTTGGTAATCACTGCTGGTAGATAGGCCAGTATGGGCAGCTCAGCCAGTGCATTAGCAATATGAAACTGGGTCGGGTTTTGCTCCCAGGTGAGATGTTTCCAGTCGATTTTACCCTCGCCCAATTGCACTTCGCTGACGGTGCTTTCTGAGGGAAATAACGTGGCTTCATTGATCGCCGTGCCAAAGCCGCCGACCGCGGCCAGATAGCGGTTACCCATGGGGTTATCTCGGCCTTCTTGCATCTCGGCACCGAGCTTTAATTCTTCTTCTGTGGGGCTGCGCAGGTTGTCGATGGAGAGATCGACAATCTTGTGTCCAAAGTGGCTGGCATTGGTGCGCCACTTGCCACCAATCACGCTGTGGTCTGGTATATCCGCGTAAATCTTGGGAATGCCCTGTAATTCCCGGCCCGCGAGAATTGGGTCGGTGAGGTTTTCCCAGACGACTAAGGTGTAGGTGCCGCGCAGTGTGTCTTTCTCGCCCTTGTAGATTACTGAGGCGGTGACGCCAATCAGGTTGTAGCCATGACCCGCTAGCCAGTCGATATTTTTACTGCAGGCATAGGTGACGGTAATCACTGCCTCTTCGTCGACCTCATAGGGGGCGGGCAAATAGGCGGCGAGCTTTTCTCTGTCGGTGACATAGGAAATCGTCATTGCCGTGACGTCGTGATACCAGCCACTGCTATTGGGATGCATCGGTCGTGGGCCAAAATGTGCGGGCATCATATAGCTGCCGCGAGGATCAAGTTCGAAGGTCAAAATTAGTGCTCCCAATGGTTTTTTCAGGCCAGTCTATCAAACGCCTGTGGAATTATTTAATTTATTATAAAAGTATGTTTTCGACAAATATAGGTATTTAAAGCATGAAGGTCAACTTGTTTATAGTTTGGTGGTTATTCATCGTATTACATCGCCATGATGTTACTTTAAACGGTTCTAGAATGACTAAAGTGCCTATAATACAGTGACTTGTCAGGAATTTCAGTGTAATCCATTGATATATTTAGTGCTTTATAGGCCACTTTAGGCGGTTTAAGGCTATTCATTAAACCTGTTTACATGCCAATTTATCGCTGCTATGGTAAGGGAGCTAATAAAAGCGATCGGCCGCGGCACCATCCTTATGGCGACCGCGGATTATAAAAAGACAAAACTAAAAGAAACGTTCAAGGGGATTATTATGTTAAAAACATCTATAACAGTGCTCAGTGCCGCGATTGCCTGTGCTTGTGCGATGCAAGTGCAGGCTCAGCAGGTGTCAGGTTTGATGGAGGAGATTATTGTTACCTCTCAGAAACGCGAGCAAACTCTGCAAGACACACCTGTTGCAATCACAGCCTTTACTGGCGACCAAATGTCCGATTTGGGCATTGTCTCGATTCAGGATATTTCCAACTTCACCCCGAGCATGTCCTATCAGGAAGCCGCCGGTGGCGGCGAAGGCAATAGAATTTATATTCGCGGCATCGGTCGTGAGACCAGTGTCTTGGGCACCGAGCCGGGCGTTGGTATTTATACCGATGGATTCTACAGCAATGAATCCGGTGCACTTTTAGCCAGTCCCGATCGCCTAGCGCGAATCGAAATTCTGCGTGGACCTCAGGGCACTCTCTACGGCAGAAACACTACAGGCGGCGCGATCAATGTTGTCTCGAAGCGCCCCAGTGATGAGTTTGAAGGGACTATTCGCTTTAATGCTGGCTCCTACAATTCAAAAGTTGGCCAGTTCACTCTGTCAGGCCCAATGACTGACAGCGTGCGTTACTTTGCCCACCACTCAAAGACCACTCAGGATAGCTTCTATAGCAATGTATCCGGTGAGGACCCAATTGGTCGTGATGAGTCCTACTCCGAAGTTCAGCTCAATGTTGATGTTAGCGATAACGTCAACTGGAACTTCCGCGCCACTGACGCAAGCTTTGATAATGAAACCATCGGCTTCCAGAACCTCGGTGCTAATTTCACCACTGGCCCATTAAAGCTGGGTGAGTTGGTGGTTAACCCTGAGCTGTTTTCATCTCTGGCAGTATCGCCCAGCGCGGCTGATCCCTTTGATATAGATTCTGACTTTCAGGGGTCTGTGCACCTGAGTAACAACCACAACTATCAATCTACTCTCAATATTGAGCTCGATAGCATCACTGTGCGCATGCTCAACGGCTCCTCAGAGATAAAGTGGACGGGTGAGAAGGATTACGACGGCACGTCGAGCCCAGTATCCTACACTGAAGAAATTACTCAGATTGAAGAATCCACTCAGCATGAAATTCAGTTTATCTCCAAAGGCGATGGCGCTGTGAGCTGGGTTGCAGGTCTGTTTTATTATGACAGTGAGCTGTTTCAGCCCTACACACTCCATGACTACGCCAATCCCTATTTAGCCAATGTCATTACACTGCCGACCTACGCACCAAAGGCCAATCCTGAGCAGGCGTTTTACCATCAGTCTGGTCAGTTAGACGCGCAGACTACCGCTATCTACGGACAGCTTGACTGGCAGGTGAATGAGGATTTGGTT
>Ga0307997_10000571_pt1 | contig 16893 bp, 13 predicted proteins | sample Davwhametageno36_FD_203165 | JGI IMG/M metagenome (GOLD analysis project Ga0307997, IMG submission 203165) | Marine microbial communities from Davis Island wharf, Antarctic Ocean - #36 | ecosystem: Environmental > Aquatic > Marine > Unclassified | place: Antarctic Ocean: Davis Island wharf... | reverse complement strand
TTCGGTCTATCTTCTAATAACTTGTTCAGCTCGCGCAAACACATGATTTCGTCTTTTGCGCGAGCACCGCGTGCCTTGCTTTCCTTACGAACAAACATAATTTCACCCGGCAGGCACTCCTTGTCATCGTTGCTTCCTGGTGTTGCCAGGATGGGAACAGATCCGGTGTTGTTTGTCTGCTGGTGAATTTGATTGCCTCGACTCTGTACCGAAATGGTGCGCCCAATTGGCGGCGGACCATTGGGACCGCGCGGATGTGTGCCGAACGACCCAACTTGCCCAGGCGCACCGTTAAGATATCCCACAGATGCACGCTTTGGATTTGGCTGACCGGAAAGTCTCTCTGGTGGACGCTTGCTCATTGATAGGTGTATGCATGTGTTATATAGTCTACTTTTTTTTAATTGAACGTGTACGGCGTCATACTCATGCTTGCTTTTTCATCCTGCGCACTCTTTTTTTTCTGCGCATTGTAGTACTTGACCAGGTCTAGCTTGTGCTTGGATATCTTCACGTACTCGTTCACGTTTTGTGGGTTCAGGACAACCGATCCGTCGTTGTCCTCGTTGCGCAGCGCAATATTCTTCTGGTAGTGCCGCTGCATCTTGGAGCAGTACAGAATGTCGTCCGCTACCTGCTGCGTGGTGTCCACCACGTGACGCGTGTAGTGCTCCTCACAGATTGAAGGTGTCAGCACCATGAGTCTCTTCCCCTGCCGCAGCAGCGGCGCCACATGCTTTTGGTACATGTCACACAGAATGTGATAGATTTGCTGCGGCTCAATGCGTCCACTCAGCGACACCTCGACCTTGTTGATGTTTTGTATGATATTGTCGTCTTGGTACACGCAGAGCGGACATCGTCCCGCACTCTCCTCCTCCAGCGAGCACGGCTCGTCTTGCTCGACCGTGACAAAGTGGGACGCCAGTGACATTGGCAGTTGCCTTGCCTCCACTTCCCATATATACCCCATATTACGACGCGACAATACCAATGTCGTCCGCCATGTGTGCCACCTCCTTGGAGAAAACCTGCTGGTACAACATGTCTAGCTCACAACCGTGCGCCTTACCCTCGTGTGCCAGCGCCACCCAGCACGGGAACGCGTCGCGAACAGACCCCGACGGGAATTCGCGCGTCCGACCACCGTGCAGCACCACAAATCCTCCAAATCGCTGCACGATTAACGGGACCGTGGACGTCGCCAGCGCCTGGCGATGCTTGTGCTGCTTCTCCTCCCAACACACAAACACTTCCAGAAAATCCAGGTGAAAGTTGTTGACAAAATGATACTGAATCAGCTTCAGCCATAAGATGTCTTCAAACCGCACGCCGCCCACGCGGAGTGCACAGATCTCCTCGTAGGTGCCGTAGGACAACACCTGCTGGTAGGTCTGCATCAAGCACACGGGGTGTCGCTTGTACAGGCACGTGTACGCCGACGCGGGATCACCCTGACGGTGCTCCACAATCTCGCGATCACCGTACAGGAGCATGCGCTCCCACATGCACTTGCACAGCTCGTCGCGGAACTTGCGAATTTTCAGGTGACGCTGCTCCCTTTGAACGAACCGATCAAAGTAGTGGACAGGTGTTGCCGCCGCCGCCGCCGCCGGGAACCACGCCACTTGTGCCAGCGTCTGGTGGAACCAGTAGTAGCGCGACATCATCGCAACCACAGATGTAGGTGCCAGCACCAACCAATCTGCATCACTGATGGTCATGCTGGTCATGCTGGTCATGCTGGTCTCGCTGGTCTCGCTGGTCTCGCCGATCATGCTGGTCAGGCGCGGGTGGCGGTGCATGGTCCACTTGCGTGCCAGACCAAACAACACTTCCAGATACTGACGCACCGCGTGACGCTCCAACTCGGTATTGACCGACAGTTGGTGCCAGCGCTGCGCCAGCGCGTCCAGTGCCAACAGCAGATCGTCCACCGTCCACTTCTCGCACGCCTCCGCGTTAATCCGAAAGTTGTGCTTGGCTGCCCATTCGAGCGCTGCCGACGCCGCTGCCGACGCCGCTGCCGACGCCGCTGCCGACGCCGCTGCCGACGCCGCTGCCACACTGCAGTGCAGCAGTGTCACCCAGATCATCATTGTGCGGGTCCACTTGGGAAGAATGCCAGGGACGCGCTCCGCCTCCGTGTGATACTTTGCCAGCAGCACCTCGTGCACCGCCGGCGCACATCCAGTCTGAATGTCGTACACGTCAATCAACCACATCATCAGATCCACCGTTTCGCTTGGAAACACGGCTTCTGCCTCTTCTTTCGTGTGCACGCGCACTGTCAAGTACGTACTGCTGTACATCTCTTCTCTGATGTACACACAGAGCTATATATAACACCACATGTCCATCTAAATGGACGAACTAGAAATGAAGCAGCGCGACGAGCAGCACGACGAGCAGCACGACGACAGTGACGACGAGGATTTTGTCCCACACGCGCACAAGGACGTGTGTAAAGAGCAACAGGGGCTGCTGCGAAACACGCGTCCACCCAGGCGCTCACTGCTGCAGTCCTGCTGTCGCGCCTGTGTCATCTTATCCTCCGTGATCATTTTTGTCCTCATGCTCATCCAGCTGTGGTCCAACTACGGCGAGTACATCGAGACCCGCGTGATGGCACCCAGCATTGCCGGAGCTGGGGAGTTTCACGCTGAGGGAGCTGTCACGCAGTTTGTCATGAAGTTTCACAAGTGGACCAATACCACGCTGCACCTCAACATGAGCCAACCACACTCGTTCATACTGGACGTGACGCCGGACGCACCCTACGTCTGGTCCGACCACTGTCTCCGCCTGGAGGTACCACCCACCACCAACGTCAAAGTGTTTGTCTGGTCGATGTAGCCACATAGAACAGAATGTAGGGGAGACTGCTTGTTGGAAGATTGTCCACACACTCCACAACCTCGTCGTTGAACATGCACCAGCCCTGTCGCGTGCGCGCCGTTGTGGTGTAGTGTCCACTGGCAGTGTTGCCGTAGTGATTCACCATTGCCACCAGTGTCCACGTCTGTCCACATACTTCTACCCTTTCCAATAATGTAATCTCATAATTTCTCTTGCCATATGTACTGGCGTCAAAGCGCTGCAGATGGAGCACCAGCACTTTGTTTGGCGCATATTCGGTTGTACTCTCCATCTCTGTCCGACCACAGTGCTCACAGCACACAGTCACCGTCTCCGGCTTCCCATACTGCTCGACACCTGCCAGGACACCTCCACTCCCGTCGATCGAGAGCACCATGCATGGTTGAGTATTCCTGCTCTCGTGTCCACACACACACGCCAGCGTTGTGACCAGCTTGCCACACATGGGATTCTGCGTCGGGTCCTCAAATAACTTGTCCACTACCTTGAGCAGGAACTCATGCGCGTCATGCTCCAAGCACGCGTCCATTGACAATACTGACAAATTATCCAGCAAGAATAGCAGCGCACGATTGTCGCTTCCCGACGCTCCTGGTTGGAACAACAGGTTTTCAAACTCCGTCACAAAACGACACTTGGACGGACGCGCCAGCAGCGCCGTGAGCACCGGGCACGTGTAGCGCAGCGCTTGTATCACCGCGTTCATATAACAGTTTAATCCGTAGTTGTGGAGTCCTGACATGTTATTAGTGTCTGGTGCGGTATTAGTACCCCCAACGATGGTAAGAACATGGATACGCTCTACGCAATGAAGACAAAACAGGACATGAACACCAGCGACATTGCTGCACAGATCCGCACGCCAGAGGAGTGCTTCGTTATCCACTGTACAGAGACTATTGAACACGCGTTTTTGGCAGCTGGCGCCACCTTTTACCGGCGCTCCTGGCTCCGCAAGCAGACCCAGAAACAGAGTGTGCTCAAAACGGACGCACAGCTGGTAGACGAGCTCAACAGTCACATGCACGAGACGTTTCCAGACGTGCCACAGGTCCAACAGCACATCATTGGCAAGCTCAAGCGAGGCATGACCGAAATTTATCTGCACCCACAGGCAGTCCTGGTACCCGAGGACCAACTGCGTTTCGCGCGTCCCGATCACCTGTTTCTCCAGCGCGTCACACCAACGGGGCGCACGTTCGACGCGCTCATGTTTCACGCGGGTACATTGACCACAATTCTTGCCATTCCCAAGTCACAACTCAAAGTTTTACAAACATGGTACAATCAACCATTGTTCATGGGCGGTGCCGACCCACTCCCACTCACGTTTATTAAACAACAAGTGCGCAAGGGCGTCGACAACAGTAAAATTGTAGAGGCGCTCATGGGTCATCAGAGTGACGACGACTCTGACTCGGAATGGCTGCCATCCGGCGAAGACGAAGACGAAGACGAAGACGAAGACCCAACGGAAGACGAAGACGAAGACGAAGACGAAGACGAAGACCCAACGGAAGACGAAGACGAAGACGAAGACCCAACGGAAGACGAAGACGAAGACGAAGACGAAGACGAAGACGAAGACGAAGACAAGTGAGTATATTAGTGTACTATATTATTATATAAATGTCACAGGATCATTGCAGTCTGCCAGACTTTGGTACCTCACAACTACAAGCCATGCGCTCCATCATTGCCGCACGACGACTCCCACCCAAAGAACTGTCCATGTGGCAAAAAACAACCAGCATGTTTCAAAAACACACCCTGCCCACGCTGATTGGAACCGCGCTCAGTCATCTGACGCTACAAGGATTCATCCCCGAGGATTTCATTGAACATTCGATCCAGTGGGAACAGCTGCCATACAGTGTCGACGACTGTCTTGATTTTGGATTTACGTGGACGCACATGCTGCAAATGAATTTCAAGCCGCATCACTTTAAATCGTTGGAGTGGCGACACTTTACACAGCTGCAGCTCGACGCTGACGCCATGATGAAGACATGCCTGTCCATACACGATCTCGTTGCACTCAAACTGACGCCACAGCAGCTCCACAAGCTAAAGTGGTCCTGGGCACACATCACCGCCATTGGCGGCACCGCCGACAACATCAAAATCTCTCCACAAGATCGCACCATCTACTTTGGTCGCACAACACAGGAGACCAGCGCCAGCGCCAGCGCCAGCGCCAGCGCCAGCACTGGGTCAGTACCGAAATTTAGTTTTTAGCGCAAGCAGCACCACAATTGTCGACATGAAAATGATGCTGAGAATACTGTTGCTGGACAGGGAACTGGCAATCTCCTCGGAAGTCACCCGCGACATTGAAGTGATTGGAATAAAAATTTACACTATAAGTACCATGCCATCACACAAGAACATCATGCTCCAAGGGCGAATACAATTTCCGGCACCAACAACCCACGCACCATATGAAAACGCACCACATGCAGGGGATGTATTTTCTTGTCCATCTGAGGATGGTATACCAATCTATTTTGAATCATTGGGAGCATACGACCATCTTACACCAGCCAAACTTTATCAATTCAGGGACAGACGCATTTACTGGTTACGGACCGGAAAAATCACAGTGGCGCAATCAGAAACGCTTGCATGTGAACAATCACAAATTGCATTTGAGTATTGGCTCAAACAGCAGGAGGAGGAGGACAACGACGAGCTAATGTTTGCACGAGCTCATGATAACGCCATGCACGCATGTGACAACCTTTGTGGCATATTGCCACTACCAGGAATTAGGTTGGACAGGGAGTTCTGGGACTTGTTGCAAGAAGCATTCCCTGTCGATCTTTTATCAGTGTCAGCCAGATCATCAGGAGCATTACGCATTACGTATCAAAACATGGGACTGTACAACTGGCAGTTGCGGGTTTGTCGTCAGATGGTTACATTTTTGAGCATGTTACCAAAAACCGATAGCGATCAAGTCTACGACCTCTGTTTTAAAGGTCCGTTTGAACAAAAGCGCATTTGTTTGGAACTAGGTGATGAGCAGGAGATTGGCGACAGGATTACATATGAACAATTAGCGGCGGCGGCTGGCGGAGGCGGCGGTGGTGGCGGCGGTGGAGGCGGCGGCGATGGCGGTGGCAGCGGCAGCGGAACGATGAGACGACGCGGCGGTGGCGGCGGTGGAGGCGGTGGAGGCGGCGCCGGTGGAAAGGAAGCAGCGGAATCAGTGAAAGCAGCGGAAGTAGTGAAAAAATTGAAAGCGGAATTAGCGAAAGCGAAATTAACAGTAGCTACAGAAATGAATCGGCAACAATATCATGACAACTCTCCAGGATCACCCACTAAAGTAATCAGGGGAGCACGTAGAGTAGTACGAAGAATGTTCGGTCGTGGCGTGAAAAACGCGCAAGAAACAGTGGACAAAACACTGCTGGCACTGGAAAAAGCGGAAGCAGCGCAAGTATTAGCGAATACAGCGGCAGCAACAACTATAAAACAGCTGGCGGCACAGAAAACAGCGGAAGCAGCAGCGGAAGTAGAGAAAGCAGCAGCGGTAGCAGCACCTAGAAAACGGCTGGCGGCACAGAAAACAGCGGAAGCAGCAGCGGAAGTAGAGAAAGCAGCAGCGGTAGCAGCACCTAGAAAACGGCTGGCGGCACAGAAAACAGCGGAAGCAGCAGCGGAAGCAGCGGAAGCAGTGAAAAAATTGAAAGCGGAATTAGCGAAAGCGAAATTAGCAGTAGCTACAGAAATGACGCAGCAACAATATCATGACAACTCTCCAGGATCACCCACTAAAGTAATCAGGGGAGCACGTAGAGTAGTACGAAGAATGTTCGGTCGTGGCGTGAAAAACGCGCAAGAAACAGTGGACAAAACACTGCTGGCACTGAAAAAAGCGGAAGCAGCGCAATTATTAGCGGAGACAGCGGCAGCAGCGGGAAAAATACTACTGGATATCAGCAGCGAGGACGGCGATGGTGGCGGCGATGACAGAGATGCTGACGATAGAGGCGGCGGCGGCGGTGGAGGCGGCAGCAGCACCGGCGGTGATGAGGACGACGGTGGCGGAGGCGGCGGCGGCGGCGGTGGTGGTGATGAGGACGGCGGCGGAGGCGGCGGCGGTGGTGGAGGCGGCAGCAGCAGCACCGGCGGTGATGAGGACGGCGGTGACGGCGGCAGCGGCGGCGGTGGTGGCGATGAGGACGGCGGCGGAGGCGGCAGCAGCAGCACCGGCGGTGATGAGGACGGCGGTGACGGCGGCAGCGGCGGCGGCAAAATCCAGCGATGGCGTGAGCGGTTGTTGAAAAATGATAAAACATTTCAACAACTTGTGATCACACTATATCGTACAGAAGAAAATTACTGGTCTGCACCACATTTAGGAGAAACCAGTAAACAAGACAGCGATAACCTTTGGAATTTTATTCAGCTGCATCTGCAGTTGCCTAAAAGAAATGCATTGCAACAAGATTACAAAACATTGTTGACAAGAGAAGCTTGCTTCCGACTTGAGAAACACATGATGCGCTCACTGCGTGAGTCAGAGTCATTGCTACTGCGGGCAGGTAATTTGGAACAGCTAAAACGGTTAGAGAATTATGGTGCGCTACTGTCAAGGTTCAATGATATACTCTTGAATCGGTGTACGGTGGATACAACATATCAGGTTGCAATGGAAGCACTATATGGACCGCTTGACGCGTTCAAGGTTTATTTGGAGGAGGATCTGAAAGACAAACTAGATGAACTTGGCACTGAACTTGGCACTGAAGTTGCGGACAAAAAATTCCGACTACGCCAGTGGTTGATGGAACAGGAGCAATGTAAAAACGCAATGATCGACGTATATAAGACAGAAACTGCTTACTGGTTAGCGCCACAGTTGGGAGAAAACAGTGAAGGAGACATTTCGAACCTTGAGCTATTTATTCACATGCATCTGCGCGAGTGGGAACATTATAAAGATCAACTAACACGTTTCTATAAATCAGAACAAGCTTACGAAATATCGGTGATAAGCGAAGCTTGCTCCCTATTTGAGAAACAAATGGAGCACTCACTGCGTGAGTCAGAGTCATTGCTACTGCGGACAATGGATCAGGATCAGCTAAAAATACGGTACGATAAATATATTGCGCTACTGTTAAGGTTCCTGAAGATGCGCTTGGATCGGCGGGACAGGGATATAACATTTCAGCAACAACATGAAAGCGAAAGCAAACAGGTGTTTGTGAAACATTTGGAGGGCATTGTTGATGATAATCTGAACGTTATTACTGACAAACTACGTGTAGTTCGCGCTGCAATTGCCAACATACGTGTCGGTGACGGCGGCAGCGGCGGCGGTGGTGGCGATGAGGACGGCGGCGGAGGCGGTGGCGGTGGCGGCGGTGGTGGCGGCGGCGGAGGCGGTGGCGGTGGCGGCGGTGGTGGCGGTGACGGAAGTAAGTTACTGAATACTAATCGCGGTAGTAATCTCCGTGTATCTGCGGAGGCTGCCACTAGTGCTGCGAAGAAAGCGCAGATTCAAGATGCTGACAATTTGCCATTGCAATCTGTGCGGGATGCATTAGAAAAGGCAACATCAGTAAATGACTTGCAGAAGAAGGCTACCACTAATGCTGCGCAGAAAGCGCAGAAGAAGCAGACAAATGAGGAGATTCGAATTACCTTTGCCAATTTGCCATTGCAATCTGTGCGGGGTGCATTATCCACCAGATCAATAACTCACTTGCTAAAATTGTCGCCTGCCGTTGAATTACGATTAGTTGGTTATAAATCTAAAGGTCACTACGATTCGCATTCCGCGGGTGTTCTCCGCGAAGCTTTTCTAGCCGCCCGTAATCAACAGAAGTGGGTGAGCCTTAATCAGAGAATTAAAAAGCTTGGACGGCGTTTGCTTTTGAAAGATAACGATATACCCGATTCCCTGAAACACGCATTTGAAGACGCGTTTGATTTTGCTAGCGCACATAACGATATTACTGATACTGAGAGTACCTATGTTGAGGACTTGAACACCATGAAAACAAATAATAATAGAATTACAGGCAAATTGCTTGCTTTAGCAGACCCGGTAATCAAAGCAGAGGAGATTAAGAAAAAAGAGAGGAGAACAGGCAGTTCTGACAGTCTTGGCAGTCCTGTATTGTTATCTAGTCCTGGTTTTGGCAGTTCTGGCTCTGACAATTCTGCCTCTGACAATTCTAGCTCTGACAAATCTGGCTCTGACAGTTCTGCCTCTGACAGTTCTGCCTCTGACAGTTCTGCATTGTTCTCTACTCCTGCTTCTCGTAGTTCTGCCTCTGCCAGTTCTGCCTCTGTCAGTTCTGCATTGTTCTCTACTCCTGGCAAATCTGGCTCTGACAGTTCTGCCTCTGACAGTTCTGCCTCTGACAGTTCTGCCTCTGACAAATCTGGCTCTGACAGTTCTGCCTCTGACAATTCTAGCTCTGACAAATCTGGCTCTGACAGTTCTGCCTCTGGCAAATCTGGCTCTGACAAATCTGGCTCTGGCAGTCATGGCAATCCTACTTCCCCTGGTATGTCGCCAATTGATATTGTACGTTCCCCTGGATCAAATGCCAAAAGCCCTAGCTGGCGTAGCAAATTCAATTCGTTCAACTCTATTGCTAGGGAAAGATTTAAGTCAGTTGTACATGCAATGTCCCCCAAAAAAAAGCAACCTGCCAGTTCACAAGAATCGGCGGCGCATGTTGCCGACCTCGAACAAGAGCTAGCTGCGACCAAGCGTGATATAAAACTACCAAAAAAAAATCAACAAGCTGCTGAGTCAACCGTTGCCGAGGGAAACCCAGAGACGGACCAGGGGTCGGGGTCGAAGAATGAGTCGAAGTCGAATGAGTCGAAGTCGAATGAGTCGAAGTCGAATGAGTCGAAGTCGAATGAGTCGAAGTCGAATGATGCCGACAAATTTGGAAAATTTGAACCTGTGGATCGATATAACAAATATAAAACTGGTCAAACCTGTGAAGAAGGCGATGTTGTTAGGATTACGACAGGAATGTACAAACATGAATATGCTGATGTCAAAAAATGGAACAAGAAAAGATTTAGACATTATAAAAATAAACTCTCATTGAAAGTACATGGCACTACATCCAGAACTCAAATTGGAGTACTCGAGAGAGAAATCTTGAACCTGGAATATGTGCGACGAGGAGACGCAGAGCCGAAAGACTCTGATGCGGTATCTGCTGCGGATAGTCTCGCAGATGGAATCGCAGGAAAGAGGCGCGAAATAACTATAAAAGATGGCGCATTGGATGCATTGGATGCATTGGAACAGGATTCATTTGGAACATTGGAACCAGCAGATGCCGAAAGGGTTGTTGAGTTGGAGAAAGAAATTAAAGAGCTAAGTCACGATATTGAGATAGCCAAGCAGGAACATGAGAAGAATTCCCCACCTGACAATGAAATGATCCCCCCCCCAAATGAAGACCAGAGCGATGAAGACCTTGGTTACGTGAGGAAAGAAATTATTAGGATAGATGGCGACACCAAGAAGTCCGACGAGTTGAAAAACAACAAGGAGCTCATGTTGGCAGCAGTGACAGAGGACGAAGAGACCAAAGACGACGACATACCCGTGGACCTTGGTAACACGGATATGTACTCGCCTGGTTTCGAGAAGAAGTTTGTCCCTGATTATTTGGCGCCTTCGTTCGCACGCCCGGCACACCCGGCACACCCGGCACGCCTGGCAGACCCAGTACAAGTACACAAAGTATCTAAACTAAGATTATAATTTTATATGCTTTGTAATCGTTTCCACTTTTCTTCAAGTCCTCTGAGTATTGTTGCTTTCTCTAGCACTGCGCTCGCCTCTCTGATCCACGGCTTGTAGTGTGTCCTGCACAAGTAAATGGACTCCCCAGACGCCACCAGTATGGGATCTCCCAGCTGCTGGCGATCCCCGCAGCGCTCGCACGCAATGTCCATCACCGCCTGACCGTTCTCCAGGCAGCACCCGCAGTAAAAGCTGTCCGCCACGTGATGCCGCGCGTCAAAGTTCATGAAGTTGGCGCACTGTGGACACACGGTGTACAGCTTGTCATAAAACTGCAGCATGTTGCCCAGCAGCGCCACGTTCACCAGCGGCTGCGTCACGCACAGCGCGTTCTCCTGCTCCTTCCGCTGCTCCTTCGCCTGCCGTTTGACCTGCCTCTCCAGCACGACGGCGTCCAGATCCCACTGGTTGGTCTCGTTCACGCGCTTCTTGTCCGTGCGATCACATCGGCGCCCACAGTAGAGTTTTTTCGTCACGTCGTCAATCAGCACCTTGGAGTGTCCGTACGCAAACAGGTTGACGGGCTCCTTTTTTTTGGGATGTTTGTGCACCACAAATCCTTTGAACTGCTTGCACTGCAGGCAAATCATGGAGTTGCCCATGGATGGTGCCGGCTCGCCGTCCGGCACGCAGTACAGGCGTCGCAGCGCTCGAATCTGTCGCGTGACAATGTGTGCGGGGAGCGTGAACATGCGAATGTTGACCTTGCGCTCGTACGCCACTACCAGCGCACGCATCGCTCGATTCGTGTCTGGGTCCACTTTTTTCATAAATTGTCGCATGCCCGTTTTGGCACCGTCCACGTGGAACTGGTCGTAGATGCGTCCCAGCTTGCGGCACTGATCCTCTGTCGTGCCAAAGAACACCAGCCACTCGAACGGAATGCGTTCCGTCACCGTGCGAATCAGCATTGCGTACAGGAGATCAATGTCCTCCGTCCGCACCACGCGCGTCGACACGCCGTTGGACTCGTCGCTGTACTCAAACTCCTGCTGGAGCACGTGAATGAACGGGTGCTTGATCTGGCGGTACGTGCTGGTGTGTGTCTTGGTGATTGCCATCAGCTGTGTCTCTACCCCGACAAACTTCATGTCCGTGAACCGCTGTCGCACGCCGTTCATGGTCTGTCGCACAGTGGTTTCAAACTCCCGCCAGTTGTAGCGCAGCACCAACTCCTCTCGCAGCGACGGGATTGCGTGCGCGGCAAAGATCAAGTACTCCTTCATCGTGAAGAACAGCAGCTGCTGGTGTCCCTGTTTCAACCACTGCAGAAATTGGTGCTTCTCCATGGTGGCAAACACGCTGTAAATGTCTCGACGACGATTTATGTTGGGTCGCTGGCACCCGCTGTAGGTCCCGAGCAGCGAGCACTGCAGAATGTTCCGGAGAAACACGTACACGTCGTCGTGCATCCGCGCGTAGTTGTACACAATGTGTGCCAGACTTCGGATCTGACATCGCTGGGGTGTGCTCTTACTCAACAGATGCACGATGGCACTCTGCTTGGTGTTGTCCGACCAGAACGAGCACTCCAGCAGCTTTGCTGCGTAGTTGGGCAGGAGACCAGTGTGCATGGGCGTGCACGGCTGGTGCTTCTCAATGGGTGCACCTCCCACGTCACCAGTGTCCGTGCACAGCTGTGTATCGGTGTACATGCCGCTCTCCTCCATGAAGTTCATCAGCGGCAGGAATCTGTCCATGTACAGCGTGAGCCAGTGTTGGATCTCAACGGGACTGCCGGCGTGCAGCTGCGTGGCGCTGTCAAGAATACGTTGCACTGTGCAATAAATGTTGTGCTCGGACGTGGGGGACGCTAGCGGTGCCCACTGTGGTGCGTGCGCGGTGTGCGCGGTGTGCGCGGTGTGCGCGGTGTGCGCGTGTCTGTGCACAATTTCTGCAAAGGTGCTTGTGAACAGATGCTCGTGCGTGGTGCCTGCAAAGTGTAATGCCAGCGTCTTGTTTATTTCAACAAAGGGGAAGTGTTGCCCGGGATCTCGCCGGGCGGAAGCCGAAAAAAAGGGTACCGCCATTGAGTGTATGTCTTGCGTTGGTTCACAACAGCAAAGCGATAGTTATTGCGTTGGTGGAGCACAACAGGGTTGCACAGCCCCTCCCACGTGTTCTTCTTGCTCAAGATGCAGTCCTCCAACCGATACTCTTCTTCCAGATCCACGTAGTTGTAGTAGTCCTGCACCAGGTAGTCCTCTCGGAGTCCGTTGCCGGCAGCACGCGTTGCCACCACGACCCGCAGAATGCGGAACCGCTTGCACATGAGACACGGCTCGCGATTCACGGGGTAGCGCTGAGTCTCGTTGTAGAGAGCGAGCTGTGACGGCAGCAGAAACTCGCGGAGCACGAAGCCGTTGATCTTGCAGATCTTTAAACCTTCGCAGCTCTCGTCGTTGACACATCGTCGCTGGTCTCCAACGGGTTCCGTCAGAAAGGACTCCTCGTACTTGCGCGTCACACCCTCAATGGAATCACGAAATCGACCGACTTGGTCAAAGGTGTCCATGTCAAAGTTGGGCAGTGGCGTGCGCTGCAGCAGTGCCTGGACGAATGGAAAATTCCAGGGCGAGACCTTTTCGTACGCCTTTTCTTGGTTGTTACGATTGAAGAAGTTGGTCTGTGCTTCCAGCGTCTCCCGTTTCACGGCAAACTTGCCGCTCATGGACATGATGGTAGGTTCGGTGACCGGATTGACGCGCGCGCGCTTGGCACTCCGCACAATATCAAATCCTGTCGCGGCTGCCGCGGCTGCCACGGGTGCCACGGGTGCCACAGGTGCCGCGGGTGCCGCGGGTGCTGCGGGTGCTGCGGGTGCTGCAGCTGCAGCTGCAGACTCGGTCTGCATTTGGGTGTACAACTTGTCAAAATCCATCGCGCTTTGCTTTTTGCACCCTTTTGCTACGTGCAAGTTGTCGCCATACTGCTTAAAACTTCATTTCTGTCTGCTTGGGACATGCTGGACACGTCACGTCTTTCAGTGAGAGAAACAGCTGGTGTGGATGCAGGCTGGCTTGCACGTCTGCTCCGGCTGCACACAATGCACCCGCGACAATTTCTGAGCAGAACCATCGGTTTGACGACATGCGTGCACGACATATGGGTTGCACGTAGTAGCCAATTTTATTAAACTTGTCTCCGACATGTTGTTCACAGAAGTCCAGCGCTTTTTTGGGGCGCCATGTTTCTGGACACTGGCGAAAATTCCACTCTTTTCTGGAAAAGGACTTGGGTTCTAGAAATACAGTGCCGTCATAATGAATGGAGCACGACTGACCTACAATTGTATCTTTGGTGAATGTGTTGTCTACACTGTCACTGTCGTCCATGTCGACGAACAGCAGTTCCGTATGTATCATGGTGTGCTCCAGTGGCTCGCTGCTGTGGGCAAAGTACGCTGCTGCTCGGTTGAGCCAGTGGATTTTCCGAATGGTATCTGTTGCTGGTAGGAAGCACACAAACATTTGTGTTTTTGAGGTATCTGCTGTTTGTTCAAACATTTGTACTATGTCCATTCACTTAAGTACTTCTTGGTGTGCTGCTGCAACTCTTGTGTGATTAATGTCCACCGCTGGCGAAATTCCTTTGTCGACACCTGCGTCATGTACGATGCACACAAGCGCTCCTTGTCCAACGGTGTTAATATCTGTGGAGGCTGTGACCAAGTGGCGCGAATCGCCCTCTGCAACCTTGGCACCGTTGGTGTGCTCGCATCTAGGTGCTTGTAATAGTTGCTGATTACGTGCGCGTGTTCTTGATCGATATCCTGCTGGTACTGCGACACAATGAACTTGGCACCCAGCGTTGTGCGTTCGTACAGCTGGTCCTGCACCTGCTTGAACTGCACTGCGTGTTTGTTGAGTCCATTTGACGCATGCACAACTCCAAATGGATTCTTCTGTCGAAACACGTGCTTGTGCAGCGCCGCAACTGGACTGTCCCGACTCACCCGCAGGAAACCATCTCTGCGTCCTCGCATTTTTGCTAGCTCGTACGCCTCAGACAGCAGAGCTGGCTCCAGTGGCTCTGAGCGCACGTCTCCAGTCTGAATACTTCGGTACCCAGCGGGTCCGTACGTTTTGTGGAACGCGTCTGCCAGCACCTGCCACTCAGCCGGTACGACAGAATCTCTGGTGTGAATGGGATACACGCGGTAGGCGTTGTTGTCACGCACGTACAGCTGGTGGTTGCGAATCATGTCCGAACGTACGTGTATCACAACACCGTTCACCACAACTGTGGTCCCAGTACCAAGCGTTGGTCGCAGGTCCCGGTGGAGATCACGCGACAATCCCTGACGAACACACTTGGCATGCTGGGCACGCTTCAGCACGCTCTCGTTGTGCGCAACCAGTCGTGTGAGCTCCTGCTGGCACGCCGCCTCCTTCTTCCCGTCCTTGTGCTCCTGTGCCGCTGCCACTCTCTGCTCCAGTGGTGCCACTGGGTAGGTGCAGTGCGTGTGGTGCGCGTACTTTTTCTCCTCCACCAAAGAGCCGTCCCGCGAGAGTACTGGACAATAGATAGTAAGAAATAATTGAAACATGTTTTATACGTTTTATACGAGTGCTACTTCTGTTTATACGTCTGCACCGACTTCTGCTTCACAGCGTCCATCCCTTTCCAGGATGCAGGCACTCCGCATTCTTTGACACGCGCTCGCTGACTTGAATCAACTCGTGCTGCAGCTCCTGGAACGTCTCGTACGGGACGTGCTGACGAAATCCCTCAATCATGTTGCACACCACGTTCCACACCTCTGGCTCAAACTTCCAGCGCCAGGCACGCATGCAGCGCGGTCCCCAGCTGATCGCAATGCAGGAGCGCATCCCGCTGCATGCCATTTCAGCGTACGTCTGGCTCACGTAGTAGTACTTGAAGTGTGCGTATGGACGCTTGGTCTTGGCAGGCGCCTTAATTTCCACAATCCCCTCCTCAACCATCACACCGTCCTTGTAGATGGCGTAGGTGCCATCTGGACTTGCACCCAAGTAGTTGAGCAGATGTGGGTAAAATGGAGACTCTGCGATGTAAATGTCACCGACCGCGGCAGGGGCGCTGGTGAGGAACTGGGAGAGCGCCACGTCCTCGTGTCGCTTCCCGTACTCCATGTACCCCTTTGCCTCCTCCGAGAACGGCTCTCGAGGACCCTTATTCCACACCTGCTGCCAGTACTGCTCGTACTCTGCTGCCGACCCAATGAAGTACAAGTTGGCGTACTTGCTGCCCGTCAGTCTGCCGCGACGCTGCTTGAACCAGGCGGGACTGCACTGGACGATGCCGTCCTGCATGGGCACAAATCTTGGATGATGGCAGACAGCGTGGTTGTTTTTGTCAAACGTCACGTGTTCCATTTTGTAAACAAGCCGACGGCTATATAGGTCACGCCATACGCGTGCGTGTTACGAAGCTGGCGTACGACCCAATGCCACACACGTCCTTGTTGCGCTCAATTCTGGCAAACCCCTCCTCCCCCCAGTTGGTACCCCAGCTATTTTTCACAATCCAATACTCGGGCGTGTACCCGGTCAGCAGCACCGCGTGATTGGGTTCCTGGTTGCAGTCCCGTGACGTGAGCACCCCTCCACGGTACTGATGAAACCGCGTGCTGCTGGCGTCGATGGCAACCGGGATAGGTCCATGCTGCACCAGAGCGTCCGCAAGCTCTAACTCCACGTCGTCTCCCTCCAAATCACTCAGAACAATGTACTCGTCCACGTACATCCGCTTGTCGCGCGCGCACGATGAGCTTGATGACGACCGCGGCACTACCGTCTCGGTCCACGTGGGAGAGCGACTCACTGGGAAGGGTCCACCGAACGACCAGATGTCATCCATAATACCACCACTGCACCCGTTGGTCGTTGGAATGCAGTCGAAGAGCGACTGCGCAACAATGCTGCCGTGGCGTTTGGCTGCAAACGTCAAATGCTCGGCAGCAGTGATTGCGTAGCACGCGTTGCAGTCTGATTGTTTGTACACCATGCCAACGTCTGCACTCAAGTCAAACGCTGGAGGGATAGTGCCGCGTTGGAGTAGTCTCCGATTGTGAGACGGTGGAATTACTAAGGGCAGGGCTGTGTGCATCTGGTGCATCTGGTGCATCTGGTGCATCTTGTGCAGTGCAGCCAGGGGTTTAAGTACTAGTACTAGATTTATAATGTATGATTCACTGTACTACGCCTATGCGGTATTTGGGTTCTCTTTTG
>Ga0307997_10000570_pt1 | contig 16897 bp, 7 predicted proteins | sample Davwhametageno36_FD_203165 | JGI IMG/M metagenome (GOLD analysis project Ga0307997, IMG submission 203165) | Marine microbial communities from Davis Island wharf, Antarctic Ocean - #36 | ecosystem: Environmental > Aquatic > Marine > Unclassified | place: Antarctic Ocean: Davis Island wharf... | reverse complement strand
TCATTTTTTCTTTTTTTTTTTTTTTTTGCTTAATCCAAGGCTCATTCTAACCTTGTTTTTTTTTACTCTTGCAATTTTGCGTGCTCTTGCTACCTCACACTCTTTCTTTCAGGTACATACGAGAACGAACAAGGTGTCACAGGTGCTTGCAAGGATTGTCCAACGGGTCGGTTTATGAATGGTGCGCTGACTGAGCAAGTCGCCTTAGTAGACTGTACCGAATGTACTGCAGGAAAATTTACGGTGTCGGTGAGGACGATCGGAACATGCGAATATTGCGAGAAGGGAAAGCAGTTTGCAAGCAAAACCACGATCTGCGAGTCATGCTTGGCTGGGAAGTACCAGCAACTGGACCAGGCACCCTCCGTCGAGTGCAAATTTTGTTCCAAGGGAAAGCAGTTCGTCCGTATCTCTGCAGATTGTTCGGCATGTGGAGCTGGGAAGTATCAGAACCAGGCTACGGCAACACCCGCGGGCGCTTCGTTCCAAGCTCAAACTTGTAAAATTTGCAACGCCGGCTTCTCTGCTGCAACAGCGCAAGTGACTTGCGCTACTTGTGCTATCGGAAAATATCAGGTACGTTGCTCGATAGTGGTGATATTGGTATGCTCAGTCATACTGTATCAAAAACCAGCCGAGCCGAGGAGAAATCTCCAACTCACATGTATCTCTCTCTCTCTCTCTCTCTCTCTCTCTCTCTCTCTCTCTCTCTCTCTCTCTCTCTCTTTCTCTCTTTCTCTCTCTCTCTCTCTCTCTCGCCTCTCTCGCCTCTCTCCTCTATCCCCTATCGATATCTCCTCTCTCTCTTCTTCTTCCTTCTCCACCACAGGAATTGACTCCATCGCTTGTCTACGGCTGCAAGTTTTGTCCTTTTGGTGAAGAGTACGTCTCGGCATCTAGCGTTTGCAATGACTGCCTTCCCGGCAAGTTCCAAGACACTGACAACACTCTTAGCGCTCAATGTGCGTTCTGTGCAGCCGGACGAGAGTTCAACAGCAAAATCAGCAGCTGTGATAATTGTCTCTACGGAAAATTTCAAAGCGCCAGCAATGTGCCGAGTGCAGTCTGTACAACTTGCGGCCAGGGAAAACGGTTTGATAGCGTTGCCACCGATTGTGTTGGCTGTACTGCTGGGAAGTATCAAGCTGAGTCCACTCGTGACGCAGCCTTGTGCAGCTCCTGCGGAAAAGGTCGTGCACCACCAAGCATCACGGAGGTCTGCGACGACTGCGAAAGCGGCAAGTTTCAGGACTTGAGCGCCACTACAAGTTACGGTTGTAAATTTTGTAGTACAGGCAAAAGTTTTGATACTGTTTCAACGTCGTGCGAGACATGTCCGAATGGTTGGTACCAAGATCAGAGCGCAGTGTTGTCGGCGACATGCAAAAGTTGTGTGGCTGGATTTTATGCTACCGATGCGGTTACTCCATGCGGCTCTTGTCCAGCCGGGAAGTTTCAAGACTCCACAGCGGCGTCGAAGTACGCGTGCAAGTTCTGTGCAGCTGGAAAGAGGTTTGTTAATAAACAGACAAGCTGTCAGGGATGCATGTCCGGCAAGATGCAGCCTGGCTCTACCACAGCATCTGCCGAATGCAAGTTCTGTGCAGCTGGAAAGAAGTATGCGGATAGATCCTCTGTGTGTGATAATTGCCCTGTTGGAAAAAAACAATCCAGTGATACGACTCAGTCCGCGGTGTGCACCTTTTGTCCTAAAGGATACCAGTTTTACAGTACCTCGGGGGACTGTTCTATTTGTGTCGTTGGTAAGTACCAGGATCAAGACAGCACAGCCGAGGTCTCGTGCAAGTTTTGCGCAAAAGGGAGAGAATTTTCTTCCGATGTAGCGCTGTGCACGAGTTGTGCAGAGGGAAAGTATCAGAATCTGATGGTTGATAATCCGTCTGTCAGCTGCAAGATTTGTGATACTGGGGAGCAGTTTCAGTCAAAAATAGTACCATGCGGCAACTGTCCAACAGGGTGAGTGCTGTTGTGTGTTTGTTGTTGTCGTCGTCGTCGTTGTTGTTGTTATTATTGTTGTTGTTGTCGTTGTTGTTGTTATTGTTGTTGTTGTTGTCGTTGCTGTTGTTGTTGTTGTTGTTGTTGTTGTTCCATCTCTTTTGCTCACGAAACTGTCTTCTTCTTCTTCCTCCTCTTTTCTTCTTCTTCTTCCTCCTCTTTTCTTCTTCTTCTTCCTCCTCTTTTCCTCTTCTCCTCCTCCTCCTCCTTCTCCTCCTTCTCCTCCTCCGCGTCGTTTTCTTCTTTTTTTACTACTACTCCTTTCTCTCTATAACAGTTACTATATGGACAAAGGCATTGCTAATTCAGTCTGCAAGGCGTGCGAATTTGGACGTTATGCTGACAGTGTAAGGTCGTCAAGCTGCGTCAACTGCGTCAAGGGTAAGCACGTTGCTACGACTAAATCCACTTCGTCATCCGATTGCAAGGCATGTCCAAGCGGTCGTTTTGGCGACGAGAAAGGTTTGAAACTCTGCAAGGACTGCTACGTTGGGAGGTACATGACGAGAGATTTTACGGGTCAAACTCTCAACACTGATTGTACAAAATGTGAGCAGGGGAGATACGAAAACCAAGTTGGACAGCTCGACCGATGCAAGTACTGTCCGATTGGTAAATTTATGCCAGCTGGAACACAGGAATCAACTTCTTTGTCCTCCTGCCAGCTGTGTCCCAGCGGAAAGTTTCAGAACATGCAGAAAATGACGTCATGCGAGTCGTGTGTGAAAGGTAAATACCAGGAGCCGACAACAACTGGCGCTGTCAAGTCAGACGACTGCTTGTTATGTCAAGCTGGTTATTGGTCTGATGAGTCAGCTTTGTCGTCAAAGCATGATCCTAGGCCCAATGATCCAGTTAATGACAATCCTGCTTGCAAAGCATGTGGTGGTGGTACATTTCCAGCTGGTGAGGGTCTGATCATCAAGGACGATTGTGGAAAGTGTTCTGCTGGACTGTTCAGTCTTGGACTCGTGCCCCCGGCCTGTAATACCAAAGAAGAGTGCTGCAAAGATTGCGTGAAAGGTACGATGAAACCTAAAAACCTAATTTTTTAACCCGATTTTGTCGCACATCGAACACCTCTGTTCTCGGTATACTAGGTTCCTACATGTATCGATACTGGTAGTAAACTAAAACTCACACTCATTATTTTTTCCCCCAACTTTTTTTTCAAAACTCTCATGAAACCCAATACTAAAATAACAGGCAAGTACCAAAATAAGATAATGCAGTCCGAGTGCTTAGAGTGCCAGGTTGGAAAGTACGCACCTGACGTCAGACGGCAAATTTGTTTGAAGTGTCCTGTTGGATGGTACAATCCCCAGAAAAAGCAATCCACGTGCATTCGATGTCCGCAAGGATACTCCCAAGTGGCCGAGATGCAGACATTTTGCGTGATATGCACCAGCGGAAAGCATGCCCTGGGTAGGACCAACACAGAATGCAAAGACTGCGTAGAAGGAAAATTCACACCTACCAGCGCTCTGGGGGCATGTACATCATGCCCTGCTGGTTACTCACAGCCTGACACTCGCCAGGACAACTGCAATGTGTGCTCTGCAGGAACGTTCGCAACAGGGCTCAAGAATACGGTTTGTACAGAGTGCATTGAGGGAAAGTATGCGGTCTCGTCGAAATCGCCCAGTTGCAAGAGCTGTGATCCCGGTTTGTCACAGTCCGATCGTGGAAAGACTGGATGTAAGGAATGCGTCATCGGGAGGTTTGCATCTACCTCGGGACTGTCTACTTGTACTGACTGCGCAGCGGGCAAGCATGGATCAACGGTGAAATTAGCCACATGTCGACTGTGTCCAAGAGGATGGAAGCAGGGGGTGGCCAAGATGAAAGAGTGCGAGATCTGTGCTAAAGGTTTCTATGGCACGGGTGAATTGAGTTTGACAAGCAGTAATGGACCAGCGTCTGCATGTTTTGTCTGTGAAATAGGCAAATACCAACCGCAGGACGGGCAGCAGAACTGCAAAGATTGTGAAACCGGGTTTGTCCAGAGTGAAGAAAGGTCCACCTCCTGCGTGAGTTGTGTGAAAGGAAAATTTTCATCCAAGCAACGAAACACCGCGACTGCTTGTTCACTGTGTTTGAAAGGCCGGCATCAGAATTTGGTTGAACAAGCAGACTGCATAGATTGTCCGATTGGGTGGGTGGCACCCGAACAAGTTACGGAAGTTTGTTCAAGTTGCATTGTGGGACAATTTGCTCATGCTAAAAAAATGTTAGCATGTAAGACATGTCCTGTAGGATTTTTCAGCCCGACCATTTCTCGAGGCAGCTGCAAAGAGTGCCCAGGGGGATATTACCAGCAATCTAAAAGTGAAGGTTCGTGTAAAGACTGCGAAAAAGGCAAGTACCAAGATCGAAGGAAAGAAACTGCATGCAAGGCATGTGCTGGTGGAAAGTACGCAGACCAAGTGAGGAACGATGCCGTGGCCAACTGCAAAAATTGTCCCTCCGGAAGATACGTCGAGGAAGAGGAATCTGTCAAATATCAAGATTGCAAAATGTGTCATAAGGGAACTTACTTGCCAGGGACTGGCTCCAAACTCCGCGCGAGCTGCCAAGCATGTGATGCTGGAAGATTTAACACTGAGATTGGATGTCCTACTTTTTTACCGTCATCGACCACGTATCCCGATGAGAGCATACACACGTGCTTGAAGGCATGCCAGTCATGTGGCAAGGGAAAGTGGAGCAATGTGGAAAGGGCGACAACAGAAAGCACATGCAAAAAATGTGGTCGAGGAAAATATTTAGATCAAGAGGCAGAAGCAAAGGAAGAGTCCTGCAAGAAATGTCCAAAAGGTCGATTTGGATTGAAACTTGGACTGGTTTTGAACAGAATTGATGCAAGTAAGGCTGCAACAATGGAGTCGAGCCAGCAGGAGGAAACTTGGTGCGTCGGATGCGAGAAAGGCAAGTACCAAGACAAAGAGGGAATGGAAGAAGTCAGCGACTGCCAGGACTGTCCTCTGGGAACCTATTTGAACACTCGGAACGATGATAGCGAGAGTAATAACATTGCTGTCTCAGATTGCCTCGATTGTCCCAAGGGAAGATATGGAGATCAAGTAGCGAGCACGAGCGAGATACAGGAGGAGTGGGTTGTCAACGATGCAAAAGGAAAACACGACGCATACTGCAAGGCCTGCGATGCTGGCAAGTTTCAAGAGTTGTTTCGTCAGGAGTCGTCAGATAGTTGTGATGACTGTCCACTTGGGACATTTTCTCCCGCCTCGGGAGTTCCGAAAGAGGCAGAGTGTGGCCACTGTCCTACTGGCTACTACGGCGATCAGGTTGGTTTGCAAATTGCAATTGAAGGACAGGGAACATGCGTGACTCGTGAGCCAGGTGAAATAGTTAACACCTTGTGCACGAGCGCTGTCGACTGTCAAGACTACAAAGTGTACTTGCCTCTATTTGAACCCACAATGGCCAGAAAATGTGCATCGAAAACAACGCTGACCAGCGGCGAGCGCTTTTGTAAATCTTGCGGACTAGGACTCTACCAAGATTTAACTGGACAAAATTCAGCAGACAATTGCAAATCTTGCCCCGCTGGCAAATACAACGATAGAATTGCTGCTGGGCATGGATCTGATTGCATTCTTTGCCCTACTGGATTTTGGAGCAATGTACCAAAAATGACGTCCATTGACAATTGCAAGACATGTCCCCTTGGAACATATGGAACCATCGATGGTGCAGCAAGCGAAAGCGACTGCGGTGCATGTCCCGCTGGTTACTACAACGATGAGTTGAAGACGATTTCGATGACACACTTGCAGCGCTCGTCATGCAAAAAGTGTACAATTGGGAGATACAGGTCTGAAAAAAACGGCAAGAGTTTGGACGGATGCACGCTGTGTCCGAAAGGCAAGTATCAGGATCTTGTGGCGCAAACATTGGAGACTTCTTGCAAAAAATGTAGTCATGGTACATACTTTGATTTACTTGGTGGACAAAAAAGAGAAGATTGCATTGGATGTCCAGGCGGCAGATTCGGAAACAGAAGGGGTCTTTTGTCGAACGGTGATGATCTGGCGCTAGATTTTAAGATTCGCTGTGTATTTTGCCCAGCTGGTTATTACCAGAATGAAATTGGACGAGAAGATTTAAACTTTTGCAAAACAGCCAGTGCTGGCAAGTACGTCGACAAGGTGGAGTCGAAGACGTTGTCCAGCTGTTCAAAAGGAACGTATAGCAAGCTTGCAGCTCCACTCTGTACCGCCTGTCCCGCTGGATTTTTTCAAGCACACGCGAGCTCCACTGACTGCACGCCTAGTACTACCGGATGGTACGTGTCAGAGGAGAGAAAGAGCAAGCAGTTGCCATGTCCTGTTGGAAAATATGGTCAGAACAGTGGGATTAATTGTAATTCGTGTCCAAGCGGATGGTTTCAAAATTCCAAAGCTCTGATGAGATGTCACGTCGCAGATCCTGGGCACTTTGTCCCGATCGTAGCCAGTGCCACGCAAACCAAGTGCCCGGCTGGCTGGTTCGGAGAAAGCATGTTGTTACGCAGCAAGTGTTTGGATTGTCCAACTGGCAGGTACTCGGAAGTCTTGGGTCTAACAATCGAGCAGCAGTGCAGCTTCTGTGCTCTCGGGACGTATGGTGACGAAACAGCCCTTCCAAAGTCTGACCGCTGCAAATTTTGTCCACGTGGGTACCATGGTGACTCATCCGGGTTGCGTGACTTGGCCTCCTGCAAGGACTGCAGTTCGGGACAGAAGCAACCGGACAACGGACAATCTATCTGTATCAAGTGCTCGGCGGGTCAGTACCAGCCAAACACCACTGCCACTCAGTGCCTCGACTGCAATGCCGGACAATTCCAAGCTTTCGAGGGAAGCCCAATCTGCTCAGATTGCCAGCGAGGATATTTTCAGGGAAATGTTGCAGGAGTCAAGTGTGAATTGTGCGAGGCCGGATACTTTCAATCGATGTCGCTCGCCTTTAATTGTTCCTTTTGCCCGATGGGCTATTACTCTGAGTGCAAAGGAAGAAACGATTGCCTGTCTTGCGAAGCGGGTCAAACGACGTATGAAATTGATCGGCCGTTTCGAAAGTGCCGTGCAAAGCAGCTTGCGACCGTGCAACCCGTGTTTCTTCCAGGGACGGGAATTAATGTCAGCAAACGTAGTGGCTTTAATCGAATCTGCCTCGAGTGGCTTGTTCCTCCTTCTCCCAACGAGAAGCTTCTTCCACGCAATTTTGAATCCATGTGGCTCCAGTGGTCGGCAACGACTGCTTTTACTGACGAAGGGACCAACACATCCATTCTGGCTGGAAATGTAACACACGGATGTGTTAATGTCGGCAGACCTGTACATGTTGATCTCGTGTATTTTCGAGTGCGAGGGAAAATTGGTGATGCCCTTGGCACACCATCACAAATAACGCCAAGGTACGAAACTGCTCCCGCTTGCGGTGATGTCATGTACTTGTGCGTTACTTGTCGTCCACCGAAAGGTCGTGGAGTGTGGACCGTGGGAGTTGGTGGATACAACGCTAATCCAAGAGAATGGAAGTGTCTTCCCTGTCCACCAGGAGCCGACTGTCGCGGAGCTAAAATTTGGGACGATGTCTATGCCAAGTACGGAAACGTCAAGCTAGGACGCGAAGATTACCAAGATCGTAAAGACTCTTTTTGGCCATGTTTCAAGCAGTCTGCGTGTCTTGGTGGAAGAACGGGTCCGTTCGACGGCGAAACTCGTGCAACCAAACATGGATTTTTTACTGGGCCTTACAACAAACCGCGCAACTTGTGGAATCGCGCAACTTGTGAAAATAATGCTGATTGTCTCGAATTTATTCGAGAATACCCGCCTGTTACTCCCGTCAACGATGTCTACCAAAGACCAAACTCTGACTGCTGCTCGAGTGTTGATCCGATTCTAGAAGATGGTGGACCGAAAGCATGCTTGGAGAACCCAGAAAATTTCCAATCAAGATTTATTCAAGATGGTTCTTTGTTTGTGACGAATCTCAAGTGGGACACGAAAGCGTCTGATCTTATGGAAGTATTTCGTGACCGCGGGTACGAACCGGAATCGGCTTCTGTTGCCAAGTCCTTTCCCTCGGAGAAATTGCAGCGGAGAGTGCCACTCGGGTGGGGGACTGTGTACTTTGACTCAGCCCAAGAAGCTCGACATGTATGGAGAGCGACAACGCATCCGTGGATGAACTTCTCGATTGGATTTGACACGAGAACGAGAGGATGCTACACCGACATGGCGATGGTGGATGACCAGGAAAGGTGCCATGTGGAACTCGGTTTTGCTAAAAATTGCTCATACACCCCTTCTGGAAAATGTCGTCTGTGTCGTGCTTGTGCGAAAGGCTACTGGGCACAGGGCGTTTCGAATTGTTACGAGTGTCCACCTCTTCTGCTCAACATTGTGCTCGTGATTCTTTGCATTGTGTTTGTTCTCCTCATGCTGATGTCATTCTTGAGTGGTGCTCTGCAAGATTCAGGGGCTGAAGCCGACTCGACCGTCGTTCATTTAAGCCAAGCGCAACAGAAAATTTTGCTCAATCACATTCAGTTGATCTCTCTAGCAAGTGGCTTTCCTCTCAAGTGGCCTGACGTCGTTCAGAACATGTTCGAAATTTTCTCCATGTTTGGTAATGCTGGTTCTTACGTATTTAATCCAGCCTGCAGCGATGTTGAGATCGTAGAAGGAGAGAGAGCATTTTTTCAAAAGACACTTGGTATAACATTTTTGCCGTTCATAGCCGTTGCAGCCGGTGCTCTGTTCTGGCTTGGTGTTGGCATTCAGAATTGCGCGGATCCACCTGAGAAACGCTTGGCAAGACAAAACGATGCTCGCAAGAAGAAAAAATTAATGGTGTCATTGGAATTAAAGCAGCTGCATGAGAAGAGATACCAGAAGATTGCACGGCGCGATTTGCAACTAAATGTTGTACGACAAGACATTATGTCCGACATGTATTCAGACGAAGAAGTGGAACATGAGAAGCTGATTGATGCCAGCCTGCCAAAAAACGAGGTGGAGACATTTTATCAAAAAACTTCAGCAAAGAAAAAGAGTCAAAAGGAGGATCAGCCATCTCAGCGAAAATCTCCTAAAAAGGGCGTTGCCTCGGTTGTGAAGCGAAGATCTCTCAGAGTGGGCATTGCCTCGGTTGCTTCGGAACAGAACAAGGTTGATGAAGGCATTGGAACTCAGACAAGGAACAGCATTGATGGCAACAACGAGGAGGTGCTTGTTGTAACTCTAACAGTATACCCACTAGTGCCGCTCGGGATTATGTGGGAGCCGACGGTCCCTCCTTTGAAGAACAAGACAAAAGTGAAAGCACGACGCAAGTCGTCCACAGAGTTCCGTGGCAATCTCCAGGACAAATACGTGGCACGCATTAAAAAGATCAAGAGTAGCAAGCAGCAGGCTGGAATTGCTGGATTGAAAATAGGTGACATTCTGCAGACGGTTGCCGGCGTTCCCATGGTCAGCATGACGATTGCCGAGATAAGAAAGTTATTCAAAAAAAAGAAGAAGAATGGTGAGCCATTTCAAGTCACGTTCATTCGCAAGATGCATAGTCTGAAAGAAAAAATTCAAAAACAAGTTCGTGTCAAGATGTCAAATAACAAGAGTTCGATAACAATTTGGGATAAGTTCGTAGCAACGACTGTAACCATGCTTTATCTCCTTTATCCGACTGTGACTCGCGCTACCTTTACACTCGTGGCGTGCCAGCAGATTGGAAGCAAGTTATATTTGCAAATGGATCTCGACGTCACGTGCTACGAGGAAGAGCATAATGTTTGGGTCTACAACGTCTTCATACCTGCTCTCATTCTCTACGTTATTGGAATGCCACTCCTGACACTAATGATACTGTATCCGCGAAGACACGATTTAGGTAATCGTTGGACTAAATTTCGATACGGGGTGTTGTTTACCGGCTACACCAACGAGTGCTTTTACTGGGAGTCAGTGGTTGCTGGACGGAAAGCTGCCGTCATCACAGTCAGCGTATTTTTTACAACCGCAGGTGCAGAGGCACAGGCACTCTGTGCTCTTCTGATCATCATGATGGGAACTGTTCTGCATCTTCTTTTTCGACCATTTCAACGAGTCTCCCAGACACGGCACACGCTGTTTTGGAGTGAGTTCTGGGGTCTACAAACTGCGTTTATCACATTTTGGACTGGATTGTTTTTCTTTCAAGACGTAGCCAAGCAAGAGGAGGTTCAAATGTTTTTTACAATTGAGCTGTTGTTCTTTAATGCTATATTTCTTATGGCGGGTGTTCGCTGGTACTGTATTTTGAAGCTCATGGACGTCACGGACATGTTGAATACCAAGCTTCTTCAAGGATACCCCCCAGATCTGCTCGCGTCCCACTTCCTTCAAAAAAAAATTCTAAGGAAATTTTTCCCCGAATGGGCAGAGGTTAAAAATTTATGGAGTCGACGTGCCTGGCAGGGAACAGTTCGCGCATCGATATTGGAACGGCGAACGCTTGGAACATTGAGCAAAGATCATGCGTACAGCAGTGAAGATCACAACGACCACCGGTTCCGGCTTGGAAATACGGATGATTTGCACAAGCAAGCAATAGTTAGCTTGGGAATCTCCACCAGCAGAAAGAGATCGAGATCTTCTGCAAACTTGCAGCGGAAAAAGACTAATAGAAGTAAAAGTTTGCAGAACATGTTTGAAACTCAATCCAACGAGGGAAACAAATCAGTGCAGCAGGAGCAGGAGAGGAAGGACGCTGGTCAGCGTCTTCTGGGTCTAGTGCATCGTCAGAAGGCGATGGACAATCTTCTCAATACGTTTGATGAAAGAGAGCGACATAAGGAAAAGATCGAGGGTGTTCGCATCGACTCTAAAATACGTCTGGCAGAGCGTCTGCAAAAAAGAAACATGCTAATTGGAGCTGTTGTCAATATATCAAGGACAAAATCACCAGTATCGTCTGCGAGTTCCAGTAAAACGAGTGCACCCTCTCCTCTCCTACTAGTGCGAGAGGGATTAAAAAAGTCAAATTTAATGAAACAATTGATTTCGAAAACTGGAATTGAAAATAGACAAATGCAGGCAGGTGGCGTGGCTCGTTTGCTCCAGTCGACGGGCACACCAAAGGCGTTGCAGCACATCATTTTGGAGCAACTGGGTTTGAGGGGAACAGGTGACATGACAACGTTTGGAACTTTTTTAACATGGGTGAACAAGGGAGACGAGAAAGAGAAAGAGAAAGAGAAAGAGAAAGAGAGAGCAGCTGCTCTGAAACAAGAAAGTGAGAGCGGCGCTGCCAAGGAATTGCCATCGTTTGATTATGACACAGCACCACCACCGTCGTTTGATTATGACACAGCACCACCGTTATCGTTTGATTATGACACAGCACCACCACCGTCGTTTGATTATGACACAGCACCACCGCCATCGTTTCAATCAGCCAAAATTCAAACAGAAAAGGAGGCAGCAGCCAATGCAGCAGCATCAAAAGCAGCTCTCGGGACACCAAGCAGCAGCAGTGTCTCCAGTTCTCCAAAAAGAGACAAATGGGAAGAGAAAGTGGATCCAAACAGCAACCAGACGTACTACTTTAATGAGCGCACAGGTGTCTCGCAGTGGAAGAAACCTGGCATGGTACCACCACCAGAACAGGAAGGGGAGGACAAACAGAAGGGAATTCCAAGAGGTTTGGAGCTTTTTTTTCAAAGTGCCAAGGAAATTGCATGGAATCGTCGATTGTCATCATTTTTTGTTAACGTTAAAAAGGCAGTGAAGGAAGAACAGAAGGAGGAGGAGGAGGAGGAGGAGGAGGAGAAGCAGAAGCAGAAGAAGGAGGAAGGAGAGGGAAAGATTCGTGTTGTGATGCATCGTGTGCGTCAAGTTATTTTATCCACACCGCTGATGCATAAATTTCGTGGTGTTGATCCTGAGAAAGAGCTCACATCCAAAGGGTTTGGAATCATGTTGTCGCACTGTGGAGTCAAGGCAGCCGACCAAAAAGTTGTTTTGGAAGAACTCGGGCTGAAGAGCAAGGAATCAACCATCAAGTGTGGGAAATTTGTAAATTGGTGTGGTGGCGCTGCCAATGCTACCACTGCTGTAATGGCTCTATCACCAGCATCAAAAGCAGCTCAGAGGCAAGTATTCCCGAAAGTGGCGACTCCAGCAGCAGCTCCAGCAATGGCTCCAAAAGTGGCAGCTCCAAAGGTGGTTCCAAAGGTGGTTCCAAAAGTGGTTCCAAAGGTGGTTCCAACAGCAGCCCCGAGAGCAGCTCCAAAAGTGGCTCCAAAAGTGACAGCAGCAAACGAAGATGCGCACAGCAATCTGATCGTGAAGAAATTTCGAACACAATTTCTTTCCTCATCGTTGCTGGTTAAGTTTCAAGCCATAGACAGCAGCAAAGTGATGTCAGTAAAAATGATTCACAAAATGTTGCAGTCTACCAAAATGACTCCGCAAGATCAAAAGATTATTATGGAGGAGCTCGGGTTGAAGAAAAAGCAGTCGACCATCACCTGTGGGAAATTTTTAAAGTGGTGTGGTGTCACTACTAATACCACTGCTCTCACTGCTGCAATTCCTTCGGCAGCAGTCGAGACCGCAACATCAGTCCCGAAACTAGCCGTCCCAAAAGTCATGACTCCAACAGTGGCTCCAACAATGTCAGCAGCAAACGAAGATGCACACAAAAATCTGATTGCAAAGAGATTTCGAACACAATTTCTTTCCTCGTCGTTGCTGATTAAGATTCAAGCCATGGATAGCAACAAAGAGCTGACATACAAAAAGATTCAAAAGATGTTGGGTTCCGCCAAAATGACTCCGCAAGATCAAACGATCATTTTAAATGAGCTTGGGCTGAAGGAAAAGAAGTCGACCATCACTTGTGGGAAGTTTTTAATTTGGTGTGGTGCCCCTGCAGGAGTAAAGGCAGCAGCATCAAAAGCGGCACCAATAATGGCACCGAAAGTGGCACCGAATGTGGCACCAGCAATGGCACCAAATTCGGCTACTCCAGCCAACGACCAGGTTTGCAATACATTTCGAAAGAAATTTTTAGCATCTAAGTTGAATGAAAAAATGAAAACAATGGACTCCAAGAAAAAGCTGTCACAGGGGGTTCTTTTCAAAATGCTTGCCACCAGTGGATTGAAGCCAACTGAACAAATGATCATCATGGAGGAGCTTGGACTGAAGAGAAAGGAGTCGATCATCACGTGCGGGAACTTCCTGGAGTGGTGTAATACCTTCTAGCTAGTATTTCTGTTGGAAGGTACATAATATTATATTAATATTATATAATATAATATTGAACGATAACGTATCTAGAGTAATGTTTCTAGACTCCATGTACAGAGCAACGTACACAAATACATTAGCTACTGTAGATCTACATATGGGTACCCATATGTATAATAATTTCTGAGTTAAAATATTTAAATTGTTTTTTGACTACGGTTTTATTTTTCGCTACGTACCACTCCACCTTTACGTCACGACGTGCGCAAAATGCGCATCAAAAATATTTGAACGGTGATTTCACCATGAAAAAAAACCGTCAAAAACAATTTTATTGGTTGTGAGGTATCTCCAAAGGGTATTTTATCAGGTTCCACCGAAGTTTTTAGTCGATTCTAGCTCCTTAAACACCTCCGACAGCTACTGTACATGTAATGTATGCTTCAGTTTTTTTATTTTTGCTTCCGTTCCATTAATTGCTAGATTTGACACTCACCTATCTGTTGTCAATTATTCAATTCAATTTTTTTTTGGTGCATTTCAATTTTCTTAGATCGATCGAGCATCGAGCGTTACAATCAATCTAAATCTCCCACATATTTTTTTAATCAAAACGAAACAAGATGGACAGTGGATTTGTTGCAACACCACCATCGACACCAAAGACACCAACCAAACCAGGAATATCACGTGGTAGCAAAATTTCCGATCCAATTACTGCAGAGTTCTCCTCCGCATTTGATCCTGATACTTTGGACGCCTATCGCGGACTGTTTGCTGAATTTGACGAAGACGGCTCTGGTGACATCGATGCAGACGAGTTACAAGCACTGCTTGAAGCTGCAGGAAAGAAAGTCTCGGCCATTGAAATTCGCAAGTTAATTGCAGAGGTCGATGCTGTTGAAAACGGTGGAAATGGTGATGGTCTGATCAGTTTGTCTGAATTTTTGAGAATGCTACGTGACAACAAGGGTCCGAACATTTTTGCTGAAGCGACAAGAATGCGTGCGAACGAAGTAAGCCAGCGTCGTCTGCAGTTAGAGGCTGCAAAAAGAAAGAAGACCACGGATAAACTGGAGTTTGACAAACAAAAGCAGCTGAGAAAGAATCAGCAGCTGGGTGATGAGTCTGAGCGTCTTCGCCAAGCTAACGAAGACAAAGCGAGACAAGTTGTCGAGTACAATCAGCGAGAGCTGGAAAATACCGTGGCAGAGGAGGAGCGCGTGCGTCGTGAGGATGCCGAAAGAAATGCTTTAGTTGCAAAGCGACAAGCAGACAGGCAGGCGGAGCTGGACGAAGCAGGACAGCGCAAGACTGTTGCACTTGAAGAGGCGGAAAGATTGAGACTCAAAGCAAAACAAGAGTTGGATGATCGCATCAACAACAAGCAGGAGGACGACAAACAAAAGCAACTGAGAAAGAATCAGCAGCTGGGTGATGAGTCTGAGCGTCTTCGCCAAGCTAACGAAGACAAAGCGAGACAAGTTGCCGAATACAATCAACGTGAGTTGGAGAAAACAATTTCAGAGGCGGAGCGGGTGAAACGTGAGGATGCGGAAAGAAAGGCATTGGTAAAAAAGAAAAAGGCAGACGAGAAGGCACGGTTGGAAGCAGCTGGAAAGGCAAAGCAAGATAAAATTGCAAAAGCAAAGGCGATCGTAGCAGCGAAAGAGGAGGCAAAAAGATTAAAGTTGGAGGCTAAGTCTGGTAAACGTCGTTTCGGGAAAAATGGTGTGATTAAATAAAAAAAGGTGCGCTGCAATGAATTGTGTGTTTTTATTGTTACGTAAGTTAAAGTTTTTGTGCCCTTCATTTCACATGAATGTATGATGCATGAATGCATCGTATGTTGTACAGCTGTAGTGACAACATGCATACCACCTAGCCCACAAGAAGGGCACACGGCACACTCACAAGGGCACACTCACAAGGGCACACTCACAAGAGCACAAGTTTATCTTCTACCATTCTAGTACCATTCTGTTCGCACAAAAATAAAAAAAACTACAAAATAGTCGGAATCACTGACGTACATACAGATTACCGATAATGAAACTTTCAAAATTTTATATTTATTAATAAAAATGTAACAATTTTTAATTAACGTACTTCGACGTGTAACTATCTCAGAGCTGTTTTAATCAGCACATCATTCTCTTCAGCGTTGTCAACAGACGATCCGGAACCAAGATCGAACTCATCTTCCTCAAATGTTGGAACATTGTCATCATCCCAAGAATCACAAGCAACTGCTTCCTGTCCCTCCTTCCTCTTGCTGCCACCACTGCCACCACCATCTTCCTTTTTCACACGAAGATGATACAAAATAATTGCAACAACTATCATGCTGGCACCAAGCACAAGCATAATCGTCACATGTAATCCAAACAAGAGTGCAGATATGACAATGTTCAACACAACAGCCATAGCATCTGCAACCACAACGAACAATACATCAATGTACTTGAGAATCAGTCCAGTAATAATTCCAGAGCAGGAACCAAGTAACACCATGACAAAACACCACCAGTTCAATCCCCGCCAAATATCTTCGACTGTTCCGTTGGAACCCTCCACACCATTGCGCATCGTCATCTGCTGCAGTGTCACAGTCACAACGTTGCACAGGATTCCAGATCCGTACAGCATCATGTTTTGCTCCCAAACCGACTGTTGATTTTGTTTGTAAATGAGCTCCGTGAACACGTTAGCAAAGGAAACGACAAGAGCAAAAAATACTGTCGCAAGAGCTGCCAACAGTTTTAAAGACACGACAGCAACATCACTTTCACTGCCGTCATCAACAGAGCCCTGACCAGCAGTGACGTTGTTATCTGCACTCGTGCTATTGGTTGTGTTGAGAATATCAGCTAGTTGTTTCAACTCTACATCCATCTGAATGGTGTACTCTGCAATAACAATGCCAACGAGTAAAACACCAAGTGCAACTACTCGAAGACGACTCAGATAACGCTTTAATATAAAACGATGGAGAATGGCTGTAAAAATAATTTTAGTATTCCACAGCAGCACAAACTCTGCGGGTGTGATGTAAACCAACACAGAGAACATGGCCGCATTTGATGTGCTGTAGAGAAGAGCAGGCAAAGTGTACTTCCAACATGGGACATTATTTCTTTTTCGTACAGCATGATTATTATGATTATTATTATCATCATCAAACGCAGCTTTGTCGTGATGTTTGGAAATGACGACAGCTTCCTCCTCCTGTTGAATGGCCTCGTGTGGCTGTTTGTCGCTGTAGTAGGGCAGAATCAACTTGACAAAGACTATTGAAATCAGAAATTTCATGCACTCTTGTAGTCCGGTGATGACAGAACTGTTGAAGGAACTCTCTAAAACTGCTAACTTGCCAACAATGCTGCCGGAAGCAATCAGGAGTGCTTGGAACATCATGATCGCAATACTGGCAGCTATCATGGACATGGTAGTCTTGTGACTAGTCACTTACTCATGGTACTTTGTGATGTCGGTGCGGTGGAGTAGCTAGTGTGGATTACAACAGTAGTCCTGTGCCACAGTGTGGGTGGGTGTTGATGTCTCAGGGGCGAAGCGAAGGTGGTTTTTGTATTTTTATTCTCTTGTTGTGTTTAGTTTAGTTTAGTGTTCGA
>Ga0307997_10000569_pt1 | contig 16923 bp, 20 predicted proteins | sample Davwhametageno36_FD_203165 | JGI IMG/M metagenome (GOLD analysis project Ga0307997, IMG submission 203165) | Marine microbial communities from Davis Island wharf, Antarctic Ocean - #36 | ecosystem: Environmental > Aquatic > Marine > Unclassified | place: Antarctic Ocean: Davis Island wharf... | reverse complement strand
GGGTTCTACAATCCGCGCCGCCGTCACTCATCGCTGGGTGGTAAAAGCCCCTTGGCATTTGAACGAAAGGCCGCATAAATGAGTTCAGAGACCGGAACTAAACCGTGACATGACCATTGCGCGGATGTCCGCTATCACGTGAGAGCCAAAAACCTTCAATAATAGCGTGGCTTTTGAAAGGGGCTTGGTTGATGTCAAGACTTCTTAAGCTTGCGCACCCTTAAAACGGAACGTTGGCTGAGAATTTCATAGCCAAGCTCTGCGGCCAGACGTGACCTTAGAATACTTAACTCTTCGGATGCCAGTTCCAGTACCTCACCATTGTCCACGTCTACCAAATGATCATGCTCGGTTTCCGGTGCCATTTCAAATCGAGCTGGGCCATCGTCGACCGCGAGCCGTTGCGCGATACCGGCCTCAACGAGCGTGGCAAGTGCGCGGTAAACTGTGGCAAATGATACGCTACTGTCGACCAACTTGGCACGGGCATACACGTCTTCTGCGCTTGGGTGATCGTGGCTTTGGACCAAAGCCGCAATGACGGTGCGGCGCTGTGATGTAACGCGAATGCCTGCGTCACGTAACATGCTTTCGATTTCGTCAGGCTGGGCTATCATAGTCGTCTCCTGAGGGCTTTCATATTCTATAATGCAGTCTTGGCCTAAATTGCAAATAGTTCGCAACTGCACTTGACAGTTGCGACTGACTTGCATTTACAGAGCGCAGAATTCATCCATAGGAGAACTAAATGCTATCCCGATTTCTAAAGACGACATCCATCGTGGCTATCACTGCGATCTCAGCAACCGGCGCCCTGGCTCAGGACCGCATGAAGGTTGTGACGACCTTTACAGTGCTTGCGGACATGGCCTCGAACGTTGCGGGGGACGCGGCTGACGTGGTTTCGATCACCAAGCCCGGTGCTGAAATTCACGGCTACGAGCCTACACCGCAAGACATCGTGCGTGCGTCAGATGCCGATCTAATTTTGTGGAATGGCATGAATTTGGAACTTTGGTTCGAACAGTTCCTTAGCAATATGGACGATGTGCCGTCCGCGACGCTGACAGATGGGATTGATCCGATTTCTATTTCAGGCGGCAGCTATGAAGGTAAACCAAATCCGCATGCTTGGATGGGTTTAGACAACGCGCTAATCTACATCGACAACATTGTTGCGGCCTTTTCCGAACAAGACCCTGATAACGCCGCGATTTATACGGCTAACGCCGAAGCCTATAAAGAAGAACTGCGTGTGACCATCGAGCCGCTCCGTGCTGCCATTGCGGAAATCCCCGAAGAGAACCGTTGGCTCGTCACATGCGAAGGGGCGTTCAGCTATCTTGCCCGCGATTTTGGCATGAAAGAATTATACCTCTGGCCGATGAACGCCGACCAAATGGGTACACCACAACAGGTTCGTTCCGTGATCGATGGTGTGAATGACAACGACATTCCCGTCGTGTTCTGCGAAAGTACCGTTAATACGGCTCCCGCCGAACAAGTGGCACGCGAAACTGGCGTGGCATACGGCGGCGTTCTCTATGTCGACAGTCTGAGTGAGCCTGACGGCCCAGTGCCGACATACCTTGACCTGCTTAGCGTTACATCACGCACAGTTGCTGATGGTCTTACGTCCGCGACGAACTAAGTCACACTAACGTGACAAGACCGACCTGCGGCGCCCGTGCCGCAGGTCACTTGCGTTAAACTGCAACGGCTTTATGGCCAAAGGAACAAACATGCTCGACGATCAAAATTCTCCTAAACACAGCGATAAGCAAGCGAACGTCGGCATTTCGGCGCAAGATGTAACTGTTACCTATCGCAATGGTCACACTGCCCTCTGGAACGCCAGTTTTGAGGTCCCGCGTGGCACTGTCACAGCGCTTGTCGGGGTGAACGGATCGGGTAAATCGACGCTATTCAAGGCGATTATGGGCTTTGTTCCCGCCGCGAAGGGCACGATAAAAATTCTTGGTTTGGATGTGAAAGAAGCGTTGGCCAAGAACCTCGTGGCGTATGTTCCGCAATCCGAAGAGGTCGATTGGGCCTTTCCGGTGCTGGTCGAGGACGTCGTGATGATGGGTCGTTACGGCCATATGGGGTTCCTGCGTCGCCCCAAAAAGGCTGATCATGATGCGGTAAACGAAGCCCTGCGCCGCGTCAGTATGCAAGATTTCAGAACCCGCCAGATTGGTGAATTGTCCGGCGGCCAGCGCAAACGCGTATTTTTGGCGCGCTCGCTGGCGCAAGATGGGCAGGTCATTTTGCTGGACGAGCCTTTCACCGGCGTAGACGTAAAAACCGAAGAACAGATTGTCGGCCTCCTACGCGAATTGCGCGATGAGGGGCGCGTGATGCTGGTGTCGACCCACAACCTTGGTTCGGTGCCAGAATTTTGCGACCGGACGGTTTTGGTCAAGGGCACGGTTCTTGACTACGGCCCCACGGAAACGACATTCACCCGCGAAAACCTTGAAGAAACGTTTGGTGGTGTGCTGCGGCATTTCACCCTTGGTGGCGATGCGTTGCATGATGATGAAGACGCGCGGTCGGTCACGATCTTTACTGACGACGAACGCCCGCTGGTGCAATACGGCGACAAAACCCAACGCACAAAGCGGAGCGAATAATGGAATATCTGCTCGAACCATTTACCTACGGTTTCATGATTAACGCGATGTGGGTGTCCGCCCTTGTGGGCGGCGTTTGCGCGTTTCTATCTTGTTATCTGATGCTCAAGGGCTGGTCCTTGATCGGGGACGCGCTGTCCCATTCGGTCGTGCCAGGCGTGGCTGGAGCCTATATTCTTGGCCTGCCATTCGCATTGGGCGCGTTTGTCGCAGGCGGTCTGGCAGCGGGTGCAATGCTGTTTCTATCTGAACGCTCGGGCCTCAAGGTCGATGTGATCATCGGCCTGATATTCACCTCGTTTTTCGGGTTGGGCCTTTTTATTGTTTCGATCAATCCGATGTCGGTGTCGATTCAGACGATCACCATGGGCAATATTTTGGCCATTACACCCGAAGACACGCTGCAATTAGCGATCATTGGTTTTGTATCGCTGGCCGTCCTTCTGGCAAAATGGAAGGATCTGATGGTCACGTTCTTTGATGAGAACCACGCACGGACCATTGGCCTGCGCCCGGGACTGCTAAAGGCAATATTCTTTATCCTGTTGTCTGCATGCGTTGTCGCCGCCATGCAAACTGTCGGCGCATTTTTGGTGATCGCTTTGGTCGTCACACCCGGTGCGACCGCCTATCTGCTCTGCGACAGGTTCCCCCGTTTGATCATCGTATCCGTCGCAATCGGATCAATCACCAGCTTTCTGGGCGCTTATATTAGCTACTTTCTGGATGGCGCGACCGGTGGCATCATCGTAACCCTGCAAACCTTCATCTTTCTGGTCGCCTTTGTATTTGCGCCTAAACACGGGCTGCTGGCCGCGAAACGCAAAGCCAAACAAGCGCTGGAACGTGGTCCAGGTGACCTTGCAGCGGAGTTCAAATAATGGATACCCTTCTTTTACCGTTCCAGTTCGCATTCATGCAGAACGCGTTTTATATCTCGATGATCGTATCGGTCCCCACGGCTTTGCTGTCATGTTTTCTGGTCATGAAAGGCTGGGCGCTGATGGGTGACGCTGTCAGTCACGCGGTGCTGCCAGGGATCGTTCTGGCTTATATTCTTGGTATTCCCCTAATCATCGGCGCGTTCGCCGCTGGCATGACCTGCTCGCTTGCGACCGGCTATCTGTCTACCAACAGCCGCGTGAAACAGGATACTGTGATGGGGGTCGTATTTTCGGGCATGTTTGGCGTGGGCATCGTGCTTTATGTATCTGTTGAGACCAACATGCACCTTGATCACATTCTCTTTGGCAACATGCTGGGCGTTGAACCCCACGAGATGTGGACAGCTGGTATCATATCCCTCGGCGTTGGTCTGATGCTGGCGCTAAAGTGGAAGGACTGGTTGCTGCACAGCTTTGATCCTGCACAGGCACGTGCCTCCGGGCTCTGGGTCAACTGGCTGCATTACGGGCTGCTGGCGGCCCTTTCGCTTACTATTGTGGCCACACTATCCGCTGCGGGGCTCATACTTGCGATTGGTTTGCTGATTGCACCGGGCGCGATTGCGTTTTTGTTGGTGCGCAAATTCTCCACGATGCTTTGGGTATCGGTGATCATTTGTATGGCGTCGATGTTGTTAGGCACTTATGCCAGCTTCTTTCTCGACAGTGCCCCTGCGCCAACGATCATTCTGATCATGACGGCGGTGTTCATTGCAGCCTTTATCAGACGCCAGATCATAACGCGCCGCACATCAATGCTGCGCGTAGACGATGCGGAAAATTCTTGATCAATGATGACAAAATGGCGGCGCACCTGTCTGTACATGGCGTGCGCCCCACACGGCAACGGCTTGCTATTGCCAACGCCCTTTTTAAAGATGGAGGACGACATGTCGATGCAACATGTCTGCATGTAGAGCTCGGGACTTCCGCGACAAAAGTGTCCCTTGCAACCGTCTACAATGTATTGAAGGCGTTTGATAAAGCGGGCCTTGTGCAGCGTGTGATTTTGGGAGGTGAGCGGATCTTGTATGATACCGACACAAGCAATCATCACCACTTTTTTGTCGTCTCGGAAGATAGGGTTATCGACATAAAAGCGTCGAAGGCCGATGGGACGTCGCCGAAAATTCCCGATGGCTATCGTGTTTCGCGCGTCGAGACAGTCATTCACCTCGTTCAGGACGATGCGCGCGAGTCCACCACTTAGATAGTTTGACCTAGCTGCTTCCCGTCTTGGCCCTGCGCCGTAGCATCCTGATAAAGAACGCACGGTCGATCAGGCCAGTGAGGATGCCGACGGCAATATCTTCGGGTGTTATGATTGTGCGCGCGGGTGCGCGCTACTTTCAACTGCGACTCTTGTTAGAAAACAACATGTTATCTGACGAGAGTCGCAGTTGGAGGTAGCGCGCACCCCATTATCAGGTACCGTTCTTCCTTGGTAACAAACCGTGCGCAATCCACGCAGTTCGGATCGCAATAGTTGAAGCCCGCGCTGCGCACGTAGCGGGCCGAGTTGACTACCTGTAAAATACGTGCTGCAGTTGTGGCCACTTGGGATGTACCGAACAAATGCTCTGCCGCAAAAATGGCAGACATCCATGCCTGTGATTTGGGATGATGAAAGCCCACAAAAAACAGCCGTGCAACATGCAGAATATGTGTTTCGACCACGTCAAAGGGCATGGCATCTAGGGTTTGATACTGGGCGCGCCCACCTGGCATGTGTGTCGAATGAGGGTGCTGTGTTTGTTCCATAAATGGTCCACCATGATGTGAGTGGCTATGCCACAAAGTCTCTACAATCTGGCTTTGTGCACAAACGTCGCATGGCGTCTTAATACTTGATAATAATAGTCAGGTAAGTTACCGGATGCAAGACTGAACTTTTAGGACCTGTCGAAACCTCCAAGTAGGATCAAAAGTGAAGAATCGTCTAATCGCCCGCGTATCTGCTGCAAAATCCTTGTTTCCTGGCTTTTTAGTCTCAGGACTCATCGCATTGGCGGCGCAGTTTATATCTGAACATTACGGCGCACCTTCGATGCTCATGGCGCTTCTGTTTGGAATAGCATTAAATTTCCTATCCGAAGAAGGGCCGTGCCGCGTTGGTATCGCATTCTCTGCGCGCACTGTGCTGCGGTTCGGTGTGGCACTGTTAGGCATGCGCATCAGTTTTAACATGGCAACAGCACTCGGTTGGCCTATTGTCATATTGGTTGTTGGCGGCGTAATCGCGACGATCTTGTTCGGTATGGCCATCGCACGGCTGTTCGGACATGGACCACGCTTTGCTTTTCTATCGGCAGGGTCTGTCGCGATATGTGGCGCTTCCGCCGCCTTAGCGATTTCCGCAATTTTACCGCGTGACGAGCGGACAGAAGAACGCCTTGTCTTCACGGTAGTTGGGGTCACTCTGCTGTCAACAATCGCTATGATCGCCTATCCAATTTTGGCAACAAGCATTGGTTTCGATACAAAGTTTGCAGGCGTATTTATCGGCGCGACAATTCACGATGTTGCCCAAGTCGTCGGCGCAGGATTTTCAATTTCCGAGGAAACTGGTGACATTGCCACGGTCGTCAAACTAATCCGTGTGGCGATGCTAGCACCCGTCATCCTTGTGGCTGTCATCGTGATCCGACGCCTTGGTGCCGTCGATGGCACGGGCGAACGTCCTGCACTGGTTCCCGGTTTTATAGTGGCCTTCGTCGTGCTTTTGACGATGAATTCATTTGGTCTTTTCCCTGCAGAACTCACCGCACTTTCAGCGGAGTTATCCCGTTGGGCGTTGCTAACAGCCGTCGCAGCCGTGGGCCTGAAAACGTCCTTGCGCGAAGTCGCCGACGTCGGCTTACCAGCTATTGCACTAATAGTAATGGAAACCATATTTATCGGTGCCCTGACGATCAGTGGATTGTTATGGATGTCTTGATTTCATGCTGGCCGCCAAGATTAATATAATACCTTTTGGCAGATAACTTGGTTTTCATCTGTTGTGCAGGCAATCATAAGAAAAGCGCGTAAAAATTGCGGTGCTGCAATGATCGAAGACACGACCAGAGGTTTGCCTCAAGTCACCCTGGCCAATGCTCCAAGGCCTTGACTAACTCATATCTTCAGCAAATGCGATCTCTAGGTTGACAGCCCCCTCACCTTTCTGATTAAAAACATCAGGTATAAAATCCGATTCTTTTTCTCGGGTACAAAAAAGGTGAAGAAATGCTCAAATCGATACTAAAAGGTTCAACAATTGTTGTCACTCTGGCACTTACATCAACCACCGCATTCAGCGACGGTCATGCGACGACCTATGGCCCATTCCCAATCACACTTCAGAACTATGATGGCGACGCAACTAATTCAGTTTCTTATAGCGGCCAGATCGCACGGCATGTGTTACATGATAGCCTGAAAGTCCTCGCAGGACGCGGTGATGGCGGCGCAAACGCAATTGAGTTGGAAGCGCAGATGCTTGCCTATTTCTCAGGCTCTGACGATGATTTGCCTATTATTGCGCCGGTTTCTAAAGCTGATTTCTTTATCACTCAAACAACAGTAAATGAAATTTCTTCAGGTAAAAATATTGAAGGAAAGTTCTACAACGGTGCAATGCTGGCATGGCCCGGTTCAATGGCAGGCCGCGATGTAGCGTTGCATATGATCAACCGTGCAGCTAGTGCAAACGCTGGTTTCGACGCCGCGAACGGATATGATTTCGGGCAGCTAATATCGAAATTCACAATGGGTGCGATGGCGTATAATCAAGCCGTTGACAACTACTTGGACGAAAAGCTGGAAGCCGGTAACAAGCCAAACGACGCGCCATATGGCGATGCTACAGCATACACCGGCAAAGAGCATTCGTGGGACGAAGGGTTTGGATATTTTGGCGCGCCTGCACATGCCCTCGCGTTGACGGCTGATCAGGCCTACGATGTAAGCAAGCGCACTGATGTGGCAGCCGCAGACGCAAACGGCGACGGCGCAATCGATCTAAAATCAGAGATGGTTTTTGGTCCCGCTTACTATGCCGCTGCATTTGATCGGTCCGGCACAAAAAGCACGTCTTACCTTCCAAGCATTATGCAAGCCTACGTCGATGGTCGGATGTTGATTACGTCAGCCGAAGGTGCCGCGCTCACAAACGAACAGCGCACAGCGCTTCAGGCATATGCTGCCACGATTGAAATGAACTGGGAACAGGTTCTGGCAGAGGCCGTCTTCAAATATGCGGGGTCTGTGTATAGCGACATCGCAAAGATGCAAGCAGACGGCGCTGACGAAGCCGCGATCTATCGCGACTACGTCAAACATTGGGGCGAACTGAAAGGCTTTTCCATGTCGCTGCAAACTGGACGCAATAACCTTGGTGAAACAGCAGTTATGATGAACGAGCTGATCTTGTTCGGCCCGGTAACGCTGGACAACTCTTATGTCACAGGTGTTGATGCAGATGGTAGTTTTCTTCGTGAAAAGCGCATGACTTGGAACGATTATCAATTGCATATGTTGCAAGTACAGCAGCTGATGGTCGGCGCATTTGGGGTGACTGCACGTGCAAACGATCAGTTGGCCGACCTTGCAGGTCTTGCTGAAAAGCTGGGCGAAGCAAGCAGTTCTGAAACCGATTAAACACTATCCCGTATGGCACAAATGTTGCGCCATACGGGGACAAACAAAAAGGGTTACACATGGATTTTCCTACGTTTCTTAACGACCTTTTTGTAGATTTTATTGATCCCAAAAAACGGATTTTTGCCGGATATCTTCTTGTTTCTCTTTTTATAGCCTTGGTTTGGCTAGTTGTTGTACGTCGAATCCACTTTCGCAGAGCACTTGCTCTTGTGTTCGACCAGAATGTGTTCTTTTCAAAGTCCGCAAAAGTTGACTACAAGTTATTTGCCATCAACCGCGCCTTTTCATTGTTCATCTCACCATTATTGGTCACCCAGCTCATAATTGCGACGGCTATTTATTATGCGTTACACCGTCAAAGTGTTGTCTCATCAGGCGCGCTGAGTGACATTGGAAAACCAGCTGTCGTTACTCTATTTTCTTTTGTTATGTTTGTGATGGATGATCTGACAAAATACCTTGTACATCGTTGGATGCACCATTGGCCAATGCTTTGGGCTTTTCATAAAGTCCATCATTCTGCTGAAACCATGACCCCGATTACCGTCTATCGGGTTCATCCAGCCGAGGGCATTTTATATGGTCTACGCAGTGCGGTGACCCAAGGGATTGTCCTCTCGACGTTTATCTTTGCATTCGGAAATACCGTTGATCTGTACACGGTTGTTGGCGTAAATGTACTGGTCTTTATCTTCCATATAACTGGGTCAAACTTACGCCATTCGCATATCAACATAAGTTATTGGCCATGGCTTGAACGGATCATAATATCCCCTGCGCAACATCAGTTACACCATTCAATTGCCCAAGAGCATTACGATAAGAATTTTGGCGCAGCTTTGGCCGTTTGGGACTGGCTTTTTGGGTCATTACATCTGTCAGAAGATGATAAAGATATTACTTTCGGCTTGTCCGAAGATCAGCAAGCGCCCAAGAGTTTGTTGGATCTTTATATTGGGCCATTTGTCGACATTGCCATGATGGTAAAGAGGTTTGCAAAACAGTTGCTACAGCCCCCATCAACAAAACCGAACATAACGTCAGCCTCTAGGCGGCCACCAACAATACACAAGTGACTATAAACAATAGTTGTGCAAAACCGTCAAACTCATATCCAGACTACAGATATACCCATTTCTGACTAAATGAGTCGGGTTGACTAATCCGATAAAAACAATCAGGATAAGAATACACTCTAGCCACCCGTTATTTCCAACGGGAAGCCCGACATTCGCAAGATGAAAGGACTTCCTAAGATGCAACGAAAAAATGATGATTTGCGGACTGAACAACCCGATCGCATCCCTCATATTCCTAGTAAATCCGAGTTTCTCAGCGTGCTGCAACAAGACAACAGCCGTGGTGGAATGCAGCTTGAATGGCTTTACGACCGCTGCGACCGTTTTGAGGAGCAGAAATGATGATCGCACACTCGGTCGTTCAAATTAAACCAACTGTGCCCTCAAACCTGCCGACGTATGATGCCAAAGATCTGGCACAAAATGGCGATCAGGCGCAGATCGTTTTAGGCGATCAAACTTACACGCTGCGCATTACGCGCGCGGGTAAGTTGATTTTGACAAAATGACAGCCAGTGTCCCAAATCATGGTGCTGCTTCGGTTGGCGTCTTGGCAGATGTTGATGCTATTACAGCCGCCACTGTTATCTATTTACGGATGTGGTGCGACAGCCCAGAGCACCGCCAAAGCGTCCGAGATGACATGACAATGACATTGGGTGCTTGCCGTGGCCGTCAGGCATTAAACTCATTTGATGAGTTGTGCAGTATCCGTGCCCGCCATGGCCGCCGCCCGATGATGCGCCATGCAGTCAAATGTAAATGTATTGGCGCAGACGAAGCGTGTTTCGCCAACTTTATTGCAGTCGCATCCGAAGGCGAACGCGAAGACGCAATGTTAATCGCAACCTTGATGGTGCGGCCTGACTTGGCCGCTGTGATTACGTCACTTGCAACCGATTTTGGTTTTGCACTGAAACAAATGCGCCTTGCCGCCCCACGCGACATCGCCGCCGCTCACCCCCAACAAACGACACTTCACTAAAAGGAAAAACCCTATGAAACGAACCTATCTTGCGTCAACAGCACTTTGCTTGGCACTTGCAACGCCTGCGCTCGCTTTAGAAAAAACAGATGTTTTGGGCAATTATGCCGACATCGCCGCAGCAAAATACGCCGATAGCTTGACCACGGCACAAACATTGCAAACAGCTGTGAATGCGTTGGTCGCAACTCCTTCTGCCGAAAACCTACAAGCTGCAAAAGAAGCATGGCTTGCAGCCCGTGTGCCGTATCAGCAATCTGAAGTATTCCGTTTCGGCAACGCAATCGTTGATGACTGGGAAGGCAAAGTAAACGCCTGGCCGCTTGACGAAGGCCTTATCGACTATGTTGACACATCATATGGCGGACCGTCAGACGAAAATGCATTTGCTGCACTGAACGTCGTGGCAAACTCGCAGTTTTCATTGTCAGGCACAGATATTGATGCCACCGACATTACCCCTGCCCTGCTAGAAGAAACGTTGCACGAGGCCGATGGCGTCGAATCTAATGTCGCAACAGGTTATCACGCAGTTGAGTTTTTGCTTTGGGGCCAAGACCTGAACGGGCACGGCGATGGCGCGGGCAACCGTCCTTGGTCTGATTACGCAACTGGTGACGATTGCACAGGTGGCAATTGTGACCGTCGCGGTGATTATCTTACAGCGGCGACCGATCTTTTGGTTTCTGACCTTGAATGGATGGCCGCACAATGGGTCGATGGCGGTGCTGCTCGTGCAGACCTAATGGAAAATGCCGATGCTGGAATTTCAGCAATGCTAACCGGTATGGGGTCATTGTCTTACGGCGAAACTGCTGGTGAGCGGATGCGCCTTGGTGTGATGTTGAATGATCCTGAAGAAGAGCATTCTTGCTTTGCCGACAACACGCATAACGACCATCACCTTAACGGTCTAGGCGTGCAAAACGTCTATCTTGGGGAATATGTCCGGGTAGATGGTACATTGGTTTCGGGGCCTTCTTTGTCCGATATGGTTGCTGCAACGGACCCGTCGCTTAATACTGAAATGCGTGCGAAACTGTCCGCAACGATGATGTCGCTTGGTCGGATCAAAACAGCGGCCGAGGCCGGTTTTGCTTATGATCAAATGCTTGAGCGCGGCAGTGACGTTGGCGAGGCCTTGATCATGGGTGGCGTGAACGGTTTTGTTGACCAAACCAAATCAATCGAACGCATTGTCACAGCACTTGGTGTCGATCAAATCGCGTTTGAGGGGTCTGATAGCCTTGATGATCCGGATGCCGTCTTTCAATAAGACACAAAAATTCTAACTATGATGGGCAGCCCGCAAAACGCAGGGCTGCCCTTTACGTTTGGAGAGCCGATGCCAAAAACACCAAACCCTTGTATCGACGTGTGCAAATTCAAGCGTGCGAGCCATTGCATTGGGTGCTCAATGACGAAAGATCAGAAATCGCTGTTCAAGAAAATTAAGAAAGATAGCCACCGCGCAGCGTTTGTTGATCTGCTCATCGCACAACAATCGCAGATGGGTAAATATGCAGGCTGGCGCATAGCCTATGCCAAAAAGTGCAGCAAAAAGGGCACCGAAGTGCCCCTTAATATCGATTAGAAATACGTCGGCTTTATACCAGATGTGCCCGCAAGAACCACGCAAACTTCTCGTGTACTTGACCGCGTGCAATACACATATCTTCGGTCAATGTATCACCGTGCAACGCTGCCAATTCACCACAGCCTGCCAAAGTAGCGGCCAGTGTTTCCTGCGCGTCCTGCATTATCTTGATCATCTCTTTGTCGGTCGCATGTCCATTATGTTCATCGACCTTGGACCGCTTGATCATTCCGGCAAGCGTACCTTCGGCGTGGGCATCAATGGCACGCACACGCTCGGCCAAATCATCTTGCCCAATAAAGTGGTCTTCGTAGATTTTTTGGAACAAGTCGTGCAATGGGCCAAATGCCATGCCCTTCACGTTCCAATGAAAATTCTGCGCTAGCATCGTCGTAACGGCAGTTTCAGCCACTGACTGATTCAGGGCCTCTGCAATTGCTGCTTGGGCGTCTGTGCTTAATGCATTTGATGTCTGTGTCATGGCTTTCTCCGCTCTTTGAAATAATCAAGGCTGGCTGGCGAAAGGCTGGCTTTCTTAACCGTAAATAAGCCACTGGTGTAGCAAAGCAAGCCCCTTTTAGAACTATTCTAAACTTGACTAAACTGCTCGGAAATACCTTTGACTAAAAACGCTATATGGCGTTGGTGAATTACAGGCACACGTGACCGGATAAGAAACGCAAAACTATCGCTATCGCCATCCTTTGCAGCAACCAGCGCGCGCATCAACCACGCCTCATCGAAAGAAACCTCCTCTGTGCCGGGACGAAAGAACACTGGTTTATGGTGGATCGCTTGGCGCAAACATTTCAGCAATGCGCGGGCAAAGGCATCGCGCGCTGTGTCCTGCTTATTGGATAAAAGGGCGCAGGCCATAAACAAATCAGTCTGCGAAGCAGACCGACATTCCAATGCAATTAAACGCAATGCGTTCAGAAGGCCCCGCCATTCAGGCAACACTGCTGGCGGTGCAATTATCTGTTCTTTTAAGACCGGGAATGACGCCATTTCGCATCCTTAAAAATTGGACCAAGCCAAAAAAATACTGGTTGTTTTTCTATTCCTGACTATAACTATAGGAATTAGAATTTCATTGGAAGTATGATCGTGACCCATGCCGGAAAAATAGTCACGATTGTGATGATCTTGATCGGTCAAAACGTTGGTGCACAGGACCTAACGGATCAACATCTGTCAATTGTCCCGCGGACCGAAGATGAGCGCGCACGCATCGCAAACGTCACGAAGCCAACGATAAACTTCACGCAAGCAAGTCGTTTTGAAGAACGGTCAGCAGGTGCTGCCACAGTCCGGGCACGGACCAATGCCAATGCGTTTTCCCAATCTTCAGGAAACATACCGTTCGAAGATGAGCTAACATTCAAAGTTGGTAACGGATTGTTCCGCAAATTATGGGTATCGTCGCCATCGTCCACATTGGCATCCGATGGCTTAGGTCCCTTGTTTAATGCACGTTCGTGTCAGCTATGTCATATAAAAGACGGACGCGGCCATCCGCCCGAAGCCAACGATAGTAACGCAATTTCAATGCTGATGCGGATTTCCATCCCAAGTGACTATGATGCACTAAGTGATGAAATCACTGATTATATAGCGACGCTGCCCGATCCTACTTATGGCAATCAAATTCAAGATTTCGCAGTGCAGGGTCATCCAGCAGAGTACCAGATCGGCATTACTTATGACGAGGAAGTTGTTGCCTTATCAGGCGGCGAGACGGTGTCACTGCGCCATCCAACCTATACGTTGGATGGCGCAGGGTACGGGCCGCTTCACCCCGATGCCATGTTCAGCCCACGCGTTGCCCCCCAGATGATCGGGTTGGGTCAGCTTGAGGCGATCCCTGCCGCCGATATTGTTGCACTTGCTGACCCCGATGACAGCAATGATGACGGTATTTCAGGGCGCACAAATATCGTTTGGTCAAAGGAATTTGAAACGCCCATGCTGGGCCGTTTTGGATTAAAGGCAGGCAACCCAACGATCCGGCAACAATCAGCAGATGCCTTTTCCGGTGACATTGGCATTTCGTCGCCGTTGAATCCAATGGGCGCAGGCGAATGCACAGCAGCGCAGACAACCTGCCAAACCGCCACCCACGGTGACGGCGATGCGCGTGTGTTTGAAGTCGACGCAGAAATACTTGATCTCGTGGCATTTTATAGCCGCAACCTTGCGGTCCCTGCCCGCCGGAATGTCGACGACCCAACAGTGTTGCGCGGCAAGCAGGTGTTTTATGAAACAGGCTGCATCGCATGTCACACGCCAAGTTTTGTAACACATCGACTGACAGATCAGCCCGAACAGAGCTTTCAACTGATCTGGCCCTACACCGATATGCTGCTGCATGATATGGGCGACGCCCTTGCCGATAATCGCCCAGAAGCACGGGCCACCGGTCACGAATGGCGAACGCCTCCGCTGTGGGGTGTCGGTTTAACTGAACAAGTCAGCGGGCATACTTATTTTCTGCACGATGGACGCGCGCGATCATTGCTGGAGGCCGTCATGTGGCATGGCGGAGAGGCACAAAGCCAACGCGATGCCGTCGCTGCAATGGTCAAAGAAGACCGCGATGCACTTATTAAGTTTCTGGAGAGTTTATGAAGAATACCCTCGTTGCAATTGCACTGACCCTGTTACCCCTTAGCGGTGCCGCACAGTCCAAAGTTGATGTCACGCGTGACGTTGTTACGGCACATATTTTACCGCGCTTTGCGGACCTTGCCCGCAATAGCCAGACGCTCGCAGACGCCAGTATCCAAGATTGCACGTCTGATGCCTTACGCACTCACTATGCGGATGCATTTGACGCGTGGATTGCGGTCAGCCATATGCGGTTTGGTCCAACAGAGGTGGACAACCGCGCCTTTGCGCTGGCGTTTTGGCCCGACAGTCGCGGGGCGACACCCAAAGCCCTCGCGAGATTGATCCTTGAAGAAGACACGATCGCCCAAAGTGCTGCCACCTATGCTGATATGTCGATTTCTGCGCGTGGATTTTATGCACTAGAGTTTTTGCTTTACGATGCCAAAATCAGCACAATAGAAAACGATGCATATCGCTGCCAACTTATCCAGACGGTGACAGCAGACATCGCACGCATGACAACTGCAATGAACGATGAATGGCAGGAATCTCGCGCGGAACAGCTTTTGACACCATCTGCTTCAGGGATTTACTGGTCTGACGCCGAAGCGACACAAGAGCTATTCAAGGCCCTTTTGACCGGGTTACAATTCACGTCAGACACGCGCATGGGGCGACCACTTGGTACGTTCGAGAAACCCCGCCCCACCCGTGCAGAAGCGTGGCGATCAGCAAGGTCTATGCAACATGTGGCCGTGTCCATAACCACGTTACACGACCTCGCATTGCGGCTTGCGAACGGAAACGCACCGTTGCAATCCAAACTTTCAGACAGCTTTAACCGTGCGCATGATCAATTGCTCGCGCTTGAAGACCCAACTTTCGCCGGAGTGGCCGTGCCTCAATCCCGCTTCAAGATTGAAATTGTACAGAAATCAATTGAAGCCATACGCACAATTGCACGCGACGAGCTGGGGCCGCACCTAGGTGTCGCTGCAGGCTTTAACGCGCTCGACGGCGACTGATATGGCCAATCGTAGACAGTTCATTGCAGGGCTATTAGCAACTGGTTTAACGCCAACAACCACATGGGCTGATGCAGGTTTTCCTGCGTTTTTATCTGCGGCGGTCAGAACTGATGGATCGTATGTTCTTTGCGGGATTAATGCGGCGGCTCAGGTGGTGTTTCAACTGCCTTTGCCCGCGCGTGGCCACGCAGCTGCTGCCCATCCGACGCAACCGATTGCTGTCGCATTTGCGCGCAGGCCAGGTACGTTTGCAATAGTTATCGACTGTATTTCCGGTAGAGACATAGCAACTTTGGCGGCACCTAAAGGTCGCCATTTTTATGGACATGGCACGTTTAGTCTGGACGGATCACGGCTTTATACGACAGAGAACGATTTTGAAGCAGGGACTGGCCGCATTGGCGTTTGGGATGTCACGCGCAACTATGCCCGCATCGCCGATTTCAGCAGCGGCGGCATTGGCCCACATGATATCAAACGCCTGCCCAAGACCGACGTATTGGTCGTTGCAAATGGTGGGATCGACACACACCCAGACACTGGCCGCACAAAACTCAATATTCCCAGCATGGCCCCAAACATCAGTTACATCCTTGATGGTTCAATTGTTGAAAATTGTGCGCTGACACCCGGGATGTATAAAAACTCCATCCGGCATCTGGCTGTTGCAGCCGATGGCAAAGTTGCCTTTGGTATGCAGTGGCAGGGTGAAGGCACCCCGCCTGTATTGGTCGCCACCCACGTTCGAGGTGCGGCACCAAACCTAATGACAGCACCACCAGAACAGCTTCGCCAGATGCAAGGATACGTTGGCAGCGTCGCATTTTCTGGGAACGGTGATGCCGTCATAGTCACGTCGCCGCGCGGCGGGCTAATCCAGCACTATAATCTGGCTGATAGCATACTGACCAAATCAGTTGATCTGCTTGATGCCAGTGGAGCCGCAATGACAGATAACGGCGTTATGATCTCAACAGGGACCGGCTCACTGGTGAAAGTTGCACATGGCAAAACAGTCAAACGTCAGATTTCCGGATTGCAATGGGACAATCATTTGATTGGCATAACTACCGGATAAACGATGCTATACTGTCTCGGGTTCCATGGCCTCAATTTGGACAATTTCAAACAATGCAGGAACTGCCGGGCAAGGTGCCAGCGTATTTTCGATTACATCTGAAAGTCGAGTGCTGTGCAAAAAAACATAAACATTTGCACTTAGGCCTTCCCAAAGCTGATTGGTCATCGATTGTGCATGTGATCCCGAAACAGCACCAGAGGCACCTGCCCCTTTGTCCAGTGCCGATACAGATTCATCAACTGCCCGAAAAACATCGACAATTCTGATATCTTCAGCGCGGCGTGCCAAGCGGTACCCTCCGCTAGACCCTCTTAAGGAGACA
>Ga0307997_10000568_pt1 | contig 16949 bp, 13 predicted proteins | sample Davwhametageno36_FD_203165 | JGI IMG/M metagenome (GOLD analysis project Ga0307997, IMG submission 203165) | Marine microbial communities from Davis Island wharf, Antarctic Ocean - #36 | ecosystem: Environmental > Aquatic > Marine > Unclassified | place: Antarctic Ocean: Davis Island wharf... | reverse complement strand
TCCACTTTAGTATAACTTTTGCGAGTGTATTAAAATTATTGAGCCATCCTCCGGACATCGGTGCTATCATCCATTCCCACCTCAACCACATCACCAACGTAATTTGCGTCTCTTACTTTGTGATTCTCCAATCCCTCAAGTCACATTTTCTGAACTGAAACAAATCAAACCCACTGTGGCAGGAGGCGTGTGCACGACGGTGGAGCAGCAGTAGCAGCCACAATGACCTCCACGACAACAACACTTTTGAACAACATGACGAGCAACCTGACCAACCTGTCACCTTCACCCTCTGGTTGCGAGGAGGGTAAGTTCGTCAACATGTTCAACACTTCACCCTGCAAATTTATTAACTACACGGATCAGTCCATTCAAATTGCTTTGGCGACGATGTGTGGCATTGGTGCATTCATTCTGATGCTGTCCATCGTGTCGAAGCAGCTGGAGAGACGCTCAAACCTGTCACATTTTGATGAAGTGTTCGACGCGCACCACGAGAGGGACGACGTCGAGGCACAACTGCAAGCAGCAAACACTGCGACTGACGGAGAGGAGTCTCACGATGCGCAGCAACCAGACCAAAGAATGAGTACGTTTGGACCACCTGCTGGTGGTGGCATCTCCTCCATTGCAATGTGTGCCACTGCTGGAACGTTTGCTGTCAATCTCCATCCCTCTCTCGGAAGTGATGACAACGATGATCTTCCTAACATTCGCGACTTGTGTTCCATGGATCTTGTCATTGTTGACTCCAAGGTCAAGATCGTCTCGCTTGTGCATGACTGTGACAACATGTGTCGTGAGCTCGACGTTGAGGCTGCACGTCTCTCCATGTCCTCCTCTTCCTCCTCTTCCTCCTCTTCCTCGTCCTCCACCTCCTCCACCACCTCCACCTCTGTCCCACATCACTCGCCTTCCATATCGAAAGGATTTTCAAAAAAAAACTTCAAGCGTCCAAGATTCTTGTGCTACGTAGAGTTCGATGCACTCCTCCAGTCAACGCACGTGTCCAATCTTCTCCATAAAGGTTTCGATGGCATTGTCGTTCGTGGTGTCTCTGCTGCACTCCAGAGACTTGCAACAAAGTTTGCACAGCCGGGTGTAGAATCAAAGACTTCACGTCAAATTTTGGACGAAACTTTATCGCAAACGCTCGAGGTGACGTCGTCGTTAGAAAAGCCACTGATTGTGGAGGTCAGTCGTGATGTCCAGGTCGATCTTGACTTTAACATGGTGAACGGTATTCTTTTTCGAAATCCAACAATGCGAGAGGATGGCACACCTCATCATGTATGGGGAGAAGAGCATGATCGTCTAGAGAATTTTCTTCTCCGACTTAAACGTCACGTTTCAATGTCGGTTGAATTTACGCTCTTGGCTATGAACGTCGTAGATCAAGTTGACTCGGTGTTGCCAGAGCAGGTCGTCCGTTTCAACGGGTTGACGTGGGCAAGGAGTCTTCCCATGCTCTGCAGGACATGTGCTGACGTGGATTTGCGTGACAAGAGAGAGACAATGCTACCGATGGATTCTGGTAGCATCGTGTCACCAACCTTTGTAGCGAGAACAGAGGCGATGAGAAAAATGATGAGAGAGATAGATCAACTGGTCCAAAGAAAAAAGACAAGAGAGATCGTGAAGCTGATTCGTAAAGGAGGGAGAGGAGGAGGAGGAGGAGAAGAAGAAGAAGAAAAACAAGTGACAGTGCTAGAGTCGAACGATGTGGACATGATGTTTCTCTCGTTTGGTGACGTTTCTTTGCAAGTGTCGAAATTAATTGAAAAGACGATGTCTGGTTCTCCAGTCGATGCTTCTTTTTGGGAGGATGACGTGGCAAGACCTGATGGTTCTCCTGTTGGTGCTCCTCTTGGTGCTGCTTCACGTGGTAGTGTTTCACGTGATACAACGTTGGAAGGAATTGAATTTTTACATTTAGTATCAGAGAACGAGGAGGAGAGAGAGAGAGAGGAGGAAAGTGCTTGGTTTCAAACGAGCACACCGGTCGCAACGAGAGGTGGAAGAGTAGAAGATCCAGGTGGTCAAAAGTTAGTGGGACAGACAATAGATGGACCCGAGTACACATCAATCGTTGGAAGACTGATTGCACAGCGTCAAACACCACATAAAAAAGGTTGCTTGCTGCAAAATTTATCTGCACCATCTCTTCGTGAACAGTACAGTGGTGATGAGAGACAAAACAACGTGATGAACGTGTTTGATGATCGTTTTACCAAGCTGGAAAAGAGGCTTCGTGAAATGATGCTATATTTACGAACACATGATCGTAACAAGACAATGGCCATTGTGGAGAGATCGAGGAGAGCGAGAGAGGGTGCTGCTGGTGATGGTGCTGGTGATAGTGCTGGTACTGGTAGTGGTGGTGCGAAGAGACCGTCAGTACGGTACACAGAGGAGGTGGATGAAATCTTACGAGCATTGCCACAATTTAATGTTCGTAGAATGTTAAAAATATTAGTAGAAAGAATGCATGAGATTGTTTTAGATGTAGATGGAACACAAGCACGTCGCGTCCAGCTATGGTTGGCGTACCCTCGTTCAATGAACACGAATGTCAGCGGGACGACGAAGAGATTTTATGGAATTCAACAGTCGGCAGGGGAGGTGACGCACATGTACTTTTCATTGGATCATCCTGATTTGTTAGAGGGTGTCCTTCACTGCTACTTTCAATCCCTTGGATGTCGACATCAACAGTGTGTCGCCGCAGAGCTTCTTGCGAAGTACTGCAGTCCCGAAGAGGACGACGGGGACAAGGAGAAGAAAGAGACCACCACGAGCTCATCCAGTGCAGATGATGTTGGTCGTGGTGGTGGTAAAACTTCTGGTGCCACCACTTCTAGTGCCACCACCACCACTACTGGGGTGTCGAGACCGTTGTCAGCAAAGGAGTCGCTGCCGAAACGTGTCGTGGTGCAGTTAGAGGGATGCTCGTACTCTCAGCTGGCACGCTTTGTCCAGAGGACTTCCAAAGAGTTGCTCGTGCTGAAGAGGTCCGGCGAGGGGTTGGATGGGTCTGCGACTGTTGGTGCTGGACATGCGGACGGAGCAGTAGATGACGAGGGTGATGCCCTTCGTAGCGTAATGGAGAGGATGGTCCTTGGCGTAAGAAGCGTCGCGAGGAGTTTGTTACTTTCAAGTGTCACTTGCGTTGGAAGGCAAGAGAGGTGGGCAAACGTAACATTTTACGGTTCAGTTTCAAACGGGAAAGATATCTCCATTGGTGCGGACGACGACGACGACGACGATAATGGAGGAGGAGCAGCAGCATCGGACAAGGGAGCAGTGGATGGCAGAGAAAAGGGAATTATTGAGCACACGCAAGAGTACAATTTTTTAGTATGTTTAGTTAGACGAGCGTGCTGGCGAACAATAGAGAGAGAACAGCTTTCACGTTTGGTCGAGCATTTGATTTCAATTCCACTGAAGGAATCAACTCCGTCTAGAATTGTACTCCGAATGGAACTCGTTCTTGCACTCCGTCGTGTCATTCTAGACAAGTATGCCTGTGATGTTCGTGGCATGGATCCATTTCCAATTCGTGATCCAGATCTTTCGACCGTTCTTCTTGAGATGATTGGTGTTTCTAATGAAGAGGTATCTGATTTTTTTAATGTTGGGAAGAGGGAGTGTGCACGTGCCATTCACGTGCGAATCCAGCGCATTGTTCGAAGTGAGGCACCACCACCCTCTCTTTTCAAGCCAGCGCAGAGCTACGACATGGATGAGGATGATGTTAGTGCTAAAGAAAAGACAATGCAGTATGGGAATGGCATGTTCTTCTCCTCCTCGGTATTTCTCGAGCAGATTCTTATTTTGACCACTGGCTCTGGTCTCTTCTCTTCCTCCTCAATGACGGCAATGGAGATGAAAGTAGTATCAACAGCCATGCTGATCGCATTCATTTGGAACGGTGGCGTGAACGCGGCCATTGGAAGAACCAGCAGTTTCTACATGTTCCAGTGGTCGTTCTCACTCGCTACGGTCTCTGCCATTGAAAGAATAACCGGTGGTCTTCTTGTCTCCGTGCCTGTCGCGCTGTTCGGTGGAGTAGTGGCGGGCGTTTTGGAGAAATCTTTGTCAGGTGGTTTGCTGTTCTTTTGCTTTTTCATTCTCTTCTTCTACTATCTCATGATGGTGTCTGCTCTTGTCTCCATTCGCATTAAGAGCGTGTGGCAGAGTGGTGGTGGGAGAGCGATCTTCACGTCGTACGCCATTCTTGCCATGCCGGCAGTGGCGACTGCTACTGGGACGCTGGCCTTTGCTTCCAGCAGCGGCACGCTGGCGTGGTTTTACGTCGCTGCGCTGTTGGCAGCGGATGTTCAAATGACGGTGAACTTACATTACATTTGCATTGCACGATGCAAGTGTTTTGAGGGTGTGCATGTCGTCACGGACACGGATCTTAACCAGTGGGCGTATGATAACCTCCCCTCGTTGTACGACGATGGCAACGGTAGCAGCAACTTCGGTAAGGTTGCTGGAAAGAAGGTGGATGATTTGTCCGCCAAAAAGCTGGATGCCAAGAGGCGATATTTGATTCGAACGAGTTACGCACGTGCTGTCCGAGAGGCGTTACGACATCGTTCCCAGTTGTTTCGCTCGTGTTGTGGCTCGTGCATGGATGCTTGCAGTGGTGTTGGCAAGGGATTGACACAACGAGCGGAGTCGTGGTTAGTGAAGAGGAGAGCCAGACACTTTGGAAAGGAGGCACTGCTTCTCAAGTGGTATTTGCTGCAAGCCTCACAGATCGAACCGTCACCGTTGTCGTCCGAATGGGAGAGCTCGGTGTCTGAGGCTTTGGCAGCAATGCGTATGAAGAGAATGACGGATGTTGGATTGAGGCCGGGTTTGTTGTACGAGTTCGAGGGGCCTGAGATGGTGTACGGATGGTTTTACTTTGTATTAATTTTTGTCGATCGTCTTGCGTACGTGTTCAGTGGTGAGGGTGTTTTTTTGTTTGGTGCTGAGATTCAAAATAGCTACACGCAGGGAATGGGTTGGGCAACAATTTTTTTGTTGCTGTGCACGGGAGTTCTCGAGGTCGCAATGAATCGTCTTCAAACATTTCAAAATAAATTTACTGGCATGCGAATGGGAGAGAAGGGGGACACGAAGGAAATGATGAGTGAAAGAATATTAAAGCGAGTGGCACTGTACAAGAGAGAAACGCAGTTGTTATTTTTAAGAATGCTTGGTTTCTGGTTGTTCATGACAATTATTGTGATCGCTTCAACATATCATTTGCCTATCGATTTCAAGCATCCTTTCGTACCGTACTTCATTGGATGTCTTGGTTACGTGGGACTTGTCTTTGCACTCTTCAACAAGCTCTACATGGGGACTAAGATTGTTGCAGCAGTCAAACTCATTGCTCTCTCCATCTTCAGGTTAGTTTTTTATTTTTTTTGTTTTGCATTTGGTATTTTGTTTTGGCTGATTGGCTGATTGGCTGACGACCTTCTCTCTCTCTCTCTCTTTCCTCCTTCTTTCTTTTCCCACAGCGGCATTACTGTTGCGCTGATTCTTATCGTCGCGACTCGCGAGTCCAGCATGGCTGCCATTGCGACGCTCGTCTGTGGTTGGACGTATGGCCTTGGCTCCTTCTCCTACATCCATCATCGGAATGAGACCAGCGTCCATAAATGGGGTGAAGATCATACACTCCTTTCACCACAAATTTTAACATCAGGACAGTCATGGGTTGGTGCAAAAAGTTCTGCCAGCGTCATGTCTCATCGTGCAGTGTTGAGAAAGCTCGAGCGTCTGCCACCTGATCTTCGAGTTGGAATCTCCTGCGAGTCGCAGCGTGGCCAGCGACTTTTGGAGAAGCTCCGAGAGCTTCGAGCACGCGTTGGTGCGGGTGATCTCCATCCGACGCTCGTCGAATCCTTTGGTCGTGAGGGTGTCGTTTCTATTTTAGATCAGGGTTTAGCAGCATTTGTTCGTAATCTTGCTCATATTTACATTTGTCCAGCCACTGAGATGAAAGGAGAGAGTGGAGAGGGATTCTCTGCGCTGGCTGCAATGACACCGGGCAGTGCGGGTGTTCATCGTTTCAGCGTCTACGTGGCTGTCCCATGGCAGCATCGGAACGATGTTGTGGTGGTAGACCAGCTGCTGTGCGAATCGTGAGTGATTTTTTTTTAATAGTTTCTTTCTTTTTATAATGTTTTGGGACTCATTTTTTTTTTTCTTTCATTCTTCCACCTCTTTTCTTTGTCTTTTCCTCTTTCTCCTGTATCTCCTGTATCTCCTGTATCTCCTGTATCTCCTCTTTTTCCTCTTTTTCCTCTTTTTCCTCTTTTTCCTCCTCCTTCTCCTCTTTCGTTTCAGTTACCTGCATGAAATTGCCGAGCACGCACTTGGATTCAGTCACAGAATGGCAACTCTCGTGGAGTTGTGTGTTTTACCTGATGGATCCTCTCTCTCACCACATCGCTCTTCGTCCTCAAAACGTCGAAGCAAGAAGCGAAGCAGCAAGAAGGAAAGTCGAGAAAGCAAAACAAATACACTCACCTCCTCCTCTTCCTCCTCCTCCTCCGCCTCCTCCTCCTCCTCCTCCACCTCCTCGTCCAACTTTCGTCGTTTGCCGCGAAGAATTCTCACACAAATTCATGCTATGGACGTCAGAGCACTTCATCATGTTGAGCGTGACACGGATCGTTCTGTGTACCACAATACGACCATGGGCATTGACATCGGGAAGTACTGGGAATCAACGACGAACGATGTCCGTCTCCTTCTGTTACGAATGGTGGAGTATCTCCGTCCAAATGGACGTCTGACAACAAAAAACTTTCAGAACGACGTAGTAAAACCTGTCCTGTCAATGTGGGGTGGAGAGAGATACGACATGGCTCTCTCTGGTCTGTATGATCTTTTCGTTCTTTCTGGTGCTCCTTTCCTTTTGCCGCAGGAGTTGGACATGCTGGAGAGCGCAGGAGAAAAATATTTAGCGCGAGGTCAGTCGCCACCTGGTTCTGCTGGATCAGCAACCAGGAGAAGGAGCTCAGACTCAAATAATCCTGGATCAATAACAAGGAGGAGTGGTGATTTTGATTTGTCTTTAGATGGCAACAGCGAGAAAAAGGAAAAGAAGAAAAGAGACAGCAGGCTCTTTGCCCCGGACGAGAGACCCCAGGCTCTTCCTGCATGGACAACATTTAATTCACCAACAGCACCGTCGACCCCTGTTAAAACGTCAATGAATAGTAGGAACAGCAGCAGCAGCAGGCAGACGAGGGACGAAATGCAGCGAGAGTTGCTCTCGAAAATTGTGTCCCGCGCACATCTCGCTTCGTGCCTGGCCGTATCTATCAAGCAGGCAGCGCGTGTCGCCTTGAAGTACAAGCTGATTAACTTTTACAAGGCTCCCGAGGTTGTCACGCACTGGCCGACTGACTGTGAGGACTTTGGACATTTTGGTGGCCAAGTGCTCCAAGATTTTATTGATCGTTCTAACGGTGTCTCCGGTTCTAGTCCGAAAGATTATCAGGAGCGTCTTCGTCGTCTTCGAGCTCAGCTGAAAAGGCATGACATAGCAATAGAGGAAGAGAGAAGGAATCGCAAGGGGGAAACTGACGCTAGGAACTCTACCACTGGGAACTCCGCCTCCTTGTCCGTCGAGCAAGAAGTGTCGAAGGAGAGAGAGAGCCAGATTGAGAGTCACAAAAGAGACGTGCGTGAAAAGATTTCAAGAGTCGAGAAGGAACTCAAGAGAAGCATTCGCGCACTACGTGGTGGTGGCTCCTCGGCGGCAGCCGCTGGCGTTGCTGGTGGTGTGTTTAATCCGAGACTCAGCACATCGTGGCAGGCAGCTTTATTTTTTGAGACAATGTACCTGGGTGCCATTGGCTCGTCCTCTTTCTCTCAAGAGGCTCATTGGGTAATGGAGGAGTCAAACTCGAGTGAGTCACTTCGTCGAATGGTTCGATGGTTTGCAGTACCAACATTTGTTTTTGGAAGATCATTGAAAATGTGGGCGGTTGAAATTATGTTGTGGCGTGGTCGGAAGGAGATTGGTCAGCTGCTGTCAGCAACGGAGAATGGACTCAATCGAACGATTGACTTGTACAACAGCACGGCGCGCGTGCAGAGAAAGAAAGCTGGGAGCAGTGGTGGTGGTGGTGGTGGTGGTGGTGGTGGTGGTAGAAGTAGTGATGATCCAGTAGTGTCGTCATGGTACGTCCAATCGTTTGATCCGAAGAGATCACAAAAATGTTACGTAGAAATGCGTTCCAAAACGGCAGAGAGTCATGTGTATGGTTTAAATCGTGCAGTGAAGAAGGGCAAGACGTTAGAGCGAGTTGCAAAGGGGTTTGACAACGCTCGAAAGTTTGAGCCTGAAGATCAAAAGGGAATGTTGTCCATTGTCAAGTACAAGCTGCGACAGAAGAGTGATTTGAAACCAACTGGAAGTACCAAGGCGTATCGGAAGCGTATTCCACTGGCGAGAATGATTTCGAGTGAAAAATTGAAGGGTGGGAAAATAGTGAGTCGAGTGTTCTACGAGTATGAGAAAGGGATTGGAGGATCTGCTGCCAATGAAGATGGTGAGGTATTACCAGCTGGTGCAGAGTTTGAAGATGGTGATGGTGTGTTTGTAAAGAAGAGATTTTACGACACGAGAGGAAGAGTCACTGGAGAGACGTTGAGCGTACCAAAGAAATTAAATCGAAGATCACCAAAAATAACGAGTGAAAAGTATCATCTCCATGGATGGTTGTCAAAAAGAAAAAAAAAGTCGTACGGTTGGACATCAAAAAATTTACGTTACTTTGTTAGTGATCCATCCGCGGGAACTTTTTCATTGTTTAAGTCGAACATTGAGTGGCGACACGGAGAGGAGCCAAGAACAACCATACCTCTCGCTGGCATGGCGCTCAAATCATCAAAGGGTGGAAAATTTGTTCTTTGCGAGCTGTCAACACATAATGAAATTTACGAGCTGACTGCTAGCAGCCACGAGTTGAAAGGGAAATGGATGATGGCACTCAAGGTTGCGATTCAAAAGTCAGATCAACTCTTGAGAATGAGTGGTGGTGGTGTGGGAGTCGGTGCTGGTGCCAAACTCTCCGCAGACGCCGTGAAGCGTGCAAATCGTGCGAGAGCACAGAGAAACAAGAATGCTGCGTCAAAAAAAGTGAAGCAAAAGCAGAGGAACGAGGCAGAGTCACCCAGACACTTTGTGGGTGCTGGTGGTGGTCGACATCACGCACGAAAGAAGATTGAGAATATGGAGATCACGTGTGTGTATGTTCACGACGACAATGTTCATCCTGCGGAGTCAAAGGCCCTGCAGTCGGTGTACGTGTGCGAGGAGGAGGATTGGGCCATGGTCGTCATGAATTGTGTCCGTGAAAAGGAGAACGGAGTAAAAGTGTACAGCGATCGAGTGACGGGCGTGTCACTGAGATGGGGTGATACTTACTACCACACGCAGTATGAGTATTTGCACTCGTCACATCGATCACATCGAACATGGAGAATTGAAGGAGGTGCCGTTGTGGGAGGTCGTCGACGTCGTGCTGCTGGTGCTGGTGCTGCGAGTGTTGCTAGTGTTCCAAACAGGAAGGGAGAGGAGGAGAGGAAGAAGGAGAATCAGCAGTTTGAGGAGACCTTCATGGGCTCACTCAAGTGGAAAGGGGGAAAACAGCAGCTGTCCAAATCGACCTCAAGTGGTCAAAGTGATGGTGTAGTGGGTGATGGTCGGCTGTCAGAAATGAGGGATACTAAAACAACGTCCATTCCCATTACCAAAGGAGGAGTCAAAAGCAGCACCTCCTCCTCTTCTGCTGCTGCATCATCCGATGATCCACATCGTCACAATCCAACACTTGTTCTCCAGCGTGTCTCGACGCACATTGACTTTCTCCACAAGCAGGTCGTCCAAAGAAGTGCACAGAGCACTGCGAAGCGGGCAGGTGCTGGTAGTGGTACTATTGATCTCAATCACGAGGCAGCGGCGTTACGAGAGTCGGCCAGTCATCGTGATCCTCTTCAGGAGGGTGAAGGAGAGAAGGAAGGAGAGATGAAGGAGAAACGCTCAAGTCGTCGGAAAACAAAAAGAAGAGGCTCACATCACATTGACACCAACCACCACGTGCAACATACCATTCCTGGGCACAGAGTTTCTGCTGCTCAATATCAAGGGAAGGGAGGACACTCGAATGGTAATCATGGTCAGGATCAAACGGCGGTATTTTCTGACGTGACATCTTTCAGTGGACAGTCAGAGCATGAAACACCATGGTTTGTCCAGGAGGATCCTTACAAGCTGATTGATCGTGAGCCAACGACATCGATATATGACGAGGATCTTGCTCTATTGTCGGTACTTCCGCATGGTAAGTTCATGAAGAGTCTTTGTGGATGTTGTGGCACGGTGAGTCGATCAAGCATCAAGTTTGAAACTGGATCATATCGAACTGGCACGGCAAGAACAGCCCTGTGGCAGCTTTGGAATCGTTTGAAAGGTGATTTAGAGGGTGTTCATGCACAACTTCTTGATGAGAGACTCCTTCGACAGGAGACACTGTTATCTGAGTACTGGAGTCATCGTGATATGGGCAAGCTAGGAATGGCAAGAGCGAGCATTCGTGGTGATCGGAAGGGAATGATGCGTGGGCAGCACATGTCTGATATTGTCAACGCGTGCTTTGTCCAAACTGACGTTTCGACGAGAAGTCGGTTGTGGATGCGTTTCAGTGATCTCTTAGTGGGTGGGACAGGTGGACAAAGCATATTTGTTGGTGCAAAGAAAAAGCTTGGTGGCACCTCCTCAACCTTGGATGATGGATCTGCACTGCGTGTCCTTGGTTTGGACAGCGGGACATGGCCCATGGATGGTGGTGGTGTTGCCTCGTGTCGTCGTGATGTCGTGAATCGAATTGATGGAGTCAGATGGGAAATGGTCTCGGAAACTGGCAATGACATGAAGACGATCGCAAGCTCTTACCAAGTCGAAACGAACGTCCAGTCACTCAACTACGTTCCACTCTGGGGAATGGATCTTGGATCACCGCTGCAGAACATTTTATCACACGAGCCTGTCATGAAGGTACGTCTGAACAGCTGGCGTTTGGATCGTTCTGTCATACGTGAGTACTTTCTTCCAATGATAAGTTCTCTCGTTGAGGGATGTGCCATGGAAACGTTCGACGCAGCTGACGTCGAGAGATTTACCATGACGTTTGTCAATCTTCACACGTTCTTTCAAAACTACGGCTGGCTCAAGGCATGGGAGAGTGGACAGACTGTCCGTTGCTGGTGCGATGCGTGGGCCGATGTGTATGCAGAAATGCAGCTGGGTAGTGGGAGTAGTGGTAGTAATGGTGGAAACGGTAGTCCAGACATGTTGCATGCAGAGATGCCAACGCTGGAGGACATGATGGTAACTTTATCATTGTTTACTCACTTTCTTCTTCCTTTGACAGTACCTCTCGACACGCATCTCAATCTTCCAGTCGCACATGCTTCTCACCATGGTATTCAGTGCATTCTTGGTGTCATTGCAAAAAGAAAGAATAACACTGCGTTAATTATTTGGGATCATGGTGTATTGTGGAGAGAAAGACTACGTGCTTTCTCAAACTTTCGTGGTTTCCCTCTTTTTGCACGCAACGTTTTGGTTGGTTTAAATCGTATGATTGTTCAAATTAATTTTAACAATGCGGACATTGTTGTACCTTGTTGCAGGACCAACATGGATTGGGAGATTTGGATTGGAAGTTTACGTGGTGACAATGATTTAAAGAGAAGAGTACGTAACAATGTATTTCCAGTATTAAACGGAATGGAAACAGATCGTTTTAGTGTGGATCGTAATAATGAGGATCAAAGACCAACTGCCGTTATGCTTAGTCACGTGTACGAGCTCAAGGGTGTCATGGACGCAGTACGTGCTGCTGCTGTTATTGTTCAAGTCTATGGACTGACGGACTATCGTCTTTTAATCTTTGGCTCGCTCGACAAGGATCCAACGTGCGTTTTGTTGGTTTTGTTGGTTTTGTTGGTTTTGTTTGTTTGTTTGTTTTCAATTTTTTTTTAATTTTTTTTAATTTTTTTCCTCTGTTCTTTTTTTTTTCTCACTTCTTGGTTTTCTTCTTCCCAAATTCCCCCATATCTTTTTTTTTTCTTTTTTTCTCTTTCAGTTACGTCAGTGAGTGTCGTGCTCTCATCTCTGCCAACAATCTCGGGAGCAATGTGACGCTGATGGGACTGGGCAACGCGCCCAAGGTACTGACACGTGGTTGGGTCTTTGTCAACTCCAGTCTCTCTGAGGGTCTTCCACTTGCTCTTGGTGAAGCTGGACTGTGTGGTCTACCCGTCGTTTGCACGGATGTTGGTGGATCACGTGAAGTAATTAGTAAATACAAACCAGACGGTACATTAATTACATACGGACGAGTCTGTCCACCAAGGGATCCCATGTTGTTGGCACAAGCACAACTCGAGACCATGGCCATGCTGGGTGGTCTCCAAGATCTCGTCGTGAGTGGTGGTTCTGAAGCAGCGACGCCGCCCAGTGGGAGCAGTGGGAGCAGTGGGAGTAGTTCGGAGCAGAAAAGAAATTCACCGATTGACAAGAGAGTCGCAAGACTGGAGGATTATCCAGATGGTCCATCGCTACTTCGTCGAATTCGTTCCCAGCGAACAAACTGCCGTCTTCTTGGAATGAAGTTTCGGGAGTTTGTGTTATCAAACTTCACAATGGCACGATATTTACGAGAGCACTATGCCACCATGCGCATTGGTGAAGCGCTGTACATTACGAGAGCTGCAGAGAAAATGGGTAATCCTAACGCGTTGATACAAGCCAATGACAGAGTCATTGCTGTCGTTCGCGATGAGTTTTCAGCATCCAATGTTGATCGACGGAAGTTGAACAAAATTAACAAGAGAGGGAGTGTCAACGATGCGCTGATGAATCGTATGGCACGTCGAAGATCGTCAGGCTTGCGGCGAAGAAATGGTGGTGTTGAGGATGGTTCGTCCGAGTCAGGAGGGAGTTCTGATTCTGAAACGGACGAAGAGAGAGAGGAAGAGGAAAAAAAGAGAAGAGAGGAAGAGGAGAAGGAAAGATTACAAAAAAAGAAACCAACATTTAAAAAACATCATCCAACACTACAGACAGACTCCAGAACAATGAAAAGAATTGTGTCCGTGTATGGACTTGAGACAGACATTCCACAATCTAAGTTAGAGAAGAGAAGTTTAATTATTCAAGAGATTGTGCAAACGGAAACATCATTTGTATATGATATGGTGACATTACGTGATTTGTTTTGTATTCCAATTCGTACGACATTTCCAAATTTATATTCTCGTGAAGATTTTAATGAGTTGACAGATACATTAGAGGAGATGCTGGTCCATCAGAGTAAGCTTGCAAAGACACTCCAGGCATATGGTAACATTTCGAATACGGTGACAGGACAGAGCTCGTACGTTGCCAGGACGTTGGGTGATTATGCTCCCGCCATGAAGTTCATGGCTTCGTACACGATGTGAGTTTTTTTTTCTTTTTTCTTTTTTCTTTTTTCTTATTTTTTTCAATCAAAAGTTTTTCTCATCCTTTTCCAACCATTATCCTTCTCCACCATTATCCTTCTCCACCATTATCCTTTTCCACCATTATCCTTCTCCACCATCATCCTTCTCCATCATCATCCTTCTCCACCATCATCCTTCTCCACCATCATCCTTCTCCACCTCTTGCAGGCTCTATGAGACGGCTTCAAAAAGTGTTGCGCGTGCAATGGAAGAGAACGATAAGTTTGCTAAATTTGTTGCGGATAAAAGAAGAAGTGGACGTTGTCGTGTTGATTTAATGTCCTATTTAATTATGCCATGTCAAAGAAGCATGAGATATCCCATGTTAGTGCAGGAGCTTCTCAAACATACGAGTGAGCTCCATGAGGATCATCCAATTCTTGAGTTGACTCTGGCAAAAGTGAGAGAAATGGCCAAGCAGCAGAACGACATTGATGTCGATGAGTTGGGACGGTGAGATTTTTATTATTTTTATTATTTTTTTTTATTTTTTTTAATAAAATTTTTATTTTTTTGTAAGTTGTGTGCTCACAAACAAAACTTTTCGCTCGAATTGTTTCTGTTGTTTTTGTTGTTCTGCAACTTTTTTTCTTCTTTTTTTTAATACTTTTCAGACATCACAATTTACGAAGAGTCATGAATCTGATGCAAGTGCCAATGGATCATCGTGATCCATTGTGGAAGTACGTGATGGAGGAGCCATGCACCGTGTTAAATCTTCATCAGGTCCAAACAGAGAGCAGGAGAGGTGCCGCAGAAGAGAAAGGTGGGGAGTTTGATGATGCGTCAGAGGATACATCATCGGACGATGACACGGATAACGAGAATGGAGGTGGAGGAAAAAGGAAAGGGAGCAGCGGCGCACAGGTCGGCAGTACGAAGTCGGACGCATCTGCTGGTTCCATTCCATCAGCCGTCCTGGTTGTGCTCAACTCGCATGTCCTGCTGTCTACGGTGGAGCATCACGGCCTGCCGGACGAGCGATGGACTTTGTTGAAGAGGTATCCATACGATGGTCCGTGAATTTTTTTATTTTTTATATTATGTCTTTTTTTTTAAATTTTTATTCATCGATTTTGTTCTATGCATTGTTTTTCTCAAAGTGTGAAACTGACATTGTTGAGGAATAAAAACAATTCATAATTCAAACCTCCCTTCTTTTTCACTCTCTTTTTATTTTTAGGTACCTTCACCGTTAAGATTGAAGATCGCAACGACGATCAAACACTCTCGCTGATTTGGCACAGCGACCAACATCATGCAGCATCGAAAGTGCGCGTGTCGTTTCCAACATCCGAGTTATGCACCGAATGTTCCGAGGCTATAGAGGATGCCATTAGTGGTACTGGTGTAGATGTATCTTTGATGGGCTCGTCAGTCAGTGGTGGTAGTCGTGGCAGTAGTCGTGGCAGCAGTCGTGGCAGTGGTAGTAGACTTGGTAATTCAGGCGGAATGAGAAGCTCTGTTGTTGGTGGCGGCGCAACATCAAGAAGAAGAACAAAGAGAGAAAGTATTTTTGATGATTACATTGGAGAGGAGGGCGACAGCCCCTCATCTTCACCTGGAGATCAAGAGCAGAAGAGAGCGCCAACAATTATTGAGGAGGACGACGAGGAGGAAGACGAGGAGGAAGACGAGGAGGACCAGGACGATGACGACGATGAGAAGAAGAATTTATTAGATCACGAGACGCATGCTGGTCCGAGCGTCGAAGGTTTTGCTGTTTTAGAGACGCTTCGTGGTGGACGTGTGCATGATCATGATCCATCGTTCCATTAGATTTTTCAACTATCGATACATATATATAGTACCACAATCAAGTACGAAGGTAATAAAAAAGTGTGAATTTAAAGTACATGTATTGAGACGGGAGAGGGAGAGAGAGAGAGAGAGACTGCAATCTATGCCAATCCCAGATCTACATGGGGTATGATACCCCATGCATGAATGTCACCTCATGATCGACCACACCTCCTACTTGACTTCTGATCGACCACACCTCGATCTACGTTCGGTATGCCCTATTTTGATGTTCTTCCTTTTTCATGTCTTCTTCTTTTTCTTCAGCGCGTCTCGTGCCATGACTCTTTCCAGATGCTTAATGGTCGGTGCACTCAATCCTTCCATAACATCTCTATCCATATTTCGTGCGGACGGCGAGAGAGAGCGATTTCTTCTTCGCTTCGGTCCGTTCAGCTTTTTCATTTGCTCGTTTAACAACTGTTGCATTGGTTCAATGTTTTCGTCGTCGTCGTGGCGTTTTCTGTCTCCCGAGCCGCTACAATCCAAACATGATGAGTCGTTGCCCATCGATTGTATCGGGGGGTATATGATTGGAAGAGTGATGAAGAGGCTGAAGAAGGAAGGAGGCGGATGGTGTGTGATGATTTGAGATTTTCAGATTTATTTTAGACAACAAATTTATTTTTGGATATTTTCATTTTTTACCCATCAAAAAAATGTTTATATATTTATTTCCTATGTAAAATTAATCCATCCTCTCCATCCTACTGTACGAACCTACTCATCCTCTCATCTTTTCACCACACGTTTTTATTATGAATCGTCGTGGTCGTAGTGCTGGACCTGCTGCTCACCTGAGCCCTGTTCAACGTGCTCGACGGTCTGCTGCCGAAATGCTAATGCGATCTTCCCTTGTTGTTTTCGGGTGTTCCCTGGTAAACGCTCACTCGTACGGATCATCTCTCACCTCCGCAGAACCACCACAACATACACCCAACTGCTATGGCTTTCCAGATCAACCCTTCACACTCTCAAACTACGTAAACATTTGTGATCCTTCGGGCTGCGGTGACGATGGTCTGGGAGTGAAAACTAACGACGCAGCACCAAACTTCCAAGCTAACGATGTCGCTGGTGCAAAGATTGATCTGCATGATCTTCTCAAAAGTAAACCCGTGTTTATTCAATTTGGTAGCTTTACGTGACCAATCTTTCAAGAGGGTATCAGTGCGACCAACAAATTAGCTGATTTTTGGGGTTCGAGACTGACGTACCTGTTAGTCTACACGATTGATGCTCATCCAAAGAAACCTGATCCATCACCGTATCTTGGCAAGCCGTGGGAGATGCCCTTCTCCGAGTTACCACAACCTCGAACGTTCAACGAGCGTCTTACAAATGCCAAGGACGTGAATCATGGTTTGAGCCGACTGCATGGAAATTTTAGTATTCTTGTCGATGATTTGACACCACACAACAGCAGCGCTGGGAACGATCCAGTCTGGTGCTCATGGGGTCCTGCTCCTAATGCAGGTTTTTTTGTGCTACAAAATCACACAGTGGCCTTGGCACAGACTTGGTTCAGTCTCCATGAGATGAACGCTTCCATTGCAAACTTCTTTTTCAACAAA
>Ga0307997_10000563_pt1 | contig 17027 bp, 19 predicted proteins | sample Davwhametageno36_FD_203165 | JGI IMG/M metagenome (GOLD analysis project Ga0307997, IMG submission 203165) | Marine microbial communities from Davis Island wharf, Antarctic Ocean - #36 | ecosystem: Environmental > Aquatic > Marine > Unclassified | place: Antarctic Ocean: Davis Island wharf... | reverse complement strand
GGGCTTGCTACGATGCCAGAAGTTCCGGCCTGCAAGCTTGCAAGCACTTCTTCAACATTATTACCGATGCTTGAGACAATCCCCAAACCTGTGACGACAACGCGGCGCATGGCGCTCTCCTTGTTCTATGTTGGGTCTTTGAACCAACCTGATCATGTTTGATAACTTAAACCTAAGTAGGATTAGGTTTCCGACAATGCAACTTTCATGTCTTTGACCATGTAAATGACTTCGCCGTCTGCTTCTACAATCCCGTTGGCCACACCCATCGTGAGGCGGCGGGTTTGGATCGCTTTGGTGAAGTCGATTTTATAGGTTAGTTTTTTGCGGTCAGGACGCACCATGCCGGTCAATTTAACTTCGCCTACACCCAATGCATAGCCACGGCCCTGCCAGCCGCGCCAGCCAAGGTTAAAGCCGGTAAGCTGCCACAAGCCATCGAGACCCAAGCAACCTGGCATGATTGGGTTGCCAGGGAAGTGGCAGTCAAAGAACCAAAGGTCAGGCGTAATGTCGAATTCTGCAACAACGTGGCCCTTGCCATGCCCGCCGCCATCACCTGAGATGTCCGTGATACGATCCATCATCAGCATGGGTGGGGCTGGTAACTGGGCATTGCCCTCTCCGAACAGTTCGCCGCGCGAACATTTCAATAGGTCGTCCTTGTCAAAGCTTGTTGGGTAAAGGGACATGTTGGCGGCTCTCCATAACGTATTTAGTGTTTCTCCCCTTACCATCGCAATTTGTGGTCCTGCAAGGGTAGGGGCACGCATGGCGAACGCTTAAAACTGTGATGTGTTTTTTGCGATGCGCTATCCGGGCAAATTGGCAGCTTGTGCAGCTAAGCGGAGTATTGTGCAGTTTATACCCAATTCATGGAAAGCAATTGAAAACATGTGTCGGTCACACTAGGTGTGGTTCGAGAATGGCTTGCAAAGGCGCAATGATAATGTCGCAGGAACAGATAGGAACGAACTGGTTGGCAACTGCTGGGCTTCGCCCAACGCGTCAACGCGTGACTTTGGCGGCTTTACTGGTTGGGGATGGTCAGCACCGTCATGTCACTGCCGAAAGCTTGTTTGATGCAGCCCATGTCAAAGGCAACGCTGTGTCGCTAGCGACTGTCTATAATACTCTCAGTGCGTTTTGTGATGCAGGGCTTATGCAAGAGGTCACTGTTGATGGTTCAAAAAGCTACTTTGACACCAATACACATGATCACCCGCATTTTTACTGGGAAGACGAAGCCAGATTAACTGATGCGCCATCAGAACAGTTGGTAATTGCGCAGTTGCCTGATGTACCTGAAGGTGCGGAAATCGCATCCGTTGATGTTGTCATCCGTTTGCGCCACAAAGCCAAAAAATAATCCAAGTTTGAGTTAGCATTTCACGTGGTGGGCTTGCCTTAATACACGATTGCAAACTAGCGTGCGCCTAAGAGTTCAGGAGCACATACATGACCCATCCACTTATTACGCAAGATCACATCGACACCTTCCAGAAGGACGGGGTTGTTATGATCAAAGAATTGTTTGCTGATGAAGTTGTTACGTTGCGCGAGGGCGTCGCCCGCAACATGTCTGATCCTGGGCCATATGCTGCGGAAAATTTGCATAAAGGGGAGGCAGGTCGCTTTTTTGATGACTATTGTAACTGGTCCCGCATTCCCGAGTTTGAAAATGTTATTCGCAACTCTGCTGCTGCTGAAGTTGGTGCGGATCTGATGCGGTCCAATTCGGTCCAATTGTTCCATGAACACGTATTGGTTAAAGAACCAGGAACCTCAAAGCCGACACCATGGCACACGGACGGCCCATACTATTTTGTTAAAGGTCAGCAAACGATTAGCTTTTGGTCGCCTCTGGATGCGGTAACAAATGCCAGCTTGCGTTGCGTTGCGGGGTCACATCTTTGGGGAAAACCAGTTTTGCCGACACGTTGGCTTAGCGAAACAAATTTTTACCCAGATGACGAGACATATATGACTGTGCCTGACCCTGATGCCGAAGGGATGAAAGTCGTTGAGTGGGCATTGGAACCGGGCGATGCCGTGGCATTTAACTATAATATTCTTCATGGGGCACGTGGGAACGAGGCCACACTAAGGCGGCGGGCATTTTCGCTGCGCTTGCTTGGGGATGACGCACGCTATGTGGAACGCCCAGGGCCAACATCACCACCTTTCCCTGGACATGATATGACGCCCGGTCAAAAGCTCCGGTCTGATTGGTTTCCAACATTGTTTGAACGCTAATTCGGTCTGCCAACTTAGCTTTATATTAGAACCACTGTCCTGGTTCTATTAGCCCCAGATCAAGTAGCTGACGCGAATGCCATTCAAAAGCAACAGAGTTGTGCCATTTGAAGGTTGAGATGTCTAATGTGCTGACTGGGTTTTGTTTTAACGCCTTGGCCGTTCTGGATGAACAGATGGCAGACGTCAGGTTGTGGTGCTACGGGCAGGCGTATGTGTTGTACTCTTCGTCATTAAATGTGTGATCTTCACGAAGTTTCAGACCCTCTTTGGATTTGAATAGTGCGATGCGGTCAATCTTACGCCGGGCCAGAGGGACTTGCTCTTCATAGCGCCAGCGTAATCCACCGAAGAAATCCAATTGACGTTCTTTAGTGTGGTTGTGGTTATTGATGTCTGGGCGCGCCAGTGCGCAATAGCCAGAACGATCAAGGTGAGCGCGATCTAAGGGCACCGCATCAGGGTTAGCGTCTAGATCATCAGAAAATAAATCGACCACGTAGGTTAGCATCGAATGGCGGCGTTCCTCGGTATGGAACGATAGCATTTCACTAACTGTACGTGTTTCGCAAAATGGGTGGAACAGGTATTCTGCGTTAAAACAGTAGTACATCCAAAGACCGGGGGCCGCAGCAATCACGCTGTTTACCGCAAGTTCCATGGCACCTTCGCGTGCAATGTTATACCCTACGCGGTTAACCAAGTCCTGTAGATCTCGTGGCAACGCAAATTCGTCTGGCATAAAGACTAAGATGCTTGCGAAGCCTGCCTGCCGGTGATGGCGTAGGGTGGTCGCAATCTCGACATCATCCTCAACAAAATAATCGCAACAGGCCCTTTGTCTAGGGCTGTAGTCACGTCTTCTAAGAATGTATCTAGGTCTTAGTATTGCATTGGATACTCGTTTAAAGTGTAGTGCCTAAATTCCTTCAAATCTGCGCGCATTGCAAGCGGCACTTGCCCCTGTTAGACGACGCTTAACTGCCAAAATCATACCGGATTATGACTATGACTAGCCCAAAGAAGCTCTTCATCAAAACCTTCGGCTGCCAGATGAACGTCTATGACAGCGAACGCATGGCTGAAGCGCTGGGTGGCGAGGGGTATGTTGAGACGAAAAGCCAAGAAGACGCAGATATGATTCTGCTGAACACTTGCCACATCCGCGAAAAAGCAGTGGAAAAAGTCTATTCTGATTTGGGCCGGTTGAAGAAATTCAAAGAAGCCAACCCTAATCTTAAAATTGGAGTTGCGGGATGCGTGGCACAGGCTGAGGGCGGCGAAATTATGCGTCGTCAACCGTTGGTCGATTTGGTTGTTGGACCGCAGTCCTATCACCGTCTCCCAGAAATGGAAGCTTTGATCCAGCAGGGTAAACGCGCACTGGACACGGATTTTCCTGAAGAAGACAAGTTTGAGAAGCTTAAAGCACGCCCTAAAGCCCCGCGTGGCCCGACTGCGTTCCTGACCGTTCAAGAAGGTTGTGATAAATTTTGCGCTTTCTGTGTAGTGCCATACACGCGCGGAGCTGAAGTAAGTCGTCCGGTAACACGTATTCTTGATGAAGCACGCAATCTTGTGGAACGTGGTGTGCGCGAAATTACCTTGCTGGGTCAGAATGTTAACGCATATCACGGTGAAGGCCCAAAAGGGACCGACTACACACTGGCACAGCTTATCTGGGAACTGGATAAGGTTGACGGGTTGGAGCGTATTCGCTTCACCACAAGCCACCCAAACGATATGACAGATGAGTTGATTGAAGCGCATGGTAATTGTGCAAAACTGATGCCGTATCTGCATCTTCCTGTCCAATCAGGAAGTGACCATATTCTAAAACGTATGAACCGCAGCCACACAGTAGAAAGCTATTTGCGCGTGATCGAACGCATTCGCGCAGCGCGTCCAGATATTGTATTGTCAGGTGACTTTATTGTCGGCTTCCCTGAAGAAACTGAAGCTCATTTCCAAGAAACCTTGGATTTGGTCGAGGCAGTGAAATATGGCTACGCGTATTCCTTTAAATACTCCACACGCCCAGGTACGCCTGCAGCGGAACGCGCATTAGTGGATGCAGCCGAGGCAGATGAACGCCTGCAACGCCTGCAAGCCTTGATAACGCAGCATCAGCGCGAGATTCAGGACGGCATGATCGGACGAGAAGTCAGCGTCCTTTTCGAGAAAGTGGGCCGCGATGAAGGGCAAATGGTTGGTAAATCCGAGTATTTACATGCGGTCCATGTCGCGAATGCAAATGCCCAAGTCGGGGATATTGCAAAGGTGAGAATCGTTGATGCAGGAACGAACTCACTCAAAGGCGAACTTACCTGACGGTAACGTGTTTGGGCAGAGATCGGCATGAGCACCTATGAAAATGTGATTTTTTTACGACTAGGGGTGTTTTGCTCTACTATATGTTGTGAATTCACCTTCAAATAGCCCGATTTATTACTTATCCTCGCTTCATAAGAGCATAAGCCAGCGTTTATTTCGGCGTCCAAGGCTTGTGCGGCGGAACAAAAAAAGGGACAGGGCTGAGGGGTATAATTTTTCTAATGCCGTACGTAACGTTCTGGCTGGGAAAGCTGCAGCGGCAGTCGCTTTACCACTGGAAGGACAAGCGCGTCTGCGCAAGGTCTTTTCGGTTTGATAAAAGCGCAGAAAAATAAATATGCTGCCGCAATCTTGATCGATCCAGATGGATGCGAACACTGGGTAATGGATGATGGCGTCGAGGGATACATGTCTCTGCACACCAACCGCCAAGGTATTCCTGTCTGTTGTCGCAGTGATGTTTTTGGCGTGATGGAATTTGATCAGTTCTTTGCGACCTATAGTGCAAGAATTTCTGCTGCTGGACGCGAGCGTTTGGCCCAGTTCTTTTAACAGACTGGTGCAACCAGCTATATCATTACAGGTCACACGGATGCGCGCGCTTCTGATGAGTACAACATGAAGCTCTCTTACAACCGTGCTTCTTCTGTTGCTTGAATTGCACAAAGCGCTGGTGCACGTATTGCTGACGTCCGCGGTTATGGCGAGGTATGCCTTCTGCTTCAAATAAAACAGCGCACGGCATGCAAAATAACCGCCAGGTTGAAATTATCTGCATTCGTTAAGGGAACCAAAATGACCTTTGTAAAAATTATCACGGCCTGTTCGTTGGTTGCCTCATTGGGTGCGTGTGAGGTTGCTGGCAGTGGCAACAAATCAGACAAAACAATTGACCGTGGCTTTGACAAAAAACACCTTAGCCAATTGGTTGCTGGTGTTTGGGTTGATCCAAATGGATGTGACCACTGGATCATTGATGATAGTGTTAAGGGCTATTTTTCCCAACGTCTCGACAAATATGGTAAGCCTGTTTGCTCAGGAATTGCGGAACCAAACACTGCGACTGGCCTGTTCAAGTCAGGGTCCACATTCGGTGATCCAATCTAAAGCTGAATTAATTGCATAATTTTGCGCCGTGGCGATATTCGCCGCGGCTTTTTTGTGGGGAAAGGGCAAAATCAGCTTTTGCCCTATTGTACCTACTCTGTTAACAAGCCACCTTTGGGAAAAGACAGATAACCCGTGAATCAGGAGCACATTTTTGTCCCCAAGCGACGTACCTTTAGACCCAGCAGGTTCTAAACCTTCGAACCCCGAAGCACGGGTTGAATTCCCAGACAACCGTTTGTTGATGGATGTTTGTGGAGAATTTGACAGTAATCTAACAACAATTGAAACTTCGCTCGAAGTGCAGATTGTGCGGCGTGGAAATTCGATTGTTGTGATCGGCGACGATCTTGCACGTGACCGCGCGATTGAAATTTTGAACGCGTTATATCTACGCCGTGTCAATGGCCGTGATGTTGAGGCCGCGGATGTCGATCGTGAACTGCGGATGGGTGGCCCAGATGAAGACGTGGGCAAGCGTAATCTGGTCAAAGGTGATCAATTGGAAATGTCCGTCGGTGCGCGCTTTGAAATCAAGACCCGTAAAAAATTGGTTGAACCACGCACCGATGCACAAAAAACCTATGTGCAATCGTTGTTTGAAAACGAACTGGCTTTCGGAATTGGCCCTGCTGGTACAGGTAAAACCTATCTTGCTGTGGCTGTTGGTGTTTCAATGTTCCTCTCCGGTAAGGTCGACAAGATCATCTTGTCGCGTCCGGCAGTTGAGGCAGGAGAGCGTTTGGGCTTTTTACCTGGAGCGTTGGAAGAGAAAGTAGATCCCTACATGCAGCCGCTTTATGATGCGCTGAATGACTTTCTACCGGGTAAACAACTGGCAAAACTACGTGAAGAAAAAATCATTGAAATTGCACCCTTAGCCTTCATGCGTGGCCGCACACTGTCTAGTGCCTATGTTGTTTTGGATGAAGCGCAGAATGCCACAACGATGCAAATGAAGATGTTTTTGACCCGTCTCGGCAAGGGATCACGAATGGTAATTACGGGTGACCGCACACAAATAGATCTGCCGCGTGGTGTACCATCAGGATTAGCAGACGCGGAACGGTTGCTTAGCAAAATTCCGAAGGTCAGCTTCAATTACTTCACATCTAAAGACGTTGTGCGTCATCCTTTGGTTGCTGCTATTATCGAGGCTTATGAGGCGGACGAACCTCACAAGCAGTCAAACTGATGGTAGAAGTAGATATCGTTTTTGAGGATGATCGTTGGCTTGCCGTTGATCTACAGACAATTGCTGATGCTGCAGTTACTGGCGTTTTGGAGCGCCTTGAAATTGACGGTGAGGACGGGGAAGTGGCGGTTCTGGCCTGTGGCGACGCACGCATAGCTGAACTAAATGCGGATTTTCGCGAAAATCCCACAGCTACGAACGTTTTGAGTTGGCCAGCGGCAGAGCTTAGCGCACAGGACGCAGGTGATTTGCCAAGCCAACCGGTACATGATCCAATGGGCGGCCTTGAGTTGGGCGACATAGCAATTAGCTATGGCACATGTGCATCCGAAGCGATTGCTGCGGGCAAGGCAATGCAAGACCATGTGATGCATTTAATGATCCATGGGACGCTTCATTTGTTGGGTTATGATCACGTGCGTGACCAAGATGCCACGTTAATGGCAGCGTTAGAGGTAGAAATACTTGAAAAAATGGGCATAGATGACCCATATTGTACAAGATAGGCAGATCACTCTGTCTTGGTTAACGGCAGAAATCGCTGCCCCTATAGAACGGAACCCAATGGGCGACACTGACGACGGATCGTCTGGCGCAGCGCAACGCGCGCAGTCAGACAATGTAACGACCACTTCATCGAGTGCTGTTCCGGTTTTGGAACCATCTGAAACTGTAGAAACGCCGAAGCGTAAGGGTGGGTATTTGACCCGTTTTATTGCTTCGTTCGGCCCGAAGGACGTTGGTGAGGAAATCGAAATGACACCTCAGCCAGCACGCTTCAAATACGGTCATGGCATGTTGAACCTGCGCCGCATGCGGGTCGAAGATGTCGCTTTGCCCAAAGCCGATATTATTGCTGTTTCTATGACCGTGTCTCTGGAAGAACTTGTTGCTAAGTTCAAAGAGAGCGGCCTCACACGACTGCCCGTTTATGATGGAACGCTGGATACCCCCGTGGGATTCGCCCACCTTAAAGACCTTGCTTTGACCCACGGCTTCAATGGTGGTGGCGGTGCATTTGATCTTGCAAAGATGCTTCGGCCCCTACTGTTTGTGCCGCCTTCGATGACGATTGGCGTTTTGCTGACGAAAATGCAGGCTGAACGACGTCACATGGCCTTGGTCATTGATGAATATGGTGGGGTAGATGGTCTTGCCACGATTGAGGATTTGATCGAGCAAGTTATTGGTGAGATCGAAGATGAACACGATGTTGATGAAGATCAACATTGGAGCCTCGAAAAGGTGGGCGTTTATCTGGCTCTTGCTAAAACACCGCTTGAGGATTTTGAGTCCGAAGTGAACCTGTCGTTGACTGAACACGAAGACGTTGACGGTGAAGACATTGAAACGCTTGGTGGGCTTGTGTTTATGTTAGCAGGACGCGTTCCTGCGCGCGGCGAAGTCGTGATTCATCCTGATGGCATTGAATTTGAGGTTGTCGATGCAGATCCACGTCGGATTAAACGCCTTCGTGTTTGCCTGCCTGATCACGCGGGATGATTGATCACTTCAAAGCGTTGAAGCTTTGGGCGCAAAGCCTTTGTGCGATTTTTGTCGGTGGGATCGGTGCCTTGGCGCAGCAACCATTTGCCATAGTACCGCTAATAATTGTTATGATGGCGCTGGGTTTTATGGGCTTGTTAACCTCTTCCAGCATGCGCCATGCCGCACATATTGGCTGGATGATTGGCTTTGGCTATTTCCTGATCACGCTGCAGTGGATAACAGCCCCGTTTCAAGTGGATGCGCAACAAACCGCATGGATGGCACCATTCGCTTTGGTTTTGATGGCGGGTGGCATGGCACTATTCTGGGGGCTGGCGTTCATGCTGGCTCGCTATTTGGGACCCGTTTGGGCATTAGTTGTGACATGGCCTTTGGTCGAACTTTTACGGGCCTATGTCTTTACAGGTTTTCCGTGGGGTTCACCGCCACAGGCTTTGGTGGACGCACTTGCAGGGCAGTCACTGGCACTAGTTGGTCCGCACGGAGTCATGTTCGCAATGTGTGCTGGGGCATTTGCAATCTTTCAATCAAAGAAGGTCTCCAATGTTGCGTTCATAGGTTCCTGTCTTGTTGCGTTGGTACTAACACTTTGCCCTCCTTTGACAGGTCCCGCAGTATTAACAGAGCACATTGTGCGCCTAGTTCAACCGAACGCACCACAGCGCGATAAGTGGAATCCAGCGAAATTTGGCATTTTTATCGACCGTCTCTTGCAATCCACGCAGGCGGGCGATGTACCTGACTTGGTCCTGTGGCCTGAAACAGCGTTGCCGTATCTTGCACACAATGCACCTGGAATTTTGCAGGCTGCTGGTGAAGCTGGCCGTGGTGCGCAAGTTGCTTTAGGCATTTTGCGTGCTGATGGGCCTACATTATATAACAGCATGGTGGTTCTCGATCCTCTCGGCCAAATCACAGCCACCTATGACAAACACCACCTGGTCCCATTTGGAGAATACATGCCTTTGCGACCAGTTTTGTCTGCGCTGGGGTTGCACGTCTTTGCGGATATGTTTGGAGATGGTTTCGGTGAGGGGGAAGGAGCACAAACCCTTGATTTTGGCGCGCTGGGAAAGGGGCTTCCTTTGATTTGTTACGAAGCCGTTTTCGCGCATGATGTTGGGGCTGCGAAAGACAGACCAGACTTTCTTATTCAGCTCACAAACGACGCATGGTTCGGTATATTTGCAGGGCCAAAGCAGCATTTAGCACAGGCCAAAATGCGTGCGATCGAGCAAGGTTTGCCAATGGCGCGAGCCGCGAATACTGGGATCAGCGCTATGATCGATCCGTATGGGCGCGTGTTAAACAGCCTTGCACTGATCGAATCGGGATTTGTGGATGGACTGCTGCCCAAACCGTTGCCACCGACGATTTATAGCAAGCTTGGGGATCTTCCGATCGTGATCCTATTGCTATTTGTGGTTTTCATAACTTTTTTACAAAAAATGACGTTTGGCCGCAGCCGCAAATGATTGACCCCCCAGCGACAAAACGATAGAGAGTAGTATCTATGACCCACAACGGCTTCCTGACGTGGCGCACACAAGAAAATTGGAGCACTTTATGTCCCGTAAAAATTATACTTTTACTTCTGAATCCGTTTCAGAAGGTCACCCAGATAAGTTGTGTGATCGCATTTCAGATGCGGTGTTGGATGCGTTCTTGAGTGAAGAACCAGAAGCGCGCGTTGCAGCTGAAACATTTGCAACAACCAATCGCGTTGTCATCGGTGGCGAAGTTGGATTGTCTGATCAATCCAAACTCAAAGACTACATGGGGCGTATTGAACAGATCGCGCGCGACTGCGTCAAAGACATCGGTTACGAACAAGATAAGTTCCATTGGAACACGATTGAGGTTACGAACCTATTGCACGAACAGTCAGCTCACATTGCTCAAGGTGTTGATGCGGCGGCAGACAAAGATGAAGGCGCAGGCGACCAAGGTATTATGTTTGGTTACGCGACAACTGAAACCGAAGAGCTGATGCCAGCCCCGATCCAGTATTCCCATGCAATCCTTCGCCGTTTGGCTGAGGTCCGTAAGAACGGGACTGAGCCAGTTTTGGGTCCAGACGCAAAAAGCCAATTGTCGGTGGTCTACCGTGACGGCAAGCCAGTCGGCGTCTCTTCAATTGTACTGTCTACACAGCACCTTGATCCAAATCTAGAATCCTCTGACATCCGCGCAATCGTGGAACCATATATCCTTGAGGTTCTTCCTGAAGGCTGGATTACCCCTGATACAGCATGGCATGTGAACCCAACTGGTAAGTTCGTAATTGGTGGGCCAGATGGCGATGCAGGCCTAACAGGCCGGAAGATCATTGTTGATACATACGGCGGTGCAGCACCGCACGGTGGTGGCGCATTCTCTGGTAAAGACCCAACCAAGGTTGACCGCTCCGCCGCATATGCTTCACGTTATTTGGCAAAGAACATTGTTGCATCTGGCATGGCTGATAAATGTACAGTTCAATTGAGCTACGCAATTGGCGTGGCCAAGCCGTTGTCGATCTACTGTGATACATTCGGTACGGGTCAAATTGACGATGCCACGATCGAAAAAGCGATCGACAGTGTTATGGACCTGACGCCACGCGGCATCCGCTTGCACCTCGGTTTGAACAAGCCGATCTATGAGCGCACAGCAGCCTATGGCCACTTTGGACGTAAGCCTGAAGCTGATGGTGGTTTCAGCTGGGAGAAAACGGATTTAATAGAGGCTTTGAAAAAAGCCGTTTAAGTCTACTAATGTAACATTTTGACGGGCAGCGATCAATCTTGACGCTGCCCGTTTTCATTTTTGCGACGTGTTAACTAACGGTATTAATCGATCTGTTCCATAGCATACGCTTGCCTTGATGCGCTGGGCTGGATAAACCGCGCCCATGACACAACCTGTACGCCCACACCGCAATTTTTATGGCCGGCTCAAAGGCAAGCACCTCAAGCAATCGCAAGAGGGCTATTTGACCGAAGACCTTGATGCATTGTCCCCGGGGGCAGTTGATTGGGATGTGAACCCGGATCGTAATAATCTGGATCTGAACGCCTTGTTTGATGGCAAGCCCACGTGGCTTGAAATCGGCTTTGGTGGTGGTGAACACATGGTGCACCAGTGTGGCCAAAATCCTGATGTTGGCATCATCGGATGCGAACCCTATATCAATGGCGTTGCGATGCTGCTGGGCAAGATCAGAAAAGCGGGTGTCAAAAATCTAGCTGTTTATCCGGGTGACGTGCGCGATATGTTCGACGTATTGCCTGATGCCTCAATTGATCGCGCGTTTCTACTATATCCGGACCCATGGCCGAAATCGCGCCACCATCGTCGTCGTTTTGTAACCGAAGAACATCTTGCGCCCCTTGCTCGCGTTTTAAGACCGGGTTCAGTTTTTCGCGTTGCGACTGACATTCCTGACTATGTGCGTCAAACCATGCAGGAAGTCCCAAAGCAGCCGTTTGAATGGACGGCTGAGGGACCAGAAGATTGGCGCGTACCGTGGGATGATTGGATCAGCACGCGTTACGAACAAAAAGCGCTACGCGAAGATCGTACACCGCATTACATGACCTTTATCCGTAAATAGGCATTTTGCCTTTCGACTGGACCAAAGTCTGCGTAGACGATAGGTCTGGCACTAACTTTAGACGATTTGAAAGACTGCATATGTCCAGCCACGGCACCCCAATTCCGATGACATCCTGCGCTTGTGGACCACTTAATGGGCGCGCTGAAGTGCCGGGTGATAAATCAATTTCTCACCGGTCTTTGATTTTGGGTGCGCTCAGTGTCGGCGAAACCAAAATCAGCGGATTGTTAGAGGGTCAAGACGTCCTTGATACCGCTAAAGCCATGCGTGCTTTTGGGGCCGAGGTTACTGATCTGGGTGAGGGGAATTGGTCTGTGCACGGCGTTGGCGTTGGCGGCTTTGCAGAACCTGAAAATATCATCGACTGCGGCAATTCTGGAACTGGCGTGCGCCTGATCATGGGCGTTATGGCCACATCTCCAATCACAGCGACCTTTACCGGTGATGCCAGCCTGAATGGCCGTCCAATGGCACGTGTTATTGATCCGTTGTCTGAATTTGGCTGCCAAAGCGTTGGCCGTAAAGGTGGCCGTTTGCCGATGACACTTGTTGGCGCCGCAGATCCAGTTCCTGTGCGCTACGTGGTTCCTGTGCCGTCCGCGCAAGTAAAATCAGCAGTTCTGTTTGCGGGTCTAAATGCGCCCGGCAAAACGGTTGTGATCGAGAAAGAAGTGACGCGCGATCATACTGAACGTATGCTTGCTGGCTTTGGCGCTGAAATCACGATTGAAGAAACTGATGAAGGCCGTGTTATCACGCTGACCGGCCAGCCAGAATTGAAGCCACAAACCATTGCAGTTCCACGCGATCCATCCAGCGCTGCCTTTCCAGTATGTGCAGCGATCATCGTTCCGGGTTCGGATGTTTTGGTGCCAGGCATCGGCTTGAATCCAACACGCGCTGGGTTGTTCACAACCCTACGTGAAATGGGTGCAGACCTTACCTATGAAAATGAACGCGAAGAAGGTGGCGAACCTGTTGCTGACCTACGCGCACGTTTCTCACCTGATCTGCACGGTATTGAGGTTCCAGTGGAACGCGCGGCCAGCATGATCGACGAATACCCTGTGCTTTCCGTCGTTGCATCCTTTGCTTCAGGCAAAACACATATGCCGGGCGTCAAAGAGTTGCGCGTGAAAGAAAGCGACCGTATTGATGTAATGGCAACGGGTTTGCGCGCCAATGGTGTTGACGTCGACGAGGGGCCAGATTGGTGGTCCGTGCATGGTTTGGGCCATGGCAACGTCAAGGGTGGGGCCACATGTGTCAGCCACCTTGATCACCGCATTGCGATGTCCTTCATGATCATGGGCATGGCAGCATCAAACCCTGTATCACTTGACGACGGTGGACCAATCGCAACGTCATTCCCGATCTTTGAGGGATTGATGGGCGGTCTAGGTGCTGACATAAGACGCGACGGGTAATGGCGATTACGACAGAAACGATTGCGATCTTGGCGATTGCTTCGGCGATCGGATTTGGATCGCTGGTTGTTTTGTCGGAAATTTATCTAAGTGTTGGCTTTGGCATGCTTGATGGTCGCCTTAACGGTTACGACGTTGAAGCTGTAAACAGATATCTAGGGCTGTTGTCTGCTGAAAATAGTCAGGTTTACATCGGCCCTTTCCGCGCATTGGACACCATCGTCCCTCCGCTGTTGGCCACGACCTTTGCCGCGATCATTTGGACGCTGGGTAAAACCCTTTGGCGCACTGAGGTCGTTTTTCCTCTGATCTATGGGACTGCCGACTTGCGTGAGAACGCATTGGTCGGAAAAATTTTGCAAGCAACCACTCTCGACACTTAAACGGTTTCTCGTGCGAGTGATATGACACAACTAAAATGGCTTTTCACAGTAATGTCTTTGGCAGTGGTGTTGTGGCTATGGTGACAAGGACGGACACAGGCATGACCGAACCATTTACAATTGCAATCGACGGACCCGCCGCAGCAGGAAAAGGCACGATTTCCAAGGCAGTTGCTGCACATTTCGGATATGCCCATCTTGATACAGGGCTGCTGTACCGCGCTATTGGTGCAAAGGTCATGACTGGCAGCGATGCGATTGAAGCCACCGTTGGATTGCGCGCCGAAGACTTAGAGGTCGACGGCTTGCGCACAGCCGAAGTTGCCCAAGCTGCCAGTAAAGTTGCGGTTATCCCAGAGGTCCGCGCGGCCCTCCTTGACTTTCAGCGCGCGTTTGCGCGTCGGGCAGGGGGCGCGGTTCTGGATGGGCGTGATATTGGTACGGTAATTTGCCCACAAGCTGAGGTGAAACTGTTCGTAACAGCCAGCGCCGAAGTGCGCGGTAAACGTCGCTATGATGAATTGGTTGGACGGGGGGATACAATCACTCTAGACGACGTGATTGAAGATGTGCGCGCCCGTGATGCACGTGACATGGAGCGGGTCGAGGCACCGCTAAAGCCTGCTGAAGATGCGCATGTTCTGGACACATCAGCGCTAAGTATTTCCGATGCCGTGGCGGAAGCGATCGCTGCAATTACACAAAAGTTGTCGTAGCTGCCACTGCCCTGTGGGTTCTTTCAGAAGTTTCGCAGGACAGTGTTTATGTAAGTCTTAGAACCTGATCACGACTCTGATCGTGATGCTCCATTTGGGGTTCTTTAATTGGGCTTTTACTATGTTTTCACCTTCAACAAGCCCCTCGCCGTTGTTAGCTTTCCGAAGGGCATTTCCCATATTTTTAAAGTTCAGGGACACATTTTCAGCAAGGCGATCTTCGCCACCAGAACCCTTGCGAAGGGATGAAATGATGATTTTGGAGATTTTCTGATAGTCTCATTTTCAATCGGGGACTTTAATTTGGATTGGTTTTGGGGCACCATTGCTCTTAATACTCATATCCAATTTCATGTACTCGATTGGGTTATCACCTGCTTTGCGTGCGTTAGTGAAAGCTTGAAGAGGGGCACTGGCTGCTGCCAACACTGTCAAGCCAGATGAAATGAACTTGCGTCGTAAAATGGTCATATAGGTATTCCTTATGGGTGAAGTTTTGGTGTAATTGTCAGTAAGGAATAGCGCACGGATTTGTGTCTGAATATCACCCAACTTTGTGAAAGTTCCCTACTTTCTGCTTTGCTGGGCGACGTGCCCGAACCCTTGTTATTTGCGGCTGTCTTGGCTACCGGAGCCAAGTCGATAAGGTGATTTTCACCGCATAAAAACACGACAAGCAGGGCTGGAAATTTTCTGATTCGGCCCTATGTCCCAGATCCAAGCCATTAATTAAGGAGCTTCAAGTTATGCCGAAAACAGCAACCCGTGCTGGCAACCGTCTTATGGACCGCCCGGAATATGCGTCCAAGCAAAAGCCATTAACCGCTACTGCGGAAACGACGGTGTTTGATGCAGTTTTGGATATGTCCAAGAAGAATTTTGGATCTGTCGTTGTGATTGATGATGAACGCAAGATCTTGGGTGTTGTGACAGAGCGTGACGTGATGAACAAACTTGTGGCCAAAGGGTTGGATTCCAAAACCGCGGTCTTGTCTGATATAATGACGCCTGATCCTCGTATCGCGCGCGAGACCGATGACATGGTCGATTGGCTGCGCATTATGTCCAACGAACGGTTTCGTCGCTTGCCAGTGGTTGATGACGAAGGGCGGATCAAAGCCGTGTTTACTCAAGGTGATTTCGTTTCCTACACGTGGCCGGACCTAATCTATCAAATGAAAGCCATCGCGTCTGCGACTGTGTTTAAGAATTGGCCAATAGTACTGATTGGCGGCGGTATAGCGCTTTACACACTGTTGATGGTGATCGTTTTACGCACTGTCGGCTAAGGACGACCTGCGGATGGAACATGGCTGACCTCGCGTTTCCCATTGGGGGAAAAGGCCAGCCAATCCGACTCTCAGCGTCAGTATTGCAAGGGGTGGTGGATCACGCTCAGATCGTCAACAGCCCTTGCAATTTTACAGAATCCCGCATAATTACGCATTTGTCGAAAAGGCGGGTTAACCGTTGGGCAAGTTATTTACGGGGTTTGGTTTTTGCTGACCCTTTTTTGTATTTCCCGATGCTGAACCGTTCGGCCAATGAAACCCCAAAGACCGGCGGAGACAACCGCACGGCCAGAATCAAATATGTAGATTAGGAAATATACGCCACATGGCTAACACGATGGACGAGTTTGAAGCACTTTTGAATGAAAGCTTCGAAATGGACACCCCTGAAGAGGGATCCGTTGTTAAAGGCAAGGTTATCGCGATTGAAGCGGGCCAAGCCATTATCGACGTAGGCTACAAGATGGAAGGCCGCGTCGACATTAAAGAATTCGCAGATCCCGGTGAAGCTCCAAAAATCGCTGCTGGCGATGTTGTTGAAGTATTCCTCCGTCAGGTCGAAAACTCTAAAGGCGAAGCAGTAATCTCACGTGAGATGGCTCGCCGTGAAGAAGCATGGGATCGTCTTGAGACTGCCTTCGCCGGTGAAGCACGCGTTGAAGGCGCGATCTTCGGCCGCGTTAAAGGTGGCTTTACCGTTGATCTTGGCGGCGCAGTTGCGTTCCTTCCAGGATCTCAAGTTGACGTTCGCCCAGTGCGTGATGCGGGTCCATTGATGGGTCTTAAGCAACCATTCCAAGTCCTTAAAATGGACCGTCGCCGTGGCAATATCGTTGTTTCTCGTCGTGCTATCCTTGAGGAATCACGTGCAGAACAACGCGCTGAAGTTATTGGCAACCTTACTGAAGGCCAAAACGTTGACGGTGTTGTTAAGAATATTACTGAATACGGTGCGTTCGTTGATTTGGGCGGCGTTGACGGCTTGTTGCACGTCACTGACATGGCATGGCGTCGTGTGAACCACCCATCTGAAATCCTAACAATCGGTGAAACGATCAAAGTTCAGGTTATCAAGATCAACAAAGAGACACACCGTATCTCCTTGGGCATGAAGCAATTGCAAGAGGATCCATGGGATCTGGTTGCTGCGAAATACCCACTTGAGTCTACACACACTGGTCGCGTGACCAACATCACTGATTATGGCGCA
>Ga0307997_10000558_pt1 | contig 17064 bp, 1 predicted proteins | sample Davwhametageno36_FD_203165 | JGI IMG/M metagenome (GOLD analysis project Ga0307997, IMG submission 203165) | Marine microbial communities from Davis Island wharf, Antarctic Ocean - #36 | ecosystem: Environmental > Aquatic > Marine > Unclassified | place: Antarctic Ocean: Davis Island wharf... | reverse complement strand
TGTTGATGCGCAGCACGTCGCACGATCACTGGAGGACTCCATTTTACAAGGGAGTGCACTTCTCAGCAGCACATTTCTGAGTGACATGTCGGCGTCCGACGGGAGACTCCGTGATGCTCTGTCCTACAGTGCTGGAACACCAATCTCGAGAACGAACCACTCGGAAGAGCCAGTTCGACACGGCGACAAGATTTACCCTTCCTGGCCAGCCTCGTCGTCCTCGTCCTCGTCCTCGTCCTCGTCATTCGTGTATTTAAACCCACACAATCAAAGATTAGTGTCCTCCGCAAAAGCACCCACCAACCAACGAATTAGTTCGACTGGCAGCTCACTCCTTCCTGCAGCGAAACAAGTCGACAACGTCCCGTTAGAGGACAGCCCAGAGATGCGTGGACATCTACGTAATTTGAACGTCACGGTTGCTGCGTTGGGTCTTGGTCTAGCCATCTCTAATGATGAGGAGGAGGAGGACGGTCACACGATTCGCAGCTACGGTGCCAAAGTGTCGGACTGTGAGATGAAGCGTCAGGACACGTTGCGTCACGCTGATCAGCAAAACTCTCTGGTCACCCTGGCCGCTCGAAGTTTCTATCGAAGAACATCACGCGTTTTGAAATCAAACGATGTTGTTGCCTCGACCAAAGAAAGAGCGAGGTCGCAGCAAATGGGTTCTCTCAGTGATGCGGAGACTGCAGGATACGCAGGAGGCGATCAGAAGGAGAATGAGTCTAGTTCCGAGACGGGTGAAACGAAGACTGGATGGCGTACGAGACGAGCAAGGAGACGAAGAGGAGGTGGTGAAGGTAGTGGAGGTGGTGGTGGAGGAGGAGGTTATTGTGGTGGTGCGACCAGAGGAGAAGGAGAAAAAAGATTCGAGGGAACAGATGACGTCTCAGCATCTTCCTCTGATGCATCGCCATCCTCTCATCTCATTCGGAAAATTTTCTCTGCTCAGTTTCATGATCTCTGTCGTCGTGATCCTGTGACTGCCGCCGACGTTCTGTCCGAGTTCAGTGATCGAATGATGGAACATCTGAACGTGCCGAGACATCGCTACTTGCGTCCAATCGGACAAGCGCTGTCAAAGGCTGGACTTGGAATCTCTCCATGGTGCAGCCAGACTCTTGGTGTGACCAGCGCGCACGCAGCAGCTATCGCAACACATCCTCGGATGAATACTGGCGGGTACGTTTGATGTTGATTTTGAGAATTTTTTTGGTCTTTTTTTGGGGGGGTCTTTTTTTTCTTTTTTTTTCTTTCTTTTCGTTGACTCAGGACCTCTCTCTCTCTCTCTTCTTTTCTCACTTCTAACTCTTTATACCTCTTTTCTTCTCTTCTGTTTCTTCTTTTTCTTCCCAGGTTTGACGTTGTCGGAATGGATCCAGATACAATTTTTTGGACGCTCAGCAAGTACTTGATCGAAACATTCGGACACAATGACACAACCATGTCCTCCTCCGAGGACGTGCTTGATCTTGGTCGAGAGGCAATTGTTGCAATGGTGACCTGCTCCATTCATGAAAAGTCCATTGTTCAAATGATGCACTGCTCCTCCATTTTATTACGAGAGGACATTGGTCTGACACTTCTGAGTAGAGACGTGCATGATCATTTGCAGACGGCACTGGACGTTTTACGAAATGCAGCAACAGAACCTCGGTTGGCTCTTCCCGTCAGTGCGCATTGGATTGCGACCATTCCTTTGCCAAAAAAGAATACTCTCGAAACCTCTCTTTCTGCCCGACTCGCAGCTGCAACACAACACAACGTGTCCTCCTCCTCCTCTTCCTCCTCCTCTTCCTCCTCCTCTTCCTCCTCCTCCTTCTCTGCTTCGTCTCCACCAGTGGATCACGCTGGATTTCGTTTGAGAGTGGAGACGGATGCAATTACAATTGGCAAATCATTTTTTCTTCGTTTCACCGTCCCAAGTGGATATGTTGCAGGTCCTGACGACTTCATTGGATTGTACGACGACGGTGGGAAGCTCATGGACTGGTACAAAGCAACGGAGGAGAGAAGGAAAAAAGGTTTAGAGTGGGTCGTTCCATCTTCCAAGACTGGTGGACATTCGAGTGGTGGAAGTAACTCTGGTGGGACGTCGTTGAAAGAGGGTGTCTACAGCCTGCGCTACGTCCATCGTGAAGAGAGCAGTGGAAATAGTGCGACTACTACTGCTGCTGCTGCTGCTGCTGCTGCAAGTACTGCTGCAAGTGCTGCTGCAAGTGCTGCTGCAAGTGGTGGTAGTGGCAGTGGTGCGGCGGCGGCAGCGGCGGCGGCGGCAGCGGCGGCAGCGGCAGTGGCAGACAGTGGTAGCACCAGCACGTTCATGGGAGCTCCCCTACTCATCAACGCCGTTCGTAGATTTTCAACGTGCACCAACGATGGAACTGTGTTGTATGTATACGACGAAGAGGGTATCCATCGCTATGGGACAGGATTTGGTGGGACTGTTGCAGGTTCGCTTCTGTCTAGCAGCACGAAAGAGATGAATGATAATTTGTTTCGGAAAAGAAGAGGCTGGTTGTGCTTTTGCTCTGGTGCTAGCACAAGTTTGGTTTCAACCGAGGGGATGACAACGAAGAGTGAGAGAAAACGTTCTGGAGAGGAAGGGAAAGAAGGAGGAGAAAGAAACGCTAGAGATGAGCAAAAGGGTGGCAGCATGAGTGGTGGTACACGAAGGAACAGGCTATATTTGTGCACGACAGACATGCCGAGAGAGCTCATCTGCATGGATCCCATGACACTGAGAGTCGAGCAAAGAATTCAAATTGATGCCACAATGGGAGAGAACGAGGAGGAAATGGAGATGGAGGAGATTTTAGCAGCAAGTGGTGGTGAAACGAAAGGAGAGCAGCAGTCCAGCAGCAGCAGGAAGAGCAGTCCAGCAACGACCAGGACACGAGCACAAGAAGGAACATCGTTTGATGACGACGAGTGCGACTTTATTCGACGAGTACGAGAAGCAGGACAGCACGTCGTCGTCTTTACTGATGGGCGGCTGCTTTACACTCTGACACCAAAACCAGAAGATGTCGAGAGCAGTTTGCTTATGTCACCAACCATGACGTCTGTTTCATATCGTGGGAGTCCCTCGCCATTTGCTCTTCCAAGTCCAGCGGAGACAAATCCGTACCATCCCAGTCCCTTTGCACGCATGATTGACACAAAAACGAGTGACGGTGAGTTTTCTGGAGGTGGTGGTGAAGGGAAAAAGAGCTCGTCAGAATGGTCCTCTTCTATTTCTGATATGACACCCTCTGGATGGGAGGAAGAGGAAGAAGACGAGGAGATGCCTGTCATTTTTCACGACACACCTCCTAGACTTGGTTCTGCTTACGTGCCTGAGCCTGATGCACCTACGTTCACGAGCAACTTTTTGAGCGCACCACCACCGGGTGCCATTGATCTAAGTGGTTCAAGCTACTCTACCGTGTATGCAGATAGTGGTCCACCTCCCCTGCTTCCAATGTCACCTACTGTGAGCGAAGGGGATGATGACATGCCTCCACTGGTCGAATATGAATCAGACAATGGAGGAGATGGAGGTGATGGAAATGAGTCAAAAATTGAAAACCTGTTCAAGATTGAATCCAAGGAGGACGACGATTCCTCCTCCTCCTCCGCTGCAGCGAACTCCACAAACAGTAGTAGTAGTCCACCACCACCATCATCATCTGTCCTTCGCAATCACAACAAAATCTGGCAAAGAGGGATGATTGTTACTGCGTACTCGCCCATTCAGTTGCAGCAACTTGGTGAGTACGAACTTCTCGTACCCTCCAGCGTTGGATTCGAAGTCAAAGCCAGAAGCAAGTACTATCATCGACGTCCTCCACTTTCCTCTTCTCTTCAGTCCTCCTCCTCCACGACTTGCTGCCTTATCTTTTGTGGTGCTGGAGCACAGCGCTGTCGGAAAGGAATTCTTCGCTCGTGGTCTATTCATGCGGAGCTTCCTGGAATGTTAGAGATGTGCGTCTGGCGTCGATTCTCTAATAACGTCGTGGAGAAGATCGCTTCGTTTCACACGGAGATTGTCAAGGGTACACAGACCATTCACGTCCCGTCGACACCCGTTCAGGAGGACGACATGCTGGGTCTGATCTTTCCTGCGCGTGGTGCTGCGGCAGTCACGTACGATGATGGACATCCACAGTCTACTCCTGTCGCCGTGCATGCAACAGTAGACAAGGACGGAAACAGTGCGGCGGTGGACGGAACGACATCGTGTCGGAGGTACAGCGTGTGCGCGCAGATCGACGACGACGACGACGACGAGGTAGACGAGTTGGAGGAGTTGGAGAGGAGTCGCAGCAGCAGTAGAGGTAGCGAGACAGGCAGCGGGAAAGGCAGCGGGAAAGGCAGCGGGAACAGCAACGGGAAATGCAGCAGGAAAGGCAGCGGGAAAAGTAGTGAGGGTGTGGCTGGAAGGAGCAGGACAAGCGCCTCATCAAGGACGAGCACGCTCAAGTCGTTATTTTCACTTGCTCCTTTTACTCCAGAGACTTTTTCCATCTATTCTTGTGGCGACAGTTTAGGAATGGCGACGAGCAACCACTGCTGGGGATTTGTGCGCTCGTCACCAACGGCGTTCACCCTGTGTGGAGCGCAGCCCATTGATTCACGAGCCATGGGACCATCAACATCGTATGATTCTACCAACAACTTTTTGTGGAGCGTCGAGCATGGTGGTGGTGAGGACATCAAACAATTTCGAGGTCCTTTTCCACCACCACAATGGACGCTGGACGTTCCTGAATTGAATCCTGAATTAGTAGTCGGAAGGAGGAACAGCGAGTGGGACGGTGGACAGTCTATTGCTGCCACGTTGCTGGGACACTCAGCGAGGCTGGGCTGCACCCTGTCCACATCAATTCTTCGTCGTCTTCCTGGTAATGGTGGTGAGAGGAGATCCTTTTCTGAGGGTTCACTCGACGTGACCGAGGAGGAGCTGATGGAGATGCTACCGAAAGTTGGTGACTTTTGTGAAGCTCAATTCCACGGGAGAATGAGGAATCAGAGGAGCTGGGGCTACCGAGATGTCCAGGTCACGGCCGTCAACGTCGTGGGTGGTGACGAGGGTGACGAGGGAGGTAGTAGTAGTGGTAGTAGTGGTAGTAGTGGTGGTAGTAGTGGTAGTAATGGTAGTAATGGTGGTAGTCGTGGTGGTGGTGGTGGTGGTCTGTACGCTCGATACTCGTACGATTTGCGATATCCCGACGGCGACGTGGAACAAAACGTCAATCCAAAATTTATTCGTTACCAAGATCATCTTCTTTCAGACGTTCTTCATCATCATCGAAGAAAAAGAGAGGCACGTCGAGTGATTAAGTGCGGGAAAAGTGTTTTGGACAGCTGCCGTGCTGTGGCTCGCGTTCCCTTCTGCGTAGATGTTGATGTGTCGAGTGCACCTCTGTTGTTTGAGCGTGCAGCTCATGTCTTGAAAATTTGTCGAGAAAGAATGTTACCATCTATGTTGGTCGCAATTAACGAGACTTTGCATGCCAACGTCATTGCCAGCATGCACAGTGGGATGCCACTGCCCGTCAAAGCCAGAACTTTGCATCAATTGCGTGACATTCTTGTGTCGCTAGTGCATGATGGTGTCCCGTCGTCATCTTCTACTCATCAGGAAAGGAGATTGATGAGAAGAGTCAAGTACACGGCGGCACGCGTATTGTTTCTCTGTCCTGATTTGTTTTACAACAAGGGATCCGACCTGCTGGAGCTGGTGAGTGCGATTCCTCTGCTCAGCGCACGGAGCGACGAAGATGTTGTGGGCTGTAGTGGTGGTGCTGCCCTGCTGTTGGAGCGCTTCGACGTTAATCGTGCCATTACGTTGTGCATGGAGGAGCTGACAAATTTGCCAAGATTTATGTGCGTCAACGAAAGGGGAGTTGCGTACAGGAACACTCCGGATCGATTTGATCGTTTCGAAGCAGTACGTGGTCCAGAGAGTGGGCAGATCATGGTAGCACTTGAGTACGACGCCAAGCTTCAGCCTAACTGGATGAAAGTGGCACTGCATGATGGCATGGAGAAGTGGCTCCCACTATCACTGAGTGGGGAGCTGCTGTTTGAGCGAATCGATGACGGAAACAATAACACAAACATCAACGAAAGCATGAAAGAAACGATCTTGAGCTTGTTGTCGAAAGGAGAGGAGGAGGAGGAGGTAGCAGCACTGCGGGAGTCGCTGGGGGGAGTGGAGAAGAAAGTCCGAGGAAGTGAATCAGAATCTATCGTAGATGGTAGCATTCACGTGTTGAGCATGATTCAAACACATTTGGTGGCCAGCGTGCTGAGTCGTGACGTTGGGAGGAGAAGACCAGTATTGGAGCTACTCCTCTGGTACGTGCACGTGTTGTTTGAAAAAATTAATCAAATTTTAGAGGAAGAGAGAGGAGGAAGGAGAAGTGAAGGAGGGAGGAGCAAAAGCAGGTGGGGAAGCAGGTGGTTAGAGGTAGCAAAGATTGATTTGATTCCTTCGCTGTTGGTATCAACGCGTGTTGTGCTGAACAACGGCTGGATTATTAAGTTGGAGGACATGCTCCACATGCTGACGAGCACGAGCAGCATGTTCACATCGCTGTGCCATCGCGCTCCCCCGGAAAAGCAAGGTGATCAACGCACCAACGGAAATGGCGATGATGGTGGCGACGACAATGGTGGCGACGACAATGGTGGCGACGACGGGCTACTGCACTTGGTTGCAAACGTCGCATCTGAGATTTGCAATCGAATTCTGATTCAGTTTCAATCCGTTCAGCCTCGTGTACTCCGTGCACATCTCCAAGGTCCACTCTTTCGTGGTGGTCTCCAAGTAGACATTGCGACACAACCAGGATTGTCGTGCTTGTTCTCCTCCGCACCACCGTCTTCTGCAAGCACTACTCCTTCCACCACGCCATTATCTACACCTGATCGACGTGCATCCAGCCGAACGCCGAACCTGCGTTCTATCACCAGTCCAGCCGGTGCCAGCAGCGGTGGTCCCGAGAGGAGAGTACTGCGCTCTCCCTCCGATCCACTGACACCACCCAGACTTCGTCGCATGTCTTCAGTAGTCGACGAAGATCATCTTCTTCGAAGAATTCTCGAAGGGAATGAAGCGACACACTCGATGCAGCTGGCGGCACAGAAACTTGAGAGAAGAGGCATTCAGCTCATGCGGAGCAGGACAAAGGGAGACTGCGTGGATAAAGCAGAGCGGAGCATTGCGGCAGCGCTGATCAAGCACTGTGGGCTGCTGGTCGAGACGCATCAGTACCTTGAGGCTGTTAAAAAGTCGAGGAGAGCGAGCGGAGGACGAGGATTGAGAAGAGATAATGGTGAGAGAAAGAATGAGGAGAACAACAAAAGCATCATGAAGGAGGAAGAGGAGGATGCACCATCGGTGCCTCCTCCACCGCATCGTCTTGTGGCCGTGTTCCAGCGTGCGCGGACACTTCGTGACTGGCTTCATCGTGCCAGAGCAAGGACAGGAGTATCAATGAACGAACTTTCCGAAGTTGTTATTGGTCGTGCATCGTTGCTGTTAAAAATTAAACCGAGCAATTTAAATTTTCAACGAATACGGACCGAGCACTCCAAGCCACTGACCATCACACAGCGAGGTGTGCGGCTCCAAGAACATCTGGCAAGCATACGCCAGCGGAGAGGCAGCGGTGGTGGCACCATCAGTAGCAGTAGCAGCAATGGTGGTAGTGATGGTGGTGGTAGTGGTAGTGGCAGTGGCAACTCTTTGGAGCGCGGAAGAAGAGGAAGCAGAAGTGATCCCATGCTGCAGGAAGTGGATGTGGAGACAGAGATTCTTCTGTTCTGTACGAGCGATGATCTGAACAACACAAAGATCATGACAACATGCCTCCGCGCGCAGCAAGTCTGTGCCCACGTGCGTATTCTGACTCTTTCTCACCTGGAGCGACTGTTCACTACTAGTCGCAAGTACCAAGCAAGTCTTAGTGACAGAGGTAATGGTAGTGGTGGTGCACACAGCAGTGGCATGCTTTGCACACTGATCCTTCCTGTCATCCAGGGCCTTCGATCCGTATGGCATCAACAGTGGGAGATGATGCTGCCAGCGTGTGGTCTTCTTCTTGAGACTAAGCTAGGGCAGTCGTGGACCAGGTTCTTTGATGGTCTCAAGCTCGTCCCTTCCCTTGCAAACAATGGCCTGTCTTGCCTTCGTGCTGAAATCTTAGGTGCTTCCTTTGTTCCGCAACAGCCGATGTTCAGCGTCAAAATTAAAGTCGTGGAGGCCGTCCTGAGCATGCTGCGTGACACGACCGAGGAAGAGCAAGAGGAGGAACGGATTGATTCTCTCCTCCTCTCTGCAAAGAGGAGTCCTGTATTCTCGTTGCGTCGACCACTGCCATCATGTGTTGCTAACGTCACGCCGCTTATTGATCGGAGTCGAAATCTTCCGCTAAGATCTGCTGCTGGAGCAGCATACCATCGTCTTGCTATTAACATGCTGGAGGCGGGTGGAATGTGTGCAGATGTAATATTGGACGGTTTTTTGGCGTCACTGCGCAAGCATATTGTGGCAAGGCGTGCTAGAAATGCAGAGCCGCATCACTGGGACTGCGGCTTGTGCTCCTACCGCAATGCAATCAGTGGAAGGAGTGGATGTCTTCAGTGCGGAACTGAATCGTCTGATTCTGACATTTTGGTGCGACAAAATTCGCTGCGCCAAGCAAGAGAGGACGGCCTGCTCCATCACTTAGTTGTTCTTCAGTCAGCAGCGGCGCGCGAACAGCATTTTTTTCAAAGCAGCGCAGTGGCCACATTTTTAAGTCGAGAGGATGTTCTGTGTCCCCTCCTCTCATTGTGGTGCGACGGCAACAACGAGGAGGAAGAGGAGGACGAGGACGAGGAGGAGGAGGAGGAGGAGGAAGGAGGTGAAGGAGGTGAAGGAGGTGAAGGAGGTGAAGGAGGTGAGGGAGTCAAAGGAAGTGAAGTGGATGTGAGTGGCGCGGTCGCAGTGGCGGTGGAGGAGGAGAAAGAAAAAAAGAATCAAGGGACAAGAAGGAGAAAGAGCAGGAAAAGAAAGGCGGAGAGTGCAGCCAGGAAGACGACGACCAAAAACACGATTGGAACGAGAGCGCAGTCGGTAGTGCACAGTTTGCTGGAGCGATGTTTGAGTACGTATACGTACAAGAGATGGGAGGAGGATCAAAAGAGCAAGAAGGGTGAAGGAGGTGTCCATGTGATGGATGTTCTATTTGATGCTGTGGCGCGCTTGGTCCAGCCGACGACGTCCAAGGACATCGTGGCGGGTCTTCGCGGCGTCTCTCTCCTCTCTAAGCTTGTCCACCAAGACACGAGCTGGGCGTCGGCAGTAGAGTCACACTGCGTAACGGCCATTGAAAAAGCGGTGATGGTGCTCCGTGCGATAGAGGGACAAGAGGAGAAGTCACTGCTGTCGTGCCTCGCGTCGGACGACATGTCCAGGATCCAAATAGTGCGTGCTCTGGCCGCGCTGGCTGCTATGGGTGGTGCCAGTCGTCCCAAAGTGTTTTACGATGGATGCACCGCGAGGTACAACAGTGCCAACGTGGTCGTCGTGGGTCAGAGGACCCTGACGCCAAGCGGTGGTAGTGGGAGTGGTGAGAGTGGTGAGAGTGGTGGGAGTGGTGGGAGTGGTGGAAGTGGTGCTAGCAGGGACAGTGGAGCGCCACATTTGGTGGCAGTAGGAGATTTAGTCGAGGCACTGTATCACGGTGATCACAACGGGACGCGGTGGTACAAGCAGACAGTAGTGACACATGTTCACGAGAACGGGACGGTTGATTTACGATACCACGACGACGACACGGAGAGAAGAGTTGCATCCAAGTATGTCAAGGTGAACGGAGAGACGCTGGAGCACATGAGAGAGAGGCATCTTCGTGAGAGAGAGCCTAAGCATCTGTGCACGGTGATTCAGCTGCCAGAAAATGGGAGCAGCAGCAGGAGGAGCACCAGAAGTGGTGTTGAGAACATCTCGTCATCTTCTTCATCGTCGTCCTCCTCCTCGTTTGTCGCATCGGAAATATCTGATCTCACTATCAAAGATGTGAATTTAAAAAGTGAGAGATTCAGTCTCATTCACAAGTGGTTGCAGCTTCCCTCAACAACGCGACACACGAGAAGTACGTTTGATCTCGTAGAGCTGCTACTCCGAATGTCGTCCAGAGATTTGGGAGGTCAACATGGTCATCCTGATGGAATACCAACGACTTCTCTCAACTTTGTGTCGCAGTGTCGTCTAGTGTGCCTTCGAGTTCTGTTGACACAGTTGACAACGATGTCGTCCCGTCGTCAAACACTGGAGGACGGCAGGGGCAGCATGGATGGCAAGAACGGTGGTAGAGGAGGAGGAGGAGGAGGAGGAGGAGAAGGAAGAAGAGAAGAAGGGGAAGGTGATGAGGAATTCCAACAAATCTCCACGTCGTTGCAACAGCAGCATCTGATCTCTCCACGTATGATTCGTGATATTTTTGATCTTGCGGGTGCGAACAAAACTGTGAACTTTCCAGTTCCTTCTCAGGGTGAGCCAAGACCACGTGCAGCACAACCAAAAATTAATGTTGATGATTTTGTACGCTCTCCGGGTGAAAGCATTCCAATGAACGCGTCTGACTCGAATCCAGCAAACTTGGTAGGTCGTGTCATCTCGTTGTCCTCAGGAGATGGGACTAAGCAGCACTGCACTGTTCTTTTTCCTGATGGAAGAGAAGCAACATTTGATAATAAAAATTTAGAAATTGTTAAAATTGATGGTACAGGATTAGTAGGAACGATGGACGTAGCCGAGGCGGAGAGCGCGCTGTGGGAGCGATTGAATGCGGCAGCAGCGGCAGCAGCAGCACTAGCAGTATCGAATGGCAGTGGTGTTAATCGTTTGTCAAGCGCTGCTCTAGTGGGAAAAATTGGGTGTGGTGGAATTTGGTGCCCACCGTTTCACTTTTCAACAAAGAAATCAACCAAAGAGTTGTTGTCGTCGAGTACCGAGAATATGAGCGCCGCTGATGACGATGCAAGTGAGGGAGCAACAAAAATGCGGATGGGCGTAGAGAGCATGCGCATGCTGTTCAGTGCGTATGGCAAGGCGACGACTCTAGCAGCAGTGGGTGCAAAAACAGAAGGAGAGATGGAGATGGAAAAGGAGGAGGAGGAGGAGGAGGAGGAGGAGGAGAAAGTCACAAAAGGAGATCCTCTGCACTACGCCGTCAGTGTGTATAACAAGATTGGACCCATTCCAACGTTTGCCAAGCCCAAGGCAGAGGTCTCACTGCTCGCACCAGAGGCATTCATTGGTGCAAGAGTCAAAGTTGAGTGGCCAGGTGATGACTGGTATCCTGGTGTTGTGGATCGGTACGACAAGGAGACGGGACGACATCACGTCTTGTATGACGACGGTGACACGCGTTGGTACACTTTTACGCAAGATCGAAAACATGCTGTAAGCGAGAGTGAGAACAAGCTGCCACTCCGTTTCATTGGCTCGACTATCTCTGACATTTGTGAGTGGCGAAGTTTCTTGTTTTTTTTTCTTCACAGATGTGCAGCAGTTGATTTCTTTCATTGTGATCTTCATGCGTTTCTTGTTTTTTGTTTGTTTGATGTGTTCGATCCTTGTTCGATAATGTTTTGCTGGAACTGTGTTGGAAATAAAATTTCTCTGACGTTTTGTTTCTTTTCTTTTTCTTTTTTTTTCTTTTTTTTCTACCTCACTCACCAACAACAAAAAATTATATATACCATTTTTCACACAGCTGCAGCATCCGCTGCTTCCACTATGTCTAGTGCTAAAAAGGGTCAGATGCAAATCTCTCGGTACCTGGACAACGCAATGCATGGACCTTGCGTTCTCCACCGCGACAATTTGACACACAGTCTGTCACTGTGGATGTGTTGTGACACGACGGAGGAATGGAAATTAGGAAAATCATATGTCGAAGGTTTAGTTGAGGGTGCAAGGGGGAGTAGCGAAGAGACAGGCACAAAGGCCAGAGATTCCCCCTCCTCTGCTTCCTTGGTTTCCTCTCCCTCCTTGGCTAGTGCGACGACGACGGCGGTGGTGGCGGCCCGTGCCTCCGTAGTCCGTGACGCGCTGGTTGCACTCAAGTCGCTCGAAGTAGCAACGTTTCCAGTTGTCGTTTGTGGTAATCGCATGGACATTCCGAGACAAGCAGTCCTCCATCGCGGATGTCGCATTCTATTTCCTGGGAAATCTTTCCCAGCGTCCACGTCTTCCACGTCTTCCACGTCTTCCACGACTTCCACGACATCCACGTCGTCCACGTTGTCCACGTCGTCCGCAGTAGCAGAGCAGCAGACAGAGGACTCCGTGTGGCGGTCGGGCGTTGTTGAGAGCGTCCAGGGAACTGACGTATTACTTCGTGCAACCAATGGTGAACGTCAGATTCATCGCATTCCTGCGAGCGACCTCCGAATGGAAAGAGCACGCGCACCAATGATGCAGGTATCAGTCGAAAGAAAAGGTACTAGCATGCGCTACATCTTTACTACGTCCTCCATTGATGCCACGATGGTGCCTGCTGTCAATTCCTCCCGCGATGAAACATTGGGATCTCCCAGCGAAATGCAAAGAAAAATTGAGTCGGTTCGCGAGATTCTACGAGAAAAGGAGAGAGAGAAGAACAGGACGAAGAAAGCACAGAGAAAAATTGTGACATGCGAAGTCGAAGAGTCAGAGAAAGAGGAAGTTAATGGAAAGGGATCATTCACAGCCCAGCGACATTTGTACCGGATTAGACGTGTGGAGGGGCAATGGCACGAGGGTCGTGGTGCGGACGCATGGCAGCACGTTGCTTGCGTGGTATCGGAGGAGGACGAAGATGAGGAGAGAGCAAGAGAAGGAGGAGAAGAGAGCACGTCGGAAACAGCAGGAGAGTCACCCGTGATTACGTGCACGCTGTACAGAAATGGTGTGATGGATGGAGTCCTGCGTTGGCATGCCTCGGAGGGCGTGCTCCCGGCATCATTCAACGTCCCGCTGTACGTCAATCCCATTCCAATTCCATCTTCAAACACTAGAATGGCACACCTTCGTACGCACGACATATCTTTGAGTCACGAGGAGGTAGTGAGTGACATGAGTACACAGTCAAGAAGTGCAAGGAGTGCCAGAGCTGAGAGGACGCTGCGCTTTAGAGGGAGAAAGGAAGGAGAGTTGATTGGTGAAGGAGCAGAGGAGGGGTGCGTGGTGGGAAAGACATGCGGACCAAGGACTGGTCTGGTTCATCCACTGGCACTGGCCTCACTGTCTGCGAGAGGGGACGAAGAGGAGGAAGTGAAAGAAGAGGGGGAGGAGTTGAAGGTAGAGAAGGGAGAGGGAAAGAAGACAGCGCGAACGGACGAGGTGGTGACATCCAAGGAGAGTATTAGTAGTAACAGCAGTGGTGTCAGCAGTGGTGTCAGCAGCACCTCGAACACCAAGAGCAACAAGGTGAGCAAGGTGAGCAAGGAGAGTAGTAGCAGTACGAGCGACATGTCATCGCTCCTCGCAGTGTGGGAGAGCGCCAAGACCTCGCTCACTTCCGCTGCTGCTGCAGAGACAGAGGAGATAACGGAGACGACGGGAGTGACGTCACTGGGCAAGCCATTTTATCCATTACTGCGCCGCATGAACCTGCAGCGCGCAAGAGAGCGATGGCCTATTATTGAGCGTCTCCTGCCCATGGGATTCTCCTATGAGATGTGCGTGCTCTCCATTCAATGTTTGAACGAGGATAAGAACATACAAGAACTTTCGGATTGGATTCTTCAGCACCAAGTGGAGGAGATGCAAATGCTTCAGTCCCACCGCAGCAACCATGTGATTGGGCAAAGAGCCTTGGCAGATCATGCAAATTCTTCTTCTTCTTCTTCTTCTTCTTCTTCTGCTGCTGCTGCTGCTGTCACCGCTGCCGCTGCTGCTGTTGCTCCCACAAGTGGTGCAGGTGGTGCAGGTGGAGGAGATGAACATCAGCAGAAAATCTATCTGGCGCGTCAAAAAATACAAATGAAGCCACCACCAAAACATCCACCGACTTCTGTTGCTAACGCACTGTCATCGCTGTGCGAAGAGTACATGCCACTGGCGCGGCGCGACATGTCGATGTCAGCGATTGAAATTGATCCTGCGCATCTTGTGGCCTGCGACCCCTTCGAGACGTCAGCGATCTCCTGCGCGCACATCGTGTTGGATGCGCTTCCACCTTCCTTTGCTGCCGAGTGTCGTCGTGAGAGGAGGGAGGAAAGAGACGGTAGTGCACGAGATGGTGATAAACAGGGTGATGTACAGGGTGGTGAAAAAACAAGCAAGACGTCTGAAGAGGAGCTGCTCGAGACGCTCTTGAGTGCTGGCAGAGGGCGTGCGTCCACCACTAGTAGTAGCAGCGGCACCACCAAAACTACCGAGGAGGAAGCAAGAATGATGATGGTACGACTTGAGTCTTACTACGCTAGAATGTGCTCGACTGAGTTGCTTTCAATGGAACGTGTCGTAGCAGACAGCATGGCCAGTGAAGAATCAATCCGATCATCGTTCCGGCAGTTTTTACGGAGCCTTCCGATTGAGCACGCACCAATGGAGCGTTCTCATCCAGACGACATCGACGGTGAAGATAAAAAGATCTCATCGTCGTCGTCGTCTTCCTCTTCCTCTTCTTCGTCTTCGTCGTACCAGCGTGTTCGCTCGCACTTGAAATCACTGATCCAGCATGACACAAAGACATCGCGCTCGACGGAGGGAGTAGTGACTACAATGGAGGATGAGGCCATTGGTCATCTGATGATTGCAGCAATTCCTTGGTCGGAGGCACGTGGTGAGACGGAGGACGATGACTGCTTCGCAGCAAGAGCTTGGAGATCACATTCTGGTCGTGCGTGTTGGCTACTAGAGCTGCTGCTCGAGGAGTACACAGAAAGAACGGTGACGAGAATGGTGGTACCCAAGTTCATCAAGTTACTCGTGATCGCACTCCGCACGGCAGCTGCCAGTGGTGGTGACGAGAGAACGGTGCTTCGACTCCTCCGAATTTACGGACGCACAAGACAGCTTCGAAGACTGGACGCAGCCAATCACTCCACTTCGTCGTCCACTTCGTCCACCGTATCGTCTCTCGAGTACCCGACTGATCGTGCGTTCATGTCTTCCGTTGAAATCGCATTCGAAGAGAGAGTCAAGCAGATCGCGGCGTCGTCAGACAAGACGGACAGCAGCACGTTGGCCGAGTGTTCTCCCTTCGATCAGGCTCTCGCCTCTGTCCTTTTAATGAACGACGGAAGGCCTCTTCGAGGTGTCGTCTCCAGAAGACTTCAGCACGTTTGCGAAGTTTTAGAGATGCTCCAGTCGTCTGGTGGCGACGTATGGTCGGCACCGACGTCAGATATGGGGCAGTTTGCGTGGCCACGTTCCTGTGATCGCCTGCTTATTCAAGGAATGGAGGAGAACTGGACCACGACGTCGGTCATCCAAAAAATGAGGGAGCTGCTGCGAAATATCCGTGTGGCGAAAGTGAAAGAAGTGAAAGAAAATGACTCTGCAGGAGGAGCTGCAGGAGGAGGAGAGTCTAAGGGGGGAGGCAGCGGAACATCTTCTGCGACGACGACAAACACCACTACGAACACCACTACGAACACCACTACGAACACTACTATCATCACTACGCCTGCCGAAATGATGACCATGTTCGGGTCGGAGAAGAGGATCGTGTCGCGCATTGCATGGCTCCGATGGTTGAACGATGAGATTCTCTCTGTCCTTCCTCTTGGTGATTTTGATAAGAGAGGAAGATTTGTCAAGCTCGTGTCATCTTGTCGCGATGTCATTCTTCATCGGACAAAGAGGCTGTTTATGCAGTCACACTTTAAAAAAAGACGGAGAGCGCGGGAGAGGAGTGGCCTTGTGTTGCATCTCAATCGCTTTCACTCAACAAACCTGTTCCAGCAGGCGTTTGGACAGCTGGAAAGATACGGTGGCGAGTGGATAAATTTTCGTAAACCTTGGAAGGTCGTGTTTGATGGTGAGGGAGGGAGCGATGCTGGTGGACCTGGACGTGAGTCAGTGACAGCAATCATGGAGTCCATTTTCACGGAGAGCCATCATTTGTTTGTTCCTACACCCAACGACTCTGATCCAACGTCGTCGGGCACAAACGATGCCGTTCTCCGAGAGGATCGATGGCTGGCAAGTCCAAGACAGCAGCAGCGTCATCGAGCTGAGTTCGAGCTAGTGGGAAAGTTGTTAGGTATGTCATTACGAGAGCAGTGGTCAGTTCCTGTCCGTCTTGCACGCTCAATTTGGAGGCAACTGCTGGGTGGAAGAAAGGCACTGGAGGATCTTTGTGAGGAGGACTACAGCCAGTACTACTTGCTCCAGGAGCTGAGCGAGCTGGCTGATGAGGACATTGAGAGTATGGGACTTGATTTTACTGTTCGTCTCAGTGACAATCGAGTCAAGGCGCTTGTTCGCGATGGCCATCGAATTTCAGTTGATCACACGAACGTGCGTGAGTACTTGCGACTGAGCACGCGGAGGAGGCTAGAGGAGTCGAAGTTTGCCATTCAGAGCATTATCCGTGGTTTTGCATGCGTGGTGCCTCTATCCGTCGTACGCAGCCTGTACACGTGGGAGCAACTGGAGAACGAGGTGTGTGGTGTTAGCGAGTTGAACGTCAATCGACTCAAGGCCAGAACATCTTGGCCTTCAGAATTAGACAGCACGGTCGAAGAGATGTTTTGGGACGTGCTTCGTTCTTTTGATGCCAAGCAGAGTGCTAATTTTTTGAGATTTTGTTGGGGTCGAACAAGACTCCCGCAAGATCCAGACAAGGTATTCATGATGCGAGTCAAGCCGCTGGTTGCACGTGGAAGCAACTCGATTGATGACTGTGAGTTTTTTTTTCTCTTTTTCTTTTTCTTTTTTTTCTTCTTTCTTTTTCTTCTTTCTTTCTTTTTCTTTTTGGTCTCTTTGCTGACATGTGCGTCCTCTGTTCGTTTCATTTCGCGCGCGTGCTCTCTCTTTCTCTCTCTCTCTCTCTCTCTCTCTGTCTTTCTTCTTTGACTTTTTTT
>Ga0307997_10000557_pt1 | contig 17069 bp, 14 predicted proteins | sample Davwhametageno36_FD_203165 | JGI IMG/M metagenome (GOLD analysis project Ga0307997, IMG submission 203165) | Marine microbial communities from Davis Island wharf, Antarctic Ocean - #36 | ecosystem: Environmental > Aquatic > Marine > Unclassified | place: Antarctic Ocean: Davis Island wharf... | reverse complement strand
CTGGGTGCTGCTATGGCCGATTTAGGGTCCTACCAAGGTCACGGTTCCGTTGCTCATCCACATGGAATTTTGATCAGTTGGGCGCTTATGATGAACGGTGGTATTCAAGTTAATATTCATGGGCAGCGATTCTCGAACGAGCATCAAGGGTATTCTGAACAAGGGCGACGGGTCATCGCACAACCAAAATCCATTGCTTGGAATATTCTAGACGCCCGGCTTTATAAAATGGGCCAAGGCTTTGAAGATTTCCGCCAAGCGGTATCAGCTGGTGCTCTTATCAAAGCCGATACGCTTTCCGAACTTGGAAATAAATGCGGCTTACCTGAAGACAGTTTAGCTGCAACGTTGAGCGAAAATTCTGAATTGTCATCGGGGCAAGGCACAGATTCCTTTGGACGTGACTTTACATCCAAACCAGACTTACAGCCGCCTTATTATGCAGTAAAAGTAACGGGGTCGTTATTTCATACGCAAGGGGGATTAGTGGTTGATGCTAATGCGCGTGTTTTGCGCCCAGACAACTCCCCGTTGCCTAATCTATATGCGGGTGGGGGCGCTGCGCGGGGTATTTCTGGCCCATCCGACTGGGGGTATCTATCTGGTAACGGGCTTCTAACCGCGGTTGCTCTGGGGCGCATTGCAGGGTGTTCAGCAGTGGAGCTTTGCTCTGATTAAGGCTGCCTATGCCTAGCCGTCATATCAATTCCTCAAGGATATTCCATCACTATTGAATATATGCACCAACTTCGCATCGATGTTGAATTAAACTTTATCTCCGGCTTTCTTGTCTGAGGTAATGGGTAAGCTTGCAATAAATGAGTGCACATCATCTGTTCTTATATGTCATTACGTAATATGTTATCTCCAGAAATTTAGAGACCAATTTAATACCTCATGTTTAAAGTTAATGGGTTTTTTTTTAGAGAGTAAAATAAAGAATTTGATTTACGACGGTGTCAGCGCGTTTGGGGACATTTTTGAGAAGACAGCGGGCTTTGATTTGTATAGACAAGCTTGTTGAATTCTCAGTGGTGATGAATTGGTATTAAATTTTGAATGAATTATCAGTATTGTATTTAGAGCTTAGAACATGAAAAGGATCATTCTGTGAGTTTGCGAACTGAATTTGAACCCTTTTTTTTAGGTGTAGATGGTGGCGGTACAAGTTGCCGTACCCGTCTGTGCAATATGGCGGGGGTCGAGTCGGGTGTCGGTGTTGCGGGAAGCGCTAATACCACTTTGGGCGTCGATGCTGCATTTCATAAAATAGTTATAGCAATAAAAATGGCTGTTCTTGATGCGGGGCTCATTGATCAATGTTTTGGCCGCATTTATGCCGGATTAGGTCTAGCCGGTTTATCCTTGCGCCGTGATTATGAAGCCGTCAATTCATATCATCACCCATTCGCAGAACTTTCAGCTGAAACTGATGCTTATATCGCCTGTTTAGGTACGCATCAGGGCAAGATGGGGGAGTTTTAATTATTGGCACCGGTAGATGTGGATTATTAATAATGGGTAATCGTTCTGTTGCCGTCGGAGGGTGGTGCTATTTGATGTCAGACCTAGGCAGTGGCGCGCAATTAGGTCGCTCTGCATTGCGTGGTACTCTTGAAGAGTTTGATGTGTTGTTACCCAAATCAGGTTTAGGTACTGCGCTTATGGCGCATTTTGATGAAAATCCAGAATCACTGGTTACTTGGTCTGAAACAGCAACACCAAAATTCTACGGGAGTTTTGTTCCTGAAATTATTAGCCATGCAATTAATAAAGATGAAGCAGCTATCGCCCTCGTAAATTCAATAGCTAATGACATAGAACGAATGATTTTTACGCTTGTTTCAAAAGGAGCTGCGAAAATTGCTCTAATCGGCGGCCTTGCTGAACCGATGTTGCCGTGGCTTTCAGAAACAGTTTTGGGTTATTTGACGAAAGCAAAGGGTGACCCATTGGACGGTGCTTTGATGTTAGCTCGACAGAAATACAAGCTGGTCGAAGAAGGATTGTTGAGCCAACGACAAGGAGCAGGGACATTTGTTTCGTCGAGGGTTGAGCAGCTGTTAACAGAGCTGACGGGTTATAGGGAAGATATGGCGGCTTGGGGTATGGCCCCAGATGTTCATGGCGAGCATAATCTTCCCGTTGTTCAGAACATCAATCTAATCAGTGCACCCATTACCATGATCCAGTTCTTTTATCTTTTTGCCAAATCGCTCTCTCTCGCAAGAGGGATGAACCCCAATGCTCCTGAGCATCTTCTTAAAGTGGCGGAAACAACATGATGGAAGCTTTAAGCGGCGGGCAAATATTTGATGGGCAATCAATCATCAACGATTATGCAGTCCTTATTGAAGACGACAAAATTGTTTCTGTCATTCCAATTAGTGACATTCCACAAGCTGCCAAGGTTATTGATCTTGAAGGAAGCCTGCTTGTTCCCGGATTTATTGATATACAAGTCAATGGTGGCGGTGGCGTGATGTTGAACGACAAATCTGATGTTGATACATTGAAGATAATCGCTGAAAGCCATCGCCAGTTTGGCACAACGGCCATGCTCCCCACATTGATAAGTGATGATTTTGTGACTATGCGCGCCACGGCAGATGTAATTTCAAAGGCTAGGCAACAAAAAATACCGGGTATCATTGGTGTGCACTTTGAAGGGCCATATCTGAGTATCAAACGAAAAGGGGTTCACGATCCCTTAAAAATTCGCCCCTTTGAAGATCAAGCAAAGGCACTTTATTGTGAACCTGATCTGGGAGTGGTTATTGCAACTCTTGCTCCTGAAAACTGCCCAGAAGGTTTGATACGCGAATTATCAGAATCAGGTGTTCGTGTTTTTGCGGGACATACCGCAGCAAATTATAAAGAAATAAAACACGCAATTACAGAAGGGCTGATTGGTTTTACGCATCTTTTTAACGCAATGACACCAATGGAAAGCCGTGCCCCCGGTGTTGTTGGTGCTGCGCTTGAAGATGCTGAAACGTGGTGTGGCCTTATCGTTGATGGAATACACGTCCATCCCGCCACCTTAAAAGTTGCCATTAGCGCCAAACAAGTGGGGAAGATGGTGCTCGTTACCGATGCCATGTCGACGGTCGGAGCAGTAGAACAAACGTTCACCATTCGGGGTGAAGCAATAACCGCCATTAATGGCGTTTGTGCGACGGCTGATGGCACTCTGGCTGGATCTGATTTGAATATGGCTTCTGCGGTTCGAAATACGGTGGAGCTTTTGGGGCAGCCCATTGAAGAAGCCTTACGGATGGCATCCTTATATCCGGCAGAACTGTTAGGGCTGTCAGGCACCGTGGGACAGATCAAAACTGGTTTTCAGGCAGATCTTGTTTTGTTGGATAACGCGCTGCGTGTAAAAAGAACTTGGATCTCAGGTCAAGTTCAGTTTCACTAAAATATACATTGGAGAGATACATATGACTTAAAAGGTACGCGTTATTGTTGTGGGTCTATACCGTAAAAGCGGCAAGTGGTGGGGAGGTGGAGAACGTGCTGGTTATGTCGATTTTTAAGAGCTCTACCCCGTATTGGGTGATTATGAAAGATTGGAATATTAGCTTAATCGAAGACAGGCTTTATCCATAATAAATGAACCACATCATTGGATCTCAAAAGTTCTTTCAAAACTTAAATCCTATCTCATCCAGCCGCTGACGACGTTCTGGTGTGAGTTTCTCTTTATTTTTTCTTTGGGTGCTAACCCAACTCCCTACGCCAGCATTTCTGTTTTAGGGCGAGTTCAATAGCTTGTTGGATGGCTAGAGCTTAAAAGTGTCGCAATAAAAAAACTGACTCCAAAGTTCAGAACGGTAATTTTATTGCGAACTATTGTTCTGGAAGGAGCCGATTAATAGCCGCTATGTTTGCCTTGTATTATATAGTTTTATGGCTCAGTTTCGAAATTTTTCATGACAAGTTATACATGTCTTTCTCGTTTCTTTGAATGATTGTTTTAAGTTTTCCATTTTATTATTCTCGGCGGCTACGACCATTAATTTTGTATTGTTTTTTTTATTACTGACATAGGTTTTGAATAATTTAAAATCTTTCCATATTTCACTACTCGCTGAAGATGTGTTCTGAATAGAAGCACCAGATTCAGGTGGAAAATAATTCAGCATTTCGTTTGCCCACTTATTTATATCTTCTGCATTCTTTTTCGCTTTTTTATAGTCAGACTTGATAATGCTGTTTTTAATTATAGTCATTGCTTTGTCAGCTTTTTGCATATTTTCAATTCGCAAAGAAATTACATCTGCTGCTGCCAACGTTGACGATGTTATGAGGTGTAAAACTAAAAAAATTAGGGCTGAATTATTTATTCGCATATTATAATTAATAAATTATGGTAATATTAAAATCAACAACATTTATGACTTGGTTTTTGATTATGAGACGATGACATTTTAGTCTGTTTAAATGATGTTTTAATTGGATTGTGTTGGACTAAGTGCAAATGGTCGACATTCTAGTTTAAACCCTCAAATAAAACGAAAAACACTGATTTAGCTGTTTTTCTAATATTAATTTCAAAAATATACTTAAATTTAAAATTGACGCTATCATTAGGTCTATTGATTTAATTGTAAATGCGATTAAATATTAATTGCATTATTGAAAAATTATACTAAATTAACACATGCAAATGATAATGATTATCATTTGCATGTGTTAACTATCATAAGGACTAAAGAATGACGCACCTAAATGGAACTCTAGCAATTGCATTAGCTACCTTTTTCTACTCTTCCAATGTATTTGCTGAGAAACTTGTTTATCAAGAATTTCCAATCACTGTTAAAAGCTATTCTGGATCTAAATCAAACTCTGTTTCATATACAGGGCAGATTGCGCGACATGTTTTGCATGATTCACTTAAGAGTTTAGCCAGTAAGGGCAATGGCAAAGCAAATACAGAATTAAAAATGAAGATGTTGTCCTATTATAGCGGTAAAGATAAGGACCGTACTGTTTTGGCTCCTGTGACAAAAGGTCCATTTGTTGTTCACCAATCAAATGTTGATGATATTTCTAAAGGCAAAAATCTATCAGGAAAAACTTTCAAAGGCACAGTATCTGGTATGCCTTCAAATATGACTGGTTCAGAGTTAGTGGAATTTTGGATAGATAAAGCTTCCTCATCAGATAAGGGCTATGATCTCCAAAATGGATATCAGTATGGTCAATTAATTTCAAAGTTTATCATGGGATCAGTTTTCTATAATCAAGTTGTAGATAACTATCTCGATGAAAACTTAACGGCTGCAAAAAAACCAAACAATAAACCATATAAAAAAGGTGCTGCTTACACGGGGAAAGAGCATTCCTGGGATGAAGCATTTGGTTATTTTGGAACACCGTCGCATACTCTTCTTATGACGCCTCGCCAGGTTTATGAAATAGCTAAACAAGGTAAGAAATCAAAAAAGGCGTCTGACGCACTAAGACATGCTGATTTAAACAAAGATGGCAAGGTCGACCTCAAGCATGAAATGACGTTTGGTCCGGCATATTATGCAGCTGGCTTTGATGCTGCTGCATATTCAGAAAATAAAAACACAACTTATTTGCATACAATTACTAAAGCATTTCTTGATGGACGAAAATTATTGGCTAGTGCAAATGGAAATACGCTCACAGACGCCCAACGTTCTAAACTTATGGGCTATGCGGAAGTGATTGGAAAAAATTGGGAAAAAACTTTAGCAGAAGCTGCATTCAAATATGCGGGTAGTGTTTATAAAGATATGGAAAAGCTTAAAACCATTATTGAAGCTAAAGGCGATACACAAAAAGCTCTAAAGAGTTATGTAAAACACTGGGGTGAATTGAAAGGCTTTAGCCTAGCACTTCAAGCTGGGAAAAAAAATCTGGGAGAGACAGCAACCCGTCTAAATCGCTTGATCGGTTTTGGCCCGCTTCTTATCAACCTCAGCCAAGTGATTGATATTGATTCCAAAGGTAACTACGTAAAAGATCAAGGGGTTTCTTGGGGTGAATATATGCTTCATATGGTCAAAGTTCAGAAGCTATTGGCAGAAAAGTTTGAGTTAACTGCAAAAAACAAAGAAGTGACAGGAGACCTTGCTTCGCTTTCTAAATCATTAGGTGGCGGTAATAGCGCAGAAAACGATTAAGTGTTGAGTAATGGGTTGGGAGGATAGCTTCCCAGCCCATAACTTCTTATAATTAAAAATGGAAATTTTTATATCTCATTATTTAGAATTATTGATAGATTCTTTTTTTAATCCGCAGAAAAGAGTTTATGTTGGCTATTTAATGGCCGCTTTTGTCATTGCATTGTTAGTTCAAACGTTTTTAAACAAAAAATCAGTGCTTTTGTCATTTTTTACAATTTTCTCAAAAAAAATCTGGCTATCTAATTCGGCTTGTTATGATTATATCATATTATTAGTTAATCAGGTGATCATGATGGGTGGGTTAGGTAGGTTAATACCAAAACTTGCTGTAACTACATTTATATTCGAATACTTGCATATTTTTTTCAACGGACGCGTATCTCTTTGGGTAGATATACCAAGTTGGATGATTGCAGTTTTATTCACATTATTTTTATTTTTATTTGATGACCTAGCCAAGTATATTGTCCACCGGTGCTTACATCGCTGGTCAACTTTATGGGCTTTTCACAAAGTTCATCACTCAGCTGAGACCTTAACCCCGTTTACAGTTTATAGAACACATCCTGTTGAAGGTATTATTTTTTCTCTACGGACAATTGTAGTTCAAGCTATTATAGTTGCTGGGTTTATATTCTTTTTTGGTGAACGTACTGAGCTTGTAACCGTCCTTGGTGCAAATGTAATTTTATTTTTGTTTAATACTTGTGGAGCTAACTTGCGTCATTCTCATATTTGGATATCGTATGGGAAGATCATAGAGCACATATTGATCTCTCCCGCACAACATCAAATTCATCACTCTAAAGCCGCTAAACATCACGATAGAAATTTTGGTACAATATTATCTATTTGGGATTGGATTGGAGGAAGTCTTTGCGTGGCTGAGAAAAATGAAAATATAGCATTTGGCTTGGGGGAAAGTTCGGTGACATATAATTCGTTAAGGGCTATTTACCTAAACCCTTGTTCTGAAGCTACATATTGTTTATTAAATTCTTTAAAAAAGGCATATACTAAAATGATTAATTCAGTTTCTGTAATTCGTCTTTCTATCTCATTAATGGTTTTTCTTGTTTGCGCAATTTTTGGTTTTGTGGGGATCGCGGAGACAGCGACTAAATCAAAAGAGTTGAATATTTATTCTCACCGACAACCATTCTTAATAAAACCTTTTATTGATGCGTACTCTGCCCAGACAGGTGTGAAAGTTAATATTGTTTATGCTTCAAAAGGGCTTGCACAGCGCCTTCAAGCCGAAGGAGAACGAAGTCCTGCAGATCTGGTTTTAACTGTAGATATGGCTCGTCTTAACGTTTATGCTGATAAAAATTTATTGTACCCAGTAGTGTCTGATATTTTAAAAGCGAATATACCTGAGCATTTGCGTGACCCAAAGAATCGTTGGTTCGCATTTTCAAAACGTGCCCGTGTAATTGTTGTAGCTAAACGGGCAAAGGATGCTCAATTAATTAAAAATTATGAAGATCTCGTAGATCAAAAGTGGAGTGGCCGGCTGTGTGCTCGACCTGGTAGCCATGTATATAATCGTGCTTTAATTGCCTCTTTCATAAATATAAATGGAGTTTCAGTTGCTGAAGCATGGTCTAAAGGAATTGTAAAAAACTTAGCTAGACGCCCACAGGGAAATGATAGGGCACAGGTAAAAGCAATCTATGAAGGTGTTTGTGATATCGCAATTATAAATAACTATTACTTTGGCAAATTGAAGTTTTCTGAAAAATCAATTCAACGTAAGTGGGCAAATTCAGTTAATTTAATTTTTCCTAATCAAAGTAACCGTGGAACTCATATAAATATTTCTGGAGGTGGAGTTGTTAAACACTCAAAAAACAAAGCTGAAGCTATTCGTTTCTTAGAGTTTTTGACACAAGAAAAAGCTCAGAATTTATATGGCAGTATTAATTTTGAGTATCCAGTTAATTCGAAAATCCCAATTCCTAAGGAGCTTATGTCCTGGGGAGCATTCAAAGAGGATAAAATGCCAATCATTCGTATTGCTGACCTTGCACCCGACGCCCAAAAGGTTATTGACCGTGTTGGTTGGTAGGTAATCTATATGTCTATTAAAGGGTTGCGTTTAAATATCTGGTTTTCCCCATATGTATTTTGCGCAATTTTAATAGCGTTTACTTTGTTAAGCCCAATCTTGGCAGTATTTATAACTGCATTAGGAGATAGTGATGGGCTTTGGCCCCACCTTTTTCAAACAGTCTTACCAAAGTATGTTACTAATACATTAGTTCTTATGGGGGGAGTATCGATTGTTGCTCTTACATTTGGTCTAAGCACGTCCTGGGTTGTTTTCCGGTATAAATTTATAGGTCGGAATTTATTTGAGTGGTTACTCCTTTTACCTGCGGCTGTACCAGCTTATTTAATAGCTTACGTCTACACTGACTTCTTAGAATTTTCGGGACCTTTACAAGGGTTTTTGAGGGAGTTATTTGGCTGGAAGTTTGTTAATGATTATTGGTTCCCAGAAATTAGGTCTATGGAGGGAGCTATGCTTGTTATTGGTACGGCTCTTTATCCTTATGTTTATGTTCTCGCGCGGACAGCATTTTACTTAACTCCAGCTTCTTTTTTTGAGATTGGCATTTTAATGAAGCGGAGCCTTTTCTGGAGTATTGGGTTGCCACTCGCTCGTCCAGCAATAGTAGCAGGTTTAGCGCTCGTTCTAATGGAAACTATATCTGATTTTGGGACTGTTGAGTTTTTTGCAGTTGAGACCTTAACATTAGGTATCTTTAACGTGTGGCTCGGGATGAATAATTTACCAGCCGCAGCACAAATCGCATCTATAACATTTTTATTTATCATTTCTTTGTTAGTGATTGAAACATACGCGCGATCGAAGCGTAAATTTAGTGATTCAACGCGTCGATCAACTGCCTTAGAACCTAAAGCAGTTAAAGGTATGCAAATGGTAATATGTTGGTTGACTTGCGCAATTCCAATCTTGATTGGATTTATATTGCCAGTAGGGATTTTAGCTAGTTTTGTTCTGCGTGGTTTTTCGTTAGATTTCGAAGAAGCCATGTTAAAGGCAGCATTCAATTCACTTATACTGGCAACGACTATTGCGTTAGTTGTTGTTATTTTGTCTAGTTTTCTAGGGTATGTTTATGCTTTTCAAGAAAATGCAGGTTTACGAAAGTTAACAGTACTTTCATCTATTGGATATGCCTTTCCGGGAACAATACTGGCAATTGGAGTAGTTACTGCTGGAGGGTTTATTGATAGTGTAATTGCAGAGTTTATGTTGAATGTATTTGGTGTTTCTTATTTGGGGATACTTACAGGCGGTTTGGGCCTGGTCATATTTGCTTGTGTTGTAAGGTTCCAAGCTGTTGGTTTTGGAGCTGTAATGTCAGGTATAGAGCGTTTACCATTAAATATATTTGCAACGAGTCGAGTTCTTGGTAGTGGTTTTGGATCAACCTTAGGAAGGGTATTTTTACCCCTAATTAGTTCTTCTATTTTAGCTGGGGGTTTATTAGTTTTTGTGGATGTTATGAAAGAGCTTCCAATGACTTTATTGCTTAGGCCGTTTAATTTTGAAACTTTGGCTACTTATGTTTACCAATTTGCAAAAGATGAACTTCTAGAAGAAGCTGCATTACCGGCTCTTATAATTATTTTAGTTGGTATTGGGCCCATATTATTGATGAATTCAATTTTACATAAATATACGCAAAAGTGATTGTGTGGATGTTAAAGAAATCTAAATATATAATTTTTATACGCAGGCTTAATAATGTCAAAATCTATCTAATTCACGTTTGTATTCTATTAGTATCAATTGTGGTCTTAAAAGGTGTTGAATTGATAGTTATTCTACCTCCCTTCAACTTTCAAACCTTAACAACTTTTGTTTACCAGTATACGACGGATTTTCAGATTGATTTAGTATCCTTATTTACTTTATCTAGCGTTGGCTTGGCCGCTTTATCGCGGACCGTTGTGACTGTAGTAAATAACATTTTAAAACCAATGATAATATCAGAGGAGACGGTCTAGTGGAAGGACTTCACATATTTGGTCTTAGCCATTATTATGGTGCTCATAAAGTTTTAGACAACGCGAGTTTAATGATCCCTTCAGGGGAACTTGTTTGTATGTTAGGTCCCTCTGGTTCCGGAAAATCAACCCTTTTGCGCCTTGCAAGTGGTTTAGAAAAGGTTCAAGAGGGAACTATTGTCATTGACGACGTTACCGTTGGAACTCCTAGTCTACACTTGCATCCTGAACACCGTAAAGTAGGTGTTATGTTTCAGGACTATACGTTATTCCCACATCTGACTATTATTAAGAATATTTTGTTTGGCTTATTCAATTTTCCTACTGATAAGGCATACAAAAGAGCTATGAATATGCTAGATCAGGTTGGTATGACATCATATGCAGATAAATACCCCCACACGCTTTCCGGAGGGCAACAGCAGCGAATTGCATTAGCTAGAGCCCTCGCACCTGAACCAAAACTTTTACTTCTTGATGAACCTTTTTCAGGTCTTGATACAAATATGCGCCAAAAAATCCGTGAAGAAACTCTGAACGTGCTTAAAGAGAATGGTGTGGCTACATTGATGGTTACACATGATCCGGAAGAAGCGATGTTTATGGCCGATCGGATTAAGGTGATGGGTGAAAGTGGCCGTATTTTACAAGCGGGCCGTCCACATGAAATTTACTATCACCCAAGGCATGAGTTTGTTGCTAAGCTATTTGGTATGATGAATACATTCACTGGTACCGTTTCAGAAGGCCGGGTTGAAACCCCACTGGGTTCTGTTCTCACTGATATAAATGATGGCGTTAGAGCTCAAGTACTTGTTCGTCCAGAAGGTGTGATTATTGAAAATAATGGAAACGATAGTGGAACTTCTGTAGAGATAACTTCAAGTCACTTGTTAGGGCATGATAACATCGTTCGCGCAAGATTAAATAATGGGATTGGAGGTGAATTATATGTTCGAGTTCACCATGCATTTGAGGTTGAACTCAAAAAAAACCTGTCGGCTAGGCTTGATCCTGAATACGCATTTGTTTTTCCTTTAGAAGATGAAATGGATTTAGAAAACCTAAAACCGATAAATTGAATGAGACGCATATAAGTGCTGAGTTAGCTTGATAATTTAGAAGAACTATATGTGTTACATATATTTAATAAATATTATTTGGTTTTTTCGTGTATAATCTTATTTTTTGCGAATTGTTATTTTTTAAGCCTAATAAGGAGAAAAATAAATGGTACAGCTTTCTGAGACCTTTTTAATGGAAAGCCAAGCATTAGATAAGGACCATCAGAGGCTTGTCGAGATGGTTAATGATATTACACAGATGCTTGATGGAGGGGAGATAGAAAATTGTAAAACTAAAGTTCTTAATTTTGTTGAATTTGTTAAATCCCACTTCGCCCGTGAAGAACAACTTTTAAATAAGGTTGGCTACCCCAACGTTGATAAGCATCAAAAACACCATAAGGAACTTTATCCAAAAATGAACCATATGCTGGAGTTTGCGGATATGGTAGCTGTTAATGCACAGGCGCGCGAAAGCCTAAAAAAGGAACTAGTGTTTTTTGTGATGGATGATGTGATTACCACTGATCTTGATTTTAAAAAATTCATTAGTGGATCAAGTTAAGGTAAAAAATAATTTATTAAATTAAATATCAAGAATGAGTGTCTCGCCTCTTTTTGCGCGAGATGAGCAAATCATGATTGATTTTTGATGTTCATCATTCCGTAGGAAGTTATCTCGATGCTCAGCTTGTCCTCCAAGGAGCCGGACTTTGCAACTCCCACAAATACCTTCTTTACAAGATGACGAAATATATAACCCAGCATCACTGACAACATCTAAAATACTTTTTCCAGGTGGTACACTTAACGTTTTTCTTTGGCGAGAAAGGACTATATCAAAAGCTGTGTCACTGTTTCGATGTACGGGTTCTTGTCGGTCGGATACAAATTTTTCAAATCGAACCATACCTTCTGGCCAATGGCTCGCCGCGTTTTGTACAGCCGTTATCAAGCCGCTTGGGCCACATACATAAATGCAGGTATTTTCGGTTGGGGTGGCAAGGATTTTCTGAAGATCGATGCCGTTTTTGGGGTTTCCTCCATCATGGTGGAAATGAACGTGGTCAGCAAAAACCTCTTTTACTTCTTTTGCATATGGAGTGAATTCCGGTCCTCGTGCGCAATAGTGCAAGGTTGCTGAGGCCGCTTTTTCGTACAAGGCTCGGCCCATCGATAACAGCGGCACTATACCGATGCCGCCCGCAATAAGCAGGTGGTGTTCGGCGCTTTTGTCGAGGGGAAAATTATTTGTAGGCAATGATGCTTCAACACTATCACCCAGCGCCAAGCTGTCGTGCATCCAAGCAGAACCACCTCGTCCATCGCTTTCCCGTAAGACAGCTATTTCATAATACTGGCGTTGTTTGGGTGAATTAGCCAAAGAATATGAGCGTCTGTGGCCATTGGGGGTGATGATATTAATGTGACTACCTGCTGTAAATGTCGGTAAAAGACCTTTGGTCTCGGGAACAAACTCGATTTTTTTTACATCACGAGTAAGTTTTTTTATTCCCCTAACCCGTAATTTAATACGTGATTCTGTAGTTGGTTCTGGGACTTTTTGATCGTTCTTTAGGATCAATCTTTCAACGCATTGTCCGCCGATGATGTGCTGGTTCAGTATGTCGTCAATATCGTCCGTGGTATCATAACGGTACCATGTGGCTTCTGGGTAAATAACCAATACAGGCCCTAGTTCACAGCGTTCTAAGCACCCAGCTTTATTTATACGAATATTCTTAATCTTCAGCTCTTTAGCACGGTCTTTCATATGTTTTTGTAAATCAATGGATCCACGGGCAGCACAAGAGCTGCGGGGGTGATCTTTGGCGCGTACATTAATGCAACAGAATACATGAATATCATATACATGTTCAATTTTCACTTCACTCGTAGGCATGTTTTCGCTCCATTGCATTCATTCGTAATTTTATATAACAGCAAATACGTATATCAAAATATATTTGAACAACAAGCGTTTGCCTACATCAAGAATTAGCTAAAATGGCTTGTGGTTACAACGCCCGTTTAAATAAATAGTTTGCGTCAATTTTAGATAACTGCATATTGAATGGTAACAGCAAACAAAATCAAAGGATTAGAGATGCCATATTGTACAACAAATGACGGAGTTAAACTGTATTATGAAGAAGCGGGCGAAGGCACGCCGATATTATTTGTTCACGAATTTGCAGGTGATTATCGCAGTTGGGAGCCTCAGGTCCGACATTTTTCACATAACTACCGATGCATTACTTTTAGCGCGCGTGGTTTTACTCCATCTGGCGTTCCCGCCGATCCTGAAATGTATAGCCAAGATATTGCACGCGAAGATATTAAGGCCGTTCTTGATAGCTTAGATATTCAAGAAGCACACGTGATCGGGCTTTCCATGGGCGGATTTTCTGCGCTGCATTTTGGAATGCACTACCCTGACCGTGTTCTGTCTCAAGTTATTGCCGGTTGCGGTTATGGCGCTGATGAAGGATCAAGTGATCAGTTTAAACGTGAAACAGCAGAAGCTGCTAACCGCATGGAAACAGAAACCATGGCAGTATTTGGGGCCAGTTATGCAGTAGGGCCGACGCGCGTCCAATTTCAAAATAAGGACCCACGCGGATGGAAAGAATTTGAGACGCAATTGTGTGAACACTCCAGCCTTGGTTCCGCTAATACAATGCGTGGTGTTCAAAGTCGGCGCCCGTCTTTGTATGCTTTAAAAGAAAGCCTGCAAGAAATGACAGTGCCAACGCTTGTTCTTAATGGAGATGAAGATGACCCATGTTTGGGTGTAAGTTTGTTCTTAAAGGAAACAATCACTTCATCTGCTTTAAGTTTAATACCCAGAACGGGCCATACATGTAACCTTGAGGAACCCGCATTGTTCAATCAAATTTGCGAGACCTTCATCCACCAAGTTGAATGTGGTCGCTGGACCCTCAGGGACCCACGGTCGATGACATCAAGTATCATTTCAGCTGAAGATAAATAAAAAATACAGAAAAGGGCTGCATTATGAAAATGCAGCCCTTTTTAGTTCATACACGTTTATAAACGGGTTAATCGAATGAAAAACCCATTGTCCGCCCCTGGTTATACAATCCGCCATCTTGGACTATCAGGAATTTCGCCCGTTTGTCGCCTTTATTATGATGCGAATGATAGGATGTTGGGGGTGTTACAGTAGTCGCCCACGGGGCCCAATCTTTTCGCTCACCTTCAACAACCGAATAACAATTTTCGCCTTGAACAACCAACGCTACGGCAACTGAATTATGGCGGTGCGCGCGCTGGGAGTCACCGGGGGGCAAAGTATTCATCGCCAAAGTCATTGTTGGGGTGATGTTTCTGCGGTCAAATTGTTTTTCAGATGAAAATATAAGGGCAATTCCAGCTGTATGTTCGCCTTGGCTGACATCATAAAGCAGATCGATCTGTCGATCAATTTCTGCTGCTGGATAATGAACAATATCGATAGTCGTTTCATTAATTCCAGCAGGTATTGCGTTTTCGAACTCCATTTGCGGTTCGTTGGTCACAACCCAAATGACGGCATTGCCATCCACCGCTTTAACATCAGCATTGGCGCAGCCCGGTAGAACGAATAAGTCACCTGCATTCCAGGTAATAACTTGATCACCAAATGTAGTTATCCCTGACCCGCTGATCACGTACCAAATTGATCCGGCTGTATTAAACTCAGCTTGTATCGTATCACCCTCATTAATGCGGGCATAACGGGCTAATAAAAACGGCGTTGTTGCAGGCGTTGGATTATCAAACTTGTTTGATAAATCACACATGATAAACCCGGTTTTAGCATCCGGTGCCATAGCATCATCAATTTTGGTGGCAAAAACGTGATCCGGAACAGGATCTAAAACAATGTTAAACGCGTTCCCTGAATTGAAAAACCGAGCCCGCTCTTGTGCGGGGCTTGTTGGATTAGCCGGAGTTTGAACGGTCATCTCAGGTAACGATTTAGGGCTCATTTTATTTGGCATTTTTAATCTTTCAATATTTTGTTGATTAAAGCTATCACATTTAAGACCAAAGCCATACTTTCTTAATCTAGAATTTCACGAACCTTTTCCGTCATTGCGACGCCGAGCGGATGCAGCTGGTCTTCATCATAATGGACCCCATCGCCATCACTCGATGTTACGATTTTGCCGGCATCTAAAAATGAACTTCCGCTATTGTTTGCCGCTTTTTCAAAGCAATCGGCAAATTGTAACGATTTTTCTGTACCGCCCGCATAATGATCGGCCAATAAATTAAGTTCACCTAAGGGCGCGGGTGCAACCAATAGCGTTTTAGGTGTTCCCCCATAGAAAGGTTTGCTTGGGTTGTTGATCATGCTCACGAGCGATGCCGCTCCACACGAAATATCCCAAGCCGTTAGGCTGAAACGGGATTTCAGATCATTCGTCCCTAGCATTATGATAACCAAGTCTAGTGGCATATGCGATTCCAAGCAGGGAAATAGATATCTTTTGCCGTTTTTATGTTCACCTTCAATTTCATCATCAAAAGCCGATGTCCGGCCATTTAAGCCTTCTGCAATTACATGGTAATCATTGCCAAGCTGGTTTTGCATTACCGTTGTCCAGCGCACCGCGAGGGGGTAACGATTAGGGCTACCTAATTTCAATACTGGCTGTGCACCCCACGTATTGGAATCGCCATAACACAAAATATTTTTCAATGTATTTACCTTTATTTTTTATTTGTGGCTGAGTGTACGCTTTACAGCATCTTGCCAGCCTTCGTATTTTCTTTGGCGTTCATGCTCATCCATTTTGGCTTCAAACCTACGCTCTAATTCCCAAGCTTTAGAGAATGATGCGGGTTCAGGGTAAAATCCAGCTTTCATTCCTCCGAGGTACGCAGCCCCTAGAGCCGTTGTTTCTAAGGCCATAGGGCGATCAACGGGGGCGGCTAACATGTCGCATAAAAACTGCATGGTCCAATCGCTTGCAACCATGCCTCCATCAACCCGAAGAACTGTTTGGCGTTCAGATGCTCCAGCCCAATCGGCCTGCATGGCTTCCAACAGATCACGCGTTTGATAACAAACGGCTTCTAAGGCGGCGCGTGCCAGCTCGTTTGGTCCCGTTCCCCGGGTTAGCCCAAATATGGCACCGCGGGCTTGAGCGTCCCAATAAGGCGCGCCAAGGCCGGTAAATGCGGGGACCATATAAACATCTTGAGTGACGTTTGCGGCATCAGCCATCGATCCTGTTTGTTTAGCATTGTCAATAACGCCCAACCCGTCGCGCAACCATTGAACGGCAGTTCCAGCGTTAAAAATCGATCCTTCCAATGCATAAGTCGGTTTGCCATCAAATTGATATGCAATGGTCGTCAACATCTGGTTTTTTGATCTAACCAATTCAGAGCCGGTATTCAGCATTGCAAAGCATCCAGTCCCATAGGTTGATTTCATCATACCCGCATCGAAACATGCTTGGCCAACGGTCGCCGCGTGTTGATCGCCCGCAATACCTAATATCGGAATAGCCCCACCAAAAAGGGAAAGTTCGGTAACTCCAAAATCAGCTGCGCAATCATACACATCAGGTAAGAGAGATCGGGGGATGTTTAGGGTGCTCAACAAGTCGCTATCCCATGCCCCGTTGTTGATGTTATAGAGCATTGTTCTCGATGCATTTGTTGCATCTGTTGCGTGGACTTGTCCGTCGGTCAATCGCCAAAGTAAAAAACTATCAATGGTTCCAAAAGCTAAATCACCAGCTTCCGCTTTAGTTCGTGCGCCTTCAACATG
>Ga0307997_10000553_pt1 | contig 17103 bp, 3 predicted proteins | sample Davwhametageno36_FD_203165 | JGI IMG/M metagenome (GOLD analysis project Ga0307997, IMG submission 203165) | Marine microbial communities from Davis Island wharf, Antarctic Ocean - #36 | ecosystem: Environmental > Aquatic > Marine > Unclassified | place: Antarctic Ocean: Davis Island wharf... | reverse complement strand
CATTCTCCATTTGAGACGGAGCCAAGCGCATGCTTTTGGGCCTTGCGCTGCTGCTTTTTTCCGAAACGAGGATGAGGACGAGGACGAGGACGACGACTCAGTTTCACTCCCCAGTCCCTCGCTCTCCTGGACCAAGTACTTGGATGGAATCTTGTTCTTCTTCTCTTGCGGAGACGACGCAGTATTTGCAATGGAGATAATTTGCTTAGTTGGTGACTGCAGCTCTCGCGACGAGCCAGAGTGCCATGCGTTGAGGGAGTTCTTTATATTCTCCTCCCCACCACTCGTGCTGTCTCTGTCTCCCTCTCCCCCCTCTCCCTGCCCCCCCGTCCCTTCCTGTATCTCTCCTCCGCCCTGCACAGCACCGTAAAGCTCACGCTCATGCTTCATTCTTGCGAGTTGGAGCGCTCTCTCGTCCGCCTCCTTCGCGTGTTGCTTTTTCTCTGAAAGAATCTTTTCAGCTCTTACTTTTTGTACCTTCATTTTTTCATACTTCTCCTCGTATTCCTCGAGCTCCAACAGAGACATTTTGGACATCGAGGAGCCGCGCTGCATTAATGCATGTCTCGTCTTTTGATTCTCAACCATATCCTTCGTGTGCATCACAGCACCATGGACAACGTACAGGTGCTGCTCCGCGTCGTGGACAGTCCGTACGTGGAGTGATGCGCGCTGCGCTGCCAACTCGTCATCTCCTTTAATTATGTGCTCACCCAGCATCAGACGCTTCTCACGGACAACGACTGCCGCACCAAGTCGTGAGTAAAACTCTTCAAAGAGAGCAACGACAGGAACATTCAGAACAGCAGCAATCATACCAAACAGAACAACGTCACTGACCTCTGGTTTGGCTTCGGCCGTTGGATAGCGTACGCGCCAGAACATGGCGCTGACAAACATGTTTGTCGTCATCTGAAGAAGAAACAAGAAGAAGAAAATTCAAAGGGATTAAATTAATGTAAAATTAATGTGAGATACAGATACAAATACAAATACAATGTATGAGTGAGTGAGTTGTCCCAACAAAACAAAACAAACAAAACAAACAAAACAAACAAAACAAACAAAAAACTTACGGTCACCATCAAAATCATGACGCGCTGCGGACGAGTAATGGCCATGCTATGAGTAAAGTAAATGCCTAGGAGTGGATGATAGGTTTTAATTCCCTGCCACCAAAGCTGGAACCAGTACGTTTTGGTGACACTCTGCTCCAGCTGCTTCCAGCTGATAATACCACGAGAGGCACTCCAAACATTTTTCACGTAATGCAATTTTTTCCTGCGAATCGCAAACGCCTCATTGTTGTCAATGTAGTGTGACGCACAACAAGAGGAAAGAAACAAAATAATGACGGCAAGCATGGTCGTGACGACAATGACATTCTTGTACAGCAGCTCCATCAGCTCCTCTGGATTTGACACGCGCTCGTTGAACGGTGACGCAAGAATATCATCCACATTGTCGAACGAGGTTGTCAGCTTGACAGAGAAATCTGTCAAATGATCACTCTCGCACGTCACCTCACCAGTCATGTTATTGATGACTGTCACAACTCCGTCCTGCTCCCATGAAGTCGTGCTTGGTCGCCAGTATATGCACTCTGGACGTTGAATGAGTGGTGGGCACGCAATTTCAAATGGTTTGCTGAAGATTAGCGAGTTGACGCGGACCTTCGAGCACGTGTAGTTGAACGAGGATGTACGATCATCGGAGCAGTTGCTGACGGTATGATTTTGACCCTCAAAATCGCACGTGATCAAAAGTACCGTCACGTTACCTGCCAATCGCTCCTCTCTTCTTTTAATTTTCTTCTCTAACTCCAATGTTTCATTTCTGACAAATTGCTTTGCGTCAATTTTCAACGGAATTGAAATTTTATTCGGCGTGTCTAGTCCCTTCACTTTCAGCTCGCTACCGTCCGCTTTGAACACGATGCGGACACCGTCCGCACCCATTGTTGTTGTCCCATTGTCCAACGAGGGTTGATCTTTGAACTCGACGACCAGACTCTGCACATCAGATCCCGATGTGACGTTTCCAAAAGTGGACGCGACAACATTAATCTTTAAACCTGAATCACTTTGAATCGGCGAGGCGACCATGGCACTAGGTCTGGCACTCTCCAGCGTGGCTGTGAATGTTGCCGTCGTGATTGCTACTGGCTTGGCACCCGACGTCAAACTATTTGCTATGGCACTGGCAAGATTTTCAACCATTCGTTGCATTCGTTGGACTTTCTCCACGTCAACGACGACAACTTTTTTCACTTCTGTTGTCTTGTCTTTCTTACTCTCCTCCTCCTTTTTCTTCTTCTCACTGCCGCTGCCACTGGCAGCGGCGGCATCAACATTGTCTCCAGAGTTTGCAGCGTTGGACGTCAGCATGAACGCGTTCAGTGTGTTGGCAAGTGCGCTCACCGTGTCTGGACTGATCTCACCATTTCCCTCGGCAGCAGACGACAGCGACTCGACCATGGACAGAGCCTGATCCTCTGCTGCTGGATCAAGGGTCGTGCTCGTAGCGATCGTATCTAAGAATTGTGCCTGCATGTCGACCGAGTCCGAGTCTGTCGCCATCGTTTCCGACGCCGAGAATGCCATTGCCATCAGCTGTCCTGCAACTCTGGTCTGCACATCCTTGTCGACATCACCCGACGTCAGAGCAGCACCCACCATATTGGCGGCTGCCATGACTTCCTGACTTTGACTACGATTTTGTGCGCTCTCTAAATTGGAGGTAATTAAATTATCAAAAATTGCCTCTTGCGCCGCTGACTCGACAGGAAGAGGCTCCTCTTTGACATAAATTGACGTGAACGAAGATCTAGTCTTGCCACCATCCTCGTCTTCAATAATCACTGCCATTTTGAACAATCCATCGTCACCGTATCCAGCAGGAAGCTGCGTTGAGTAGGTTGAGATCTCCACACCAGTAAACAAACGCACCAACTTGCTGTTCTCGTTACTAGGATCCTTCAAGTAGACAAACGTGTAGGTCAATGGTGAGTCGAGTCCAACTTTTGCCTCGGGATCGGACCATCCGGGAGCGCTGAGCTCAAACTTGGTGGCAGAAGCTGACGTCAAACTCCACCCACCAGTTGGAACTGAATCTTCAATTCCAACGACCTCCATTGATCCACCAGACGGTGGTGAGTTCATTTGAATTGTGGGAAGCGTAGACGTCGAGGTTCCGCATGCGTCAGTGACTTTGAGCTTGAACGAGTACTGTGCTCCTGGTGAGAGCTGGTTGGGTGCAACGATAATCTTGTACATGCGGTACCCCGTCTGAGAGTTGGTGTCAACAACGACGCTGGGGACATTGAGGAACATGGACGGCTGGTCGGCAATAATATCAGTGAGCTTGGTCTCAGCACCATCACCGGACAGACCGACACCGTACCACTCTGCATTGTACTCTTTGCAGTTGAAGTCAGCAAGACGACAGCAGCTGTACACATGCGCCTCAATCGACATGGCTTGGTTCACGTTGGGATACTTGCTCGTTGGTGACACAAGCGACACGTCGGGCGGATCACCACTCTGCACTTCGATGCCGCTCGCAACAGCAGTGCTCGCTTTTCTTGTCGTCGATCCTTGAATGGAGACAAAGAGAGAAAATTTGTACGTCGTGCCCTGCGAAAGGAGACCTTTTGGAATTATTACTTTCGATTCAGTGCTGGTCGTCAGCATTGAGTTCACAGAGGACGGGCAGTTCGTGCACGACCAAGCGTAGAGCATAGTCGTGCCGTCTTCGTCTGGATCATACGAGTTAGATCCATCAAGAACGACTTGATCTTCCATGCCTACTGTTCTTGTTCCGGGTGGCGTGACGACAGCAACGAGATCTGAGTATAACACGTCAATCAATACAGTCTGCTCCGCAAACACGGAGGGTGCACCACGAAGAACAGCACGACCCGTTACGCTGTACTGGTAGCCACTCTTCAGATCTTTCCCTTGAATTTTAATTTTGTTGGGATCTTTTGCCTGGGTTGCGACAACGTCCAGCGTCGACTCCACACCGTTCTTCTTGCCTTTCAGTGAACCCCACTTAATCCCAAGCGAACCACCACCACCACCAGCACCAGCACAGGGAAGCTGTGCAAGCTTGACCGTGACGGTCGACTCCTGCGTCCGGAGAATGTACCGATGTTGTGATCCCGCCAACAAAAATGTTGGTGTCGCGTCCGCAACGAACTCCAGCGGAAGATCTTGGTACACGGTTTCACCGATAACGTTACGCAACGATGCGCGAAAAACAAAAGAAGAGATGCCCAGTGGAAATCTTGATCTTGGCACGTGCACCGTCAACTTCTTTTGATCAATGGTAGCATTTGCGTACAGAGGATTCTCCTCCTCCTCCATGCACGTGGTCGTATCACCGTCAATGTTACAGGACTGCATCGTGAACGTCAGGAGCTCCCATGGAAAGGGTCCACTGCCCTTGCTTGCGCTGAAATCAACCACCAGAGCATCGCAGAAACCAAGTCGACTCTTGTAGGAGGCAACAAGGGATGGATTCAGCGTAAATTCATCTTGTCCAGTTGCCGGCAGTGGAAGTTGGACAGGTGCAAAGCATCCCTTGCAAGGTCGACGCGTGTTGTCACATGTTTTTGTGACTGGATTAAAAATTTCACACGCTCCGTACACCGTCTCCTCCTTGACGACGAGAGCGAAGTTCGCTCGAACCGTAGCACCGTAGCCTAGTGTCATTCGAAACTCCTGGGCAGTTACCCACGAGCAACTTCGATCTTGGAAAGCACCAAGGACTAACGAACCCGATGTTCCTGCTGCGGGAAGCACCAAAACGTTGTCACAAGGGACAATTGATCCAACGTTTCCGTCGGTTGGACCATCAAAAAACATTGACAAATACGTGAGACTGGAATGAAAGCGAACGTTGGTAATTTGTGGCGGTGGAATTGTGTTGGGTGCCGGATCATAAATGGACACGTCGATCAGAGGAAGAGTGTCGTCGCCATACAACAGGGACATGCCAGGTTGGTACACGGAGTCCTTGCTCGTGGCATCAATGGTCATCGTGATCTTGGTCGTGTGTGCTTTTCCAGCTGTCGCTTCGGCCTTGTTGTCTTGTACGGCATCAACTTTTATTTGTTTCCCCTCCTTCCAATCATCTTCACCTTTTCGAAAAACAACCGTTGAAGCTGACAATGACACCTGCGTCGCATCCAATGGTGAGATGCGGACAACAACATCACCATCAGTAGGCTCCGTCTCCAGTCGAACCGTCACAAAGGCACCGTATCCCTCCACTCCATCGTTAGACGCCTCACCCATCGAAATTTCAAGCGGTGCTGCAACGACTCCTGGCATTCTTGGCAGCTTGACGGGTGACGACGTCACAGCGACTGGCCAGTCCTCCGCAGAGCAGAAAGAATTGCTCCACATGTCTTGCACGCCAGCACCATTGGGTGCATCCTTCGTCGCTGACGTGGGCCAGATGACAACAGATACAATTTCATTTCCTGTTGGACGAATGCCGTGGTCCAGTTTAATTCGGAGAGACCACTGCTGCCTGGTTCCCGCTACTTTCTGGTAGCTCAAAATTTTTGCATTCGCTCCAACGCTGACGTCAGCACCTGTCCCAGAGTCGATGCTGGCAGAAAGATGGACACCATATATCAACGTGGACAGACCATCCTCCATCATGCTTCCCGACAACAATGTCTCTGCTGCAATCTTCTCGTCAAATTTAACGACGAGAACGTCAGAGAGAGGCTCCATGTACATTCCTGCCACGCAAGGCTTCCCCTGATCGACCAAAATTTTCATGTCGGAAAACAAAAGCTGGTTGGGATTTGTCACAAAATCGAGTGATGAAGAGTGGAGTTTGTAGGAGGGATTGATGGAGATGGAATATTTTGGGAGCGGCGTGGGTAATGGTGGTGTCAACAGTCCCAGCTGGTTTAGTGTAAAGGGTGACACAAGAAAATCCAGAGCGTCATGATTACATCTGACCAAGGCAACGCCAGTCTTGTTCGACGCGTGCACAATGTCCACTACGATGTCGACCACTTTGTCATCACCAGGAATGATGAACGACAGATTAGTCGGAGAAATATCTTGCGTGCAGTCCACTGGGTACGTCAGATTTAAATGGAGGAGACCACCAAGACCAACGTCGAGAGTAGCAGTACGAATTTGCTGGAAGACACGTTTGTCTTCTGTGTAGGCTACTTCATGTAGAAGAGTCGTGGGTCGAATGTCGACAGGAGGTTTGGAGTACGTCTCGAGTGGCGCTGGTGGTGCTGGTAACAGTTGGACAAAAGTACGCAGAATCTTGGTGCCTGGAGGTGGTGCTGTTCTCCTGGTTGCATAGTTGGAGGACGGCAGTATACCAATCGTCCGCTCCAGCTCTGCAGATCGGACGGTGAACGAGAGCGAGTGCGATGCACACCCTGTCACCTGCACGTTCTTTCCAGCCACCATGCTCAACCCAAGCGGATCCGCAGAAGATGTTGCTTGTCCTGCGTCCTCGCAGCAGTTTCCACCTTGCGAATCGCACAAAGCACCTTTGCAAATATCTTTCGAGGTATATCTTTTATCAGCTTCAATCTTTGGATCCCAATCCCAATTCGAAGAAGTTGCACCTTGTTGACACTGGAAATCGCATGACGTCATTCTTCTTCTCTGCTTACCACCAACCAAACTCACGCTCGGTGACACTGTCACGTTGACTTTTGTCCTGCCAAGCGCGTCCTCTGCCTGTGACATTTCCAGAACAAGTTTGAACATCAGAATAGACACGGCAGAGCATGCGATTGGTCGCTTCAGCTCAATCACGAGCGTTGCATTTGTTAAATGAAAGATCGACGAAATTATTCTTTGCTCGCTCCGAACATCAAGCTTGTATGACAGCGTCATCTCCAAAGAGGCAGGATTAATGACGATACCATGACTTGATGTCAAGATGTTTGGTGAGGGTGCAAGACGCACGCTTGATCGCACAATCTGCGACGAATTAGGAAGTTGGCGACGAACAATTCTTGGATCTCCTTTTGTTGGAATAATTCCAAGGAATTGCTCCAGCGCCACCGAGTTGAGATCCAGGAGAAGAGTCGTTATGCCACCACCATTCAATCGACAGGTCTCCGTCAGCAGATGCTGGTACGACATCTGAGTGACGTTCGGTGTCTGAGTGACTTGGCTAGTGACTTGGCTAGTGACTTGGGTAGCACCGTCTGACGTGCAGCAGTCAGCGCCTTGCGCGTTGCACAACTCACCACTGCATTGGTCTTTCGAGGTGTATCTTCTGTCAGCTCCAAACTTTGGATCCCAATCCCACTTTCCGGTCATCCAAACTGCTGGTTTCCAAGTGCGATCCGTTTTTATACCAGTGCAAGAAGCTTCGTCCGTAATATCTGGTCCACTGATTCTATCACCGTTATCAGTCAAAACACACTGACCAAGCGAAGCAGTGCACTCCCTTTCAGTCGAACACAGTGTGGGTGGCGTGGGTGCACCATTGTTTATTCCGTCACAATTCGCACAGTACGAGGCTTTCTGTTGACACTGGTACACACACGACTTGGGTTCGGATATAACGTCAAGCACCAGCTGGAGCATATTCGTCTTGAATATGCTTCGTATCACGAGCTCCGGGATGTGTATGTTGTCTCCTTCTTCTCCTCCACCTAGAGGAGCACGAATAAAGACGTATCGGTAGGATGTCTTTAGGCCCATGCACTGCGCTTCGATCACTTGAGAATCAACGACGTTGAAATCAGCACAGTGGATAGCCTTTTGATTTTTCTCCCATTTGCTCCAGTAGGTTTTGTCATCTGGCCAAGAGTTGGCCACCCAGATTGAGAGTTTTCCGTTGTAGCCAGTCGTCGTGCAGCAGTCTCTGGCGTAGAACGTGAGAGAGAAGGAAGACGTTGCATGCTTCAGCTCCACACCCCACCAAACGTCGTTGGCGAGAGTCACTCCGTTCCCATACGTATCGCGGTCTTGGGAATGGAACTGATTTGGATGTTTAATTGAAAGATCACCGTCAACTGCCTTGGAGGCAGTTGTATCCGCTGACCACAGAGGAGACGAACGTGCTGGTTGTCCAGTGCTGATGTCGTTGTACCAGTCGTGGCACTGCACTGGATACTCCAACTCAACAACAAGAGTCGTGTTGGTTAAATCTAGCACTGCTGATATTATTCTCTGCTGCGGCCGCAAATCCTCCACGTAAGTCATCTCCCGCTCCAATAATTTTGGACTGACGACGCAGTTGGCACAGTAATTGCACGTGTCGCAGTCAGGATTAATAGTGTCTGGCTGCGGATCAAGTCGTACGATGGATCTTTTGATGTCAGACACAAGTGGGACACGTCGACGTTCTGTCAAAGGACTTCCACCTTTGCCTCCTGCAAGAAGACCAATTGAATTCTCAAGCTCATTAGAATGAAGTGAGAAGCGGATTGACTTGGTTGCATCGGTTGTCAAGCACGCAGCAGGATCAATGCGAAGGTAGTCACTAGTCTTTGGTTGAATCAAAGCCTGTAAAAATGAAGGAGGAGAAGTCTCGCTTACAGATGTCGACTGTGTTCCCTCGCCCAAAGTCAGTTGCGATGATGGTATCTCGAGGGCAAAGATCAAACCAGAGGAACTTTTTACTGTCAGCTCTGGAATATGGAGGAACTGGGGTGGCGTCTCACAATTGTTACCCGTGTAACTATTTGCACAAGAACATCCACAGCTGCCACTCGTACCTGTCGGAGAACCACCATTCTGACATGGGCTTCCGTTGGCTCCGACCGTACAAACGGCTGGTGATGGTGCTGTTGACGTGCTTGAACACCACACTCCACTGACTCGTTGATCGCCACTCCCAACGCCATCCGCAGTGCAAACAGACTCGCTGCCATGCTCTTTTGTGCACTCGCTGTCCCACTCGGCCCAGCAGCAAGGCTTCAAATCAGCGCTAACCGTGTCGCAAGGGGAGGAGAGAGAGCGGTGGTTATGCAAGAAGGAGAGAGCACGGCGCTTGCCACCAGTGGGTGTAACTGATGCAACTGGACGAACAAACAAATGCGTGAACTCCGTCTTGAGCTGACGAGTGCAGTATTCTCGTTGATGAGCCTCGATGCACTGTACACTGCCGGACAGGACGGTAGGATTGCCCTCCCCGCTCTGCGTCCCGATTGCGCCAGTTGTAATGTGGCAGCCTCCGTTGGGAAAGTTGTTAAAGAACCGGCATCCGGCAGTGTCGCGGCACCGCTGCTGGCACTTTGCTGGTGTGGCGGTAGTTCGTCCCTGTCCGGCCATGTCCAGCGGCATATACCAAGTCCCGTTGGTGATGCAGCTAGGAATACCTGCATCATCAATTCGAGGAGTATTTGGTCCGTACAGGCGGCAAGCATCAGACCGAGAGCTCGTGGTGTAGTCGAATCCTATACAATCTGATTTTGAGGAACAGAATTCAGAGCAAGTTAATTTGCTGTTGGCGGCAGAAAATGTCAGCATGGTTTTGTCGCCCTCACCTTGCCCTGATTGGCACACAAAATCAAAAGCACGAACATTGCTGCAATCCACATTGATGACAGCAACATCATCCTTGACTTCAAACTTTGAGCAGAAGGCGGCATTCTCTCTCTTGTCCCAATCGCTCCATGCAGTGTTGTCATCTGGCCATCCGTGCGCAAGCCAGATTGCAAGATCTCCCCTGTACGTATTCGTCCATCCAGATCCACGAGGATAAAAAGTAACACTGAGACTTGATAATGGACGTGCTAGCTCCACACCCCACCACACGGTATCCACAAATGTTGGTGGGACGAACGGGGGAGGGCACATGTCGCTATAGTACCCACGACCTTGCGGTGCGCAAGAATCACCTCCCACCATGTTGAAGCATTTGCCTCCTCCACGGCCGAGAGTGTGACCGCTGCAAGATGTAGGCTTGTCTGCCGTGCAGTAGCAACGAAGGCCGTCAATCGTTTGATATGGATTGGACCCAGCGGAGTCACTGGTGGCAAGACTTGACGAATGGTAGCCGTACGGGTGCGCTCTTCTCATGTCACCGTCTACGGCCAACGAGGCGGAATTGGTGACTGGAGTCCCGCTGGTCATGTTGGTGTACGCCCCTGACGATCTTGCTGGTCGACCCGTGCTGACGTCTTCGCATACCACTGGCTGGCTCATCTCGATAGATACCTCTGCGTTCGTTAAATTCATCGTGGCGGACAAAATTTCTTGTTGTGGTTTTTCACCCGGACGACAATCCATGACAGGCATCTCTTTCCAACCACCACCCTCACCATTATCAGCTGTCCAGTTGTAGCAGGTAAATTTACTGTGCGTTCCAGGCCAATCAAGAGGACAGCGGTCAAACTTGTAGGTCGACTGTCCAGTTGTCGCATCGACTCTTGCAGCGGGCAGCGAGAAGTTGAACCAACGCTCTCCACTGATTGTTCCTGTCATGAGTGGATTGACATCCTTCTCCTGATTCGACTGGTTGTGGCTACCACAGTGCGTCCCGTTAAATCCACCCCAGTATCCACTGCCACAGGGTTTGAAGTAGATTCCATCATGACTGCCGGGATCGTTGAGGTTCGGTGTACCATCACAGCCCTTCTCACTCATTTGACACGTTCCGTACATATGCACTGCTCCTGCGTCACACCTCCTTGCTTCCAAGCACTGCGTCGCATGAATATTTTTCAAGCGGCAATGGCTGCCAGAGGCATCTGAGCTGCAGCATCCTTTGTCGTCGCAGTACGTGCATGGTCCATCACCACATGTCATCATTGGATTCGTCATGTACCGCGACGCGCACTCTTGACTCGATGCAAGATGGCATGATGTAATCTCTTGCATGCCTCTCTGCGACAAACTTGGACAGATGGGATTGGAAACTCTTGGTTGACACGAAGTATCGCTTCCGTTCGTCCAGTCAACCCCTCCTCTTCGTGTCGTTTCTGAAGTGCAATCGACACAAGAGTAGTTCGATACGAACTGGTTATGTCCGCACTGCGCTGCTGCACACTTCACTACGCCACGCCGATCTTTCCATTGAAAGTCATGCTGACTCAGCAGCTGAATGTACTGCTCTTCTCTCGCAAACAAGTAGTGCTTGCCATTTGCAATTCTGGTGTAAAATCCTTGCATTTCGTTTAGATTCAGTGCTTGGTTCAGAGAGGTCTGGGCAACGACAGAGTACCCCACCGCCCCGTAATCGATGCAAAATTGGCCATTATCATAGTTGCACGGCGCATCCTCCGTGTACACGCCGTAGCTGGAGCACTGGTACTTGGTTCCCAACGCGTTGTTCCACACCGACACGCCCTTTTTGCACGCAGACAAACATGTCAGCTGGCTTGGATTCAACGTTCCTTCGCATCCATTCTTGGGCCACATGTACAGCTGCGAGGGAATAAAAGACTCCCACTCCATATCAAACGGCACTCTTCCTTTGACGACTTCAAATCTTTCCTTCACTCTTGGGTCTGAGAACATGCCATCTGGACACACCAAACACTCACGCTGTCCCTCCACAGGCTGATGCGTTCCGCTCGAGCACAGTGTGCAGCTCCTCGCAGTGCCCATCGCGTTGGAGAATGTTCCAGGAGAGCACGGAGAGCAAGCGTACGTTACGTTGGAAAATTGTTCAAACACGACCTCCATGTACTCGCCTGCCGAGCAGTTTTTCAACACTCGCACGTCCTGCGCATGTGTCATGCGTACTGAGGAAATGGACGTACTGGAGACAACGTGGCTAGCGGATGGTATGGGACCTGGATTGAAAGTTACAAACGTGTCCAAGATGTTTGATGCATTAGGTGACGTCCTCCGTCGAGAATCCTCGCTGGCTCTCTCAATGCCAATGTCTTTCAAGAGAGAAAGAGAGAGAATTTTAAACTCCGCCAGGCCTTGCTCGGCATTACACTTTGTCATGCTTGCTTTGTGAACATCCTCTGTGACAGTAATGACAAGATTCACGTTGCAGAAGTTTTCGGTTTTTTCAATTCCCGTAAAGCACGTCTCTGCAAATGTGTGAGTGTTTTTACATACCGTAGTCGGAGCGGAGTTGTACTTTGTTGCCAACCAATTAAATTTGTCTTTGCTAGTAATCTCAATTTTCACCATTTTCAAAATGTTCGCAGCAGAGTCAACCATGCCTACAATCCAAATGCCATTTCCAAGATTCAACACATGCGTCACTGACACAGGACTACCTTGGTTGATGTTTGGTCCTGTTAATTGTGTTCCACCGACTGGCATTGTTATGGCACCACCCGAGCTGGCTTGGTTACCGCCAAATGTTGAAGAACTTGTTGTTGGCACGGAACCAGTAACAACAGAGAACGCACCAGCATGAATTTTTGTGTAGCTCCTGTTCCCTCCGATCTGAGCTCGGATGTGGGTTTGGAAGCTGGTCAAGGAGGCGACTCGGTTGCAAATGATGCTTCTTCCTGTAGTCTTTACGTACGTTCCAATTTTATTGTAGAAAATTTTACCACTATGTGCAGCCCATTCCGCATCGTCCCACTGCTCACGTTGGGCGTTGACTACGCATCCGACGGGCATAAAGTCGAATGATGCTATTGATTCATAGCTTGCTGCAGCATCAGTATTTCCTTGGTTGTACCTCTTTGAAGCCCAGACTTGTTGGCACTCAGCTTCAGTCGGTGTGAAAAAGCCTCGAGTTTCACAACTGACAACAAGCTCATTGGTACCAATATTAATTTTGACATAGTTTCCGATATCAAAGCTGACTGTTGGTGGGACGAACGGGGGAGGGCACATGTCGCTATAGTACCCACGACCTTGCAGTGCGCAAGACTCACCTCCCACCATGTTGAAGCATTTTCCTCCTCCACGGCCGAGGGTGTGACCGCTGCAAGACGTAGGCTTGTCTGCCGTGCAGTAGCAACGAAGGCCGTCAATCGTTTGGTATGGAGGAGGATCTGGTAGTGGTACGTCAGGCGTCTCAAGAACAAAGCTCAGAGCAGCAGTTGACAAAGAGTCGCAGGAGATGGCCTCGCTCCACTGGAGCACCAGCGTAGAATTCGTGAGATGGAACGTCGAGGAGCGGAGCGACAATCGCACTTGATCAACCTGGACTAGAGCTAACGTCTGCTCTGCCAGCGCGTGATTGATTTCATTCCGTCCAGACCCACAGCCTGGGTACATTGAAACTTCCACCATATTTCCACGCATGAGATCGAGTTGTGGCGTGAACTCATGTGGGATGACGTACGTCAAACTTCTTGCCATGCAAGCATCTGGATCAGGCGTTCTTTTTTCTCCTTTCCCGTGAATCTTCCAGTGGTTATAACACGAAGACACGTGTTCTTCCGATGCACACACATTTCCACTGCAAAATGCATTTTGCAAGTCTACGTAATTATTGCAGTATTGCAATTTACACTTGCTAGCATCCGTGTAAAAGGGATCACCCCACGATCCAGCGCTTGCAATCCTTTCGACATGAATCCATGACGAAGCAAGTTCTGGATTGGTCACGTTAAATCGAATTGAGCGCCACGAGCAAGTGCCAATATCAACATTGTTTGAAAAAACCAAGACCAGCGTCATTCGTCTTATCGCTGTGGTTCCGATCGAATAACTGTTCCATTCGTTCAGCGTCGCGCTCTCCGTCTTAAAAAAACTTCGTTGGTCCTCCACAACCTCAATCATGCTGGCCTGCGTTTCTGGAACCATTATGGTACCAGGAAGCAAATACGATTCATCCCATGACCAGTCGCTTACATTTCCATCAGTGCGGTTGTTCGTTTGCCAATTATCATTGATACGAATGTCCTTTCCGCAGGATGACGGAAAACCCTTGCAGGAACGCGGAAAACCCTTGGAGGACACCTTCCAACTGTTGGTACGGTTTATCGCGTCCTCCATCGTCGAGAACAACTGGAAGTTGACATTGATCAGGTGGTCGCTCGAGGACCACGTGTGATGCAGATTGTGATACAGAGAGAAGTTTGTAGCTACAGGAGCAGTAAGTCTCCGGTAGTACATTTCTTTATGTGTGGTCTGGCAGTTCGTGCACAACCTGAAGGCCAAAAAAAAAAACAAGAAGAAAGCAAGAAAGCAAGAAAAAAAGAGAAAAAGAGAAAAAATGATCCCAAAACCAAAAAACATATGAGATATTTCAAGATATTTTTCAAGAACAAAAAGTAAAAAGTAAAGCATAAAAAAGAGAAAACAAGAACAAAAAAAGAAACGAGAACGCACCTTCGCAAAATTTTGTTCGTCGTGCTTATACCAGTACCAAACAACTGATCAAAAACTACTTTTCCAGGATCAATGTCACCGTACGTGCTGCCTAACGACGACATCCTGACAAATGGACTCCACTCTGTCTGGATGGCTGGTAGTACTATTTCCGTGCAATGATTTTTACATGAAGCAGCACAAAAGTTCGTCATGGGTGCATCTTTACACATGTTGGGTGCATCGGCAGTGTTGGCACCTAGGAGGAGGATGATAGGAGGAAGACAGAAGAAGATTGAAGAAGAGAACAAAAAAAGGAAAAGAGAGGAAATGAAGAGACTCAATGTGAGATGAGAGATGAGACTATGCAATTGCGAAGTGCGAGATTCAAAAGACTAGCTAGGTAAACAAAAGTAATTGAAGAAGAAGAAGAACTTACCATTTGGCATCTTAGTGCCTGACATTTTTGACAAGCACTGCGGAGAATCCCAGGTATCACTGTTGTCCTTTTTGCTGTTGGTGCTGCTGGCGTAGTCATATCCAGTGCAACCAGCCGGCAAAGCTGGTGCGGGTAGTGGTGGTAGCGAAAGTTTTGCAGCTGCGGGGTAGCTTGCACCAACGCTGATCATCATCCTCTGGTCCACCTGGCATTGCCTTTTTCTCGTGAGATGTGATCGCACTAATGCTGGCGGTCCTTCTGTTCCCCAGATCTCCAGCTCATCAATTTCGATCGTGTCGCTGCCGCTTAGTGAGTTTGCAAAGTCAAGTCGCACGTACTGAGCGCAGATCGGTGTCGCAAAGATACGCTCTTGGGTTGCCGTCGTACCAGTCCAGGTGTCAACTACAGTCCACGGGCCCGTCAGCGAGTCGCCTGTTGACAATGTGATGTCCTTGGGGTGTCGGCTGTCGCAGCAGCCACCTGCAACCAGTACCATCTTTGAGAGCGCCTTGGAACCCGATAGATCGACCGCAATCCACTCCTTCGTACTGGTGGCAGCAGTCCACGGGCCCCAGTCGTTCGAGCAGCCATCGAAAATTTCAGACGGAAAGCGATCGTACTTGCTATGCACATTTTCCAGGTAGCTCGACGCAATGACTTTGCTGCTCGCGGCAGACTGAGGACGGTTGCCACATCCGCCAGTCGGGATGGCTGCATCGATGGTGAGCTTGGAGGGAGTGCCAGTGATCAAGCACGTTTCTTTGGTGTATGAAGGATAGGCGCGACATCCTTGTGACCACGACGACTCGACGAAAGAGTCCATGGAGTAACATCCCTCGCCAGTCGAACAAGATCCAAAGACTCCGCTCTCGTCGCAGCGGTATCGATTGCTGTAAAAGTTTGAAGGAGAGTTTGACGTCCACATGCCTGGCGTCACGCAGACACACGACTTGGTTGAATCAAGTGCTGGTCCAAGACCACCTGCCAGTCTCTCTGCGTTGTCTGGCCACTGTGAGATGGACTGCATCTCTGAACAACCAAGACGCTGCAAAAGTCTTTCGCTCAGCTCGTATTTCAAACTTCGCACAACGGAATCCTTGGGAACACATCCCTCAGTGTCGCCCATCCATTTGCAACACTCTTTCCACCATGGATACTGCATGCCTTCGTTGTCTCCTCCAGAGCAGTATGTCGACGATGGTGCACCACTAATAACCGCACCCGGGCAACCTTTCGGATGGCTCTCTCCGTTCATGGAAATTGGAGGAGTCGCGCAGCTTAGTGAAGCTTGAGGTCCGTTCTCTTCAATGACTCTCCACTCGTCGTCGTGGAAGAAGGTATTGGCATCGTTGGATCTGGATCCCATTTCCTCTCCACATGAAATGCGAGGCTGACCAGCAGTGTAGATAGTTGTGGTAGAGCACCAGAGTGGTTCCTCTGGTACTACTATTTGTGTGCAATGATTTTTGCAAGAAGCAGCACAAAAGTTCGTCATGGGTGCATCTTTACACATGTTGGGCGCATCGGCAGTGTTGGCACCTAGGAGGAGGATGATAGAGGGAAGACAGAAGAAAATAGAAGAAGAAAACAAAAAAAGGAAAAGAGAGGAAATGAAGAAACTCATTGTTTCATGTGAGATGAGAATAGGTGCGAAGTGCGAGATTCAAATGACTAGTCTAGCTACTAGTAGGTAATAGACTAGGTAAACAAAAGTAATTGAAGAAGAAGAAGAACTTACCATTTGGCGTCAAAGTGCCTGACATTTTTGACAAGCACTGCGGAGAATCCCAGGTATCACTGTTGTCCTTTTTGCTGTTGGTGCTGCTGGCGTAGTCATATCCAGTGCAACCGACCGGCAAAGGTAGTGGGGTTGGTGGTTTTGCTGGACTCGCACATCGATCGTGCCTTCTCCCCTCGTAGTAAAAGGGAAATGCACAAGCGCGAGGCAAATAGTGAAAGGTCAGACGTCGAAATCCAATGTTGGAGATGGGCGTTATGATAGGATGAGCAAACGTCAACTCGAGCGTGGAGGTCGGTGCTTCAGCGTCAGAATCACTTTGAGATCCTAAGTGCAGAACGGCGGAGACTAAGTCTTGGAACTCTCTGGTATCCTTGGAAACGCCCAGCAACCGCTCTTGTGCTGGTCGCGTTGGAAGCAACGTTGCTCTTCGTACAAAATTATCACCTTTGTCATCATTGTCATCGCCATCGCCGCCATCGTCCTTCTGACAACTAGAGACGTCACACACAACTTTCGTTGATTTTGAATTTTGACCCGACGGTGTCCCACAGTAGTCACCGGACGAAGTGCATCCATTGCAGTCAGTCCACTGGGTGCTGCATTGTTGTCCCTCGAGTGCTTGCGCGCCACCAGAGCCTGCCATAAGGAGGCGACGCCCTCCGTTGCTGGAGGTGTCTGCGGAAGGAGAGGAGGAGGAGGAGGAGGAGGAGGAGGAGGAGGAGGAGGAGGAGGACGAC
>Ga0307997_10000550_pt1 | contig 17133 bp, 26 predicted proteins | sample Davwhametageno36_FD_203165 | JGI IMG/M metagenome (GOLD analysis project Ga0307997, IMG submission 203165) | Marine microbial communities from Davis Island wharf, Antarctic Ocean - #36 | ecosystem: Environmental > Aquatic > Marine > Unclassified | place: Antarctic Ocean: Davis Island wharf... | reverse complement strand
GCGTGCTTCAAATAGTGACGCCACGTTTGACAAATCATCTATAAATTGCGCATCCGCTTGACGATAAACAACAATTGAAAATCTATCTTGTTGATATTGTTTCAATAATGCGATATACTGCAACAAATGCGGTTCGCCTTGATTAACAATACTAACACCTAACGACGAACCAATGATTGACGAATAAATGTTGTCGGTTTCCCCCGAATAATTCAATTGAAATCCGTCGCCACCAACTTGGATTTTTTGGGCTGCGCTTGTGAATTGATTGTCGTGAAATTCGATCACATAATCAATTTCAAATGATGATGTGAATTCTCCAAATAGTCTTGCACCCATATTTTAAAAACCTCTTTGTCTTGTTCTATTTCTTGACGCTCGTTCGTTTGACAACAATATGTCTGAACCGCTTATCCGACCAGTGACGACAACATTTTGTCCACCACCGCCAAATTCGCCCAATCTATCCAATGGTATGACCGCTTCACTTTGTCCGCCCTCGCCAATCATTGCCAACGTTGGTGAAGTTACAACACCACCTTCGGCCAACATTGGAATGTTTGACATAAATCCAACGCTTTGCATCGTTCCAAATATATCCGCCATGCTGCCAAGTCCCGCAAGTCCCGTACCAGTTGCAAGACGAATCGCAACCGCAAGAGCGAACGCCGCAATTGCCGCCGCTATAAATTGCACCGCCAATTTTTTGAGTCCTTGCAACATTGACTGAAGAAAGTTTCCAAATCTTGTTTCGCCTTCTTCAAGTTTATCGAATGCTTCTTCAATAGATGCGGCAAAAACATTGCTCATGACTTGACCCGCTTGCACCGCCATCGCCGTGAAGTTGACCATTTCTTGGCGCACCACTCCAAACGCTGGAGCAAGTTGCATTGTCAATTTGTCGGCAAACGATTTGATGGGCAAGTTAATCAATGTTTGTGTGATTCTTTCGCCATCAACTTCGCCAGACGATGCAGCGTTTGACATTGACGACGACAGATCATCAACGCTTGTTCCCATTTCAACAACGGCTTCGTTTGCGGCGTCTAAACTTATTTTGTACGCGCCCAACATTCCGTTGTTTGCGCTCATATCCATTGCCAATTGTCGTTGCGCGGCGGAAATATGTTGAAAATCTGTTGCCAATCTCATGGCTTCATCTTCGCTTAAAACACGCTTAAAAAGGTCTTGTGATTTGGTTGCGAGTTCATCCGACACTTTCATCGATGAATTGAATAATTTTTGAGCGTCAACCGCTTTTTTCACGGCCTCGGTCATTTCATCTTGAACGGCAATCATGGCGATTTTCTTCGCCATCTCTTTGTTCATATCCTTTTGAGCGGTGGCAATATCTTCAACGCTGGATTTCTCACTAATGAGATTTGGCAATAAGTCTTTGTACTCGGTGTTTAATTTTCTAATCAAACGACCGCGTTGTTCGTTTGTTATGTTTTGACTTTTGATGGTGTCAATCAAATTGTTCGCTTGAGCCAAACGAACTTGATTGTCTGCAATTTCTTCTTTTGCGGAATCGGTCAATTTCTTTTCAATTGAAACCGTTTCCTTTTTGCGCTTGTTAACTAAAAACAAAGCCGTTCCCAATGCCGCCAACGCAGTGACAACGATTCCAATTGGGTTTGCTTTTAACGCTAAATTGTAAGCGCGTTGTAATACCGTCGCCATCTTTGTGATGGTGTTGGATTTTACCATTGCAAAGCGTAACAATTTAAAATTTCTCATTACACCCCCAGTGATGAACATCAATGGACCAATTGCCGCAACAAGACCCGCAAAAACAACAATTGTTGTTTTCGTTTCTTTTGATGTTTTATTCAACCACCCGGCAAATTTCGCGATTGATTCAATAATTGGAACGAGCGCAACGGCTATAATTTCACCAATGGAAATTCCAAGCCCTTCCATTGCGGATTCCAAACGCTTGGACGCACCGAACGCAGTGTCCCCCATGATGTCGGCCATTTCTTTAGCAGCACCCCCGGAGTTCTTAAACGATTGTGTCAATGGCGCAATCTGGTCAACACCGCCCGCCAAAACAAGCAACGCGGATTGTGCAGAACGACCAACTTCATCTTTCGCATCCGCAAGATTCAACCCTTGAGCGGCCAAATCTTTCAACGCTTCGGCGGTTGGTTTACTTGATCCACCTATTTCAGAAATGATACGGCGCAAAGCGGTCCCCGCTTGTGAACCTTTGATCCCCGCATTGGCTAACACCGCAAGCATTGCGGATGTTTCTTGAATGGACATCCCGGCAGATTTTGCAACCGGTGCAACGAACTTCATTGATTCCGCAAACGTTTCCATGTCCATCGCCGATGTACTGAACGATTTCGCCATCACATCGGTCACCATGCCCGTTTGTGACGCATCCAATCCGAACGCCCGCAATGTAGACCCCGCAACCATAGCGGCACGCGCTAAATCGCTTCCGGCCGCTTGAGCAAGATTCAATGTTGATTCCGTGACCTTTGTGATTTCCGTTGCCGTGAATCCTAACTTTGCAAACTCGGTTTGTAGTCCAGCCACTTGACGCGCTGAAAACATCGTTGACGCCCCCAATTCTTTGGCGTTGTTGGACAACATTTTGAATTCTTCGGCGGTCGCACCCGATACGGCCTTGACTTTCGACATCTCTGCCTCGAATCCTTTGAACACACTGAACGACATCGCGCCCAAAGCGGCAATCGGGGCCGTCAATTTCATTGACAAATTTTTCCCGGTTTGTTGCATCTTACGACCCAACTTGTCCATGGACCGTTCGGCCTTGTTCAACCCCTTGCGGAATGGTGCAATATTTGCCGAAAGTCTAAAATTTAAACTACTTAAATTTGCCATTCTTTTGCTTTGCGCGTTCTTTTCGTTCGTTTATCTCGGCTAATATTTCGCCGCGTGTCCACACCTTGTGTTTCTTTTTATCTTGTGCTTCCCATGGGAACACAATCAAATCTTTTGCCTTGATGCGCTTCTTCGTGTGTGGGTTCAACAAAATGGTTGTTTGCCACCTTGTCCGTTCCCACTCCGTTTGTTCTTTTCGGTTTTCCAACTCACTCCATCCGTTGACCATATTGGTCCATTCGCGTGGTAATAAATCATAAAACGCCGACGGCATCAATCCAATTTGGCCGAACGCGAACGATTCCAAATCATCCCATGTGGATTCCCTTGTGGTCGTTTGACCGCGTCGGCCTATGTCTTTTTTTCCGCGTCACTTGTGAATTGTTGTTCGAATATCGAAAACGACTTTTCCAAAATCGTTTCATCTTCGTCAATCCAATCCGCAATGTCTGCAACTTCATATCTAAACGCCGCCTTTTCTTTTCTTGCGCCGTCCTTAAATCCGCAAAACATCAAAGTGATTGCGTGATCCAGTGTCATATCTTCACCCAACTTTTCAAGTTGCGCCAATGTTGTTCCCGTCATTCTTGAGAACTCACGCAACGCGTTGAATCCAAATCTTATGGCGTGTTTGCGTTCTCCGATTTCAATGAATTGTGTCATGTTGTTGTTTGTTTTGTTGTTGTTGTTTGTTGTGGTAATAAAGGGACCGCCCAACGGACGGCCCCATTTTATCGTTTGCGATTATGATACCGCCGCTTGAGTCAAGACACCAGTTCCAGTGAATCCAAAAGAGAAAGTTACGTTTTCTTCTGTTCCAGCTTCTTGCTCGTAGCTTGTGATGTAAGCGTCACCAGTGTAGTCAATTTCTGCGCTCGTAGCCGAACCAAATTTGACTCTTACTTTTGTGCGGTTTGACAATAAAGTGAACAAATCATCCGGTGTATCGAAATCACCAGCGATTGAATAAGTCACCAACCCGTCGCCACTAAGGGACCAAGCCTTTAGACCTTCGAGATTCTCTTGCCATCCGGCTGAATCTTTGGTTGTTGTGTCACGTGTTTCCATTGAAACACTAAGTGATGCGGAATTTGCACGACCTATGATGTCGTAACTTGTTCCGGCGTCTTCTGAAATTTGAATCACAACATCGGTTGCGTTCATGATGCTTGTTGAGGCCATTTTTTTACTTTTTTATTTTTATAAATTTACAAATCAATCTCGCGATACTCTGAACTTTAGATCACATTGTGATCCAAATGTTCGTTCGTCATCGCTGAACAAATCGCGTTGCCCTTCGAACATACACGATTGCAATTTCACGCCTTGAATGGTTCCTTTGATTCTTACGAATGCACTGCGAACATACTCAACCGCGTTTTGTGTGTCTGAATAACTCGTTGAAACCAACGTGATCCGGACATCTATTTCATCAATATTGGAATCGCTTTCTTTCGTCATACTTGTGGCAATGTTTACCACCTCATAAATCGCGAATGGCGTCGCTTTTGTTTGCGCGGCTACAACTGGAAACACACGCCCACCAAACAATGTGTTCAAATCTGAATCATTGTCGAACTTGTATTTGATTACTTTTCCAATCATATTCGTGCGGCTTTTACTTTTTTATTCAAAAATGAACGCATCAATCGTTTGAATTCGTTTCCAACGCCGCTCATTTCTTTTTTCCTTGCACGTGTTGCGAAACCTTTGTTTGCACCGTCGTATGTTCCATTGTTTAAATAACCGTATTCTAAAAAGTGAGCGAACCACCCACCCTTTTCCGGGTCCGAAAATGAACCCTTAACACGTGGACCAACTGACAAAGATGCGAACGTTGCGCCTTTTCTTATCTTGGTCGTAATCACGCCCATTGATTTGGCCAATTGTCCTTTTGATATCTGTGCATAGATTCCGCCGTTGCGATAAACCTTGAACGAACCACTTGACAAATCCGTGATTTCGTTTTGGTAAGCCTTCACCATTGGTTTCAACGACTTGCGTGCAATGCGTCGAATTTGCGCCGTTGTGACGCTATCATTTAGGGTGTCCAATTCTTTGAACGCTCGTTCCAATTCCTTGCGAACATCCTTTTCGTCAAATCCTACGAACATTCCATTTCCTAATCTGCCCATCGTGTCACAATTTTTTGAAACGCTTTTCTTGAATCATCATTGATGATGGATTCAATCTTGTACGTTTCGTTTTCGTAAATGATGCGCATTTGTTCGTTGATGTCCGCACGATAACGGATGAAAAATTCAACCCGTTTTGTTGCAATAATTTGTTCGCTCTCTTCGCCTTCTTTTCCGCTCTTATCTTCAACCTTTGCCCATACGTTCGCCAATGTGATGAACGATTTGTTCACCTCACCAAACGAATCCGTTGACGTGGTGAATGATTGAATTGTGATTCTTCGGTCAAGTTCTCCGGCTTGCTTAATCATTAGAATGTAAAAATTCTGTATGGGTTCCACAAATATTCCGATGCGGTTGGCAACTGGCGAACACGATCACTTCTTTGATCGTATAGGTCAGAAATGACCAACAACATTCCTTGAATCAATGGTTTTGGAATGGATGCAACATCCGATCCAACCAAATATTGAACAATCACTTGGTTGACAACTCCAGCGGCTGCAAACCAACCCGAAACGGATTGCACGCGTGCCGGTTCTGAAATTGTGTCCGTGATATATCCATCCGTTGCAATCGTTACTTCCGAACCGATCGCATCCACATATTTAACACTTGATATTGCTGACACTGGACCGCGTGACAAATACAAAAGATTTGACAAATTGTCCCAACGATTTTTTGGAAATTTATCAAAGTATTCGTCAACTGTGGTGGTCACTAAAATCCGGCGTGTGTATTCTTCACACATTGAACGTGCGGCCGAAATCAATGCGGAAATCAAGGCATCGTCATCACTATGGTCAACGCGCAAAAAGTTTTTTGCTTCGCTTAAAGTGATGGCCTCAGTTGCCGCCGCTGTTACAATATCAATTGCCATTTATCGTGTTTCTTTTTTGGTCGTTTTTTTAACCGCTTTTTTTGCACGCGCTTTCGGGGCTTCGGCAATTGCTTCGCAAAAACCAGCGTTCAAAAAGTCCGTGACCATTTCCGAGGAACGAAGTTCCACCACCGCATCTTTGCGATAGTGGAACCCGTTTCCGGAAATAGATTTGAGAAATCTAACTTTCATTGATTACGCTTGAACCATATGTTTCACGGCGCGAGCGTCAAGAATAGTTCCATCTTTTCTTGCATAAGAAACGAAACCAACTTCTAATTCGTCCATGTAACGTTCGTTCAATCTTAACATCTGAATGCCGCCCACAGATCTGACAACATACTTGCTGAAATCGGCTGCAAGCAATGTTTTTTGACCCGTTGAAATAGCTGACGCCATATCGTTGTTATAGTACAAATTGTACCCGAACAATTTGTCCGGCTGACCAACTTCCATTGATGGAATAAATACCGGGAAATCGTTTGCAGAACCAAGACCCAAAGCACGAATTGCAGAAATTACCGCATCATTTGCCATAAGACCAAAAGACGCTTTGTTTCTATAACTTGGATCTATTGAATAGATCAAGTTTAAGATATCGTCAGCGGTGATTGCATTTGCCCCAGCAGTTGTTGAACCAGCAGCAGACGCGGCCAAAATACCGGACGGCTTACTTGAACCATCACCAAGCGTAAAATCAAGGTTCGATTTTCTCGCTATTCTCTCGCCCATCGCTTCTGCGAGGAACGAATTTAAGTCGAACGCGTTGTCTTGTAGTAACTGCATAGAAACACGAACTTGCGACGCGTAATTGTACGCGCTCAACTGCTTGTTCGCGAACGTCATATCTTGAACAGTTACCGCAGTGGCTTCACCGATTAGTGCCGCATTTGTTGCGGTGTCGTTGATTACTGGATAATCTAACAAAGCACCACCGGCCGTGTTCAATTTTTTTGCTAATCTTTCAACCTCACCAGTGAAAAGAGTCGCCATATCTAGTTCGTTACTGAAATCTTGTGGAACTAAAAATCCCCCAAGTGTATCAGTACCAGCCACTTGCGTGCTTGTTCCACGAAGTTCGCCCATGATTGAACGTTGTTCGTTGTTCAATCCGCTCATTCCGTTTCTAAGGTAGCTTTCGAATGCACCTTTGCGAGTTGCTTTTGGAGCCGCTTCGCGAACCTCAGCATTTGCAGCCAATTCTTTTTTCATGTCGGCAGCGCGTTCAAGCGTGTCGATTTGGTCTTTGATGCTTCTTGCATCACTTTCCATTGCGTCAAATTTTGACTTTTCTTCAGCGTTCAGACCGCGGCCTTCAGCTTGAGCAGCGTCAACAATTGACGTTGCGCCTTTAATTACTTCAGCACGTTTACCGCGCAATTCGATGTTTTTCATCGTTTACAAATTTAGGATTTTACTTTTATACAAATAAATGTTGGAATCTTCTTCTTTTGTTTCCACTTCTTCGGGTGCGCTCTCTATTGGCGCGACCGCTTCAACTTCAACTTTGGTTTCTGTTTCCAAATCGCGTGTTGCAATTCCACTTGTTGCTTCCGGATATGCCGGTTGTGCAACTGGTGAAACGTCCAACAATCGTGATATCTTTGTGATGATTCGGAATGTTTCGCCGTTGCGTTCTTCCCAATAATCCTCACCAATTAAAAACGCAAACGACGATTGATTTATGTCGCCGCGTTTCATTAATTCAATTAAATCGTTCGCGTATGTTGTGTTTGGCATCTTTACCTCGTAATACAACCCGCGATCATCTGAACTGATGGTCAACGTTCCCGATGACACACGGCCCAAAAGACGATTTTCGTCGTGGTTTAAATACGCACGAACATCATCACCCATCACATCGCGAAATGCACCCGGTGCGATTTGTTCGTAAAAACCACCCATGTTTTCAGAATTTGAATTGTATACCGCTGCAAATCCGCAAACAACCACACCTTCATCTTCTTTGATTTCAACATCTTCCATTCGGTATTCCGAACGAACGATTTCGTTTTGTTTTAATCTTATTTCAGCGGATTCGGAAATGTTGACAACGATTTCGTCACCATTTTTTCCCATCACGCGTTTTTCTATTTTCTTAATCATATATATATTATTCTTCGCCGTCGGCGTTCACATCTTGATTTGCGACATCAATCATGTTCAACGGTTGCAAATAAGCATCACCGCCGTCAATTGGGGCCATGTTTTCAAGTTTGCGCACATCGTTTGCACTGATCCACCCCCATTGGCGTCCCTTTGTGTAAGCCTCGTATCTTGAACGAATATCACCACGCAACAATCCATCCATATTAAATCGGATGTAGTATTCTGAATCTTGCAAAAACAACTTGCGGTTGAATTCTGATTCCCAGCGTTTCACCCATGGCAAGATTGTGTTTCTTTGGAATTGGATTCCTTGTTCTTCGATGTTGGCGCGTGTGCTTGAATTCTCTAACGATCCAAGGTAAGCCAACGGAATGCGGAAAAATCTTGCGATATCTTCGACGCCAAATTTTCTTGTTGATATGAATTGAGAATCTTGTGGGGAAACACTCATTTTCTCTACGCTCATTCCCTCTTCTAAAATCGCCGTTCTGTGGCTGTTATCCATCGAAGTATTACGTTGTTCCCATGATCTCATTAAACGCTTATACGCTTCGTCTGAAAGGCGTCCCGGATGCGTTAACACTGCCGAAAGGTTTGCGCCTCTGCCAAAGAATGAACCGCCAAATCTATCCGCTGCCAATCCTAATCCGATGGATTCACGTGCGGCTTCAAGAACTGATTTTCCAACGATACCGTCAAAACTTAATCCAACCAAATGAATCATTTCCGAATCATCAAACGTTTCTTTTCCGTGTATTGTATAGAACTTTTCATCCTTATATACTTTCACTTCAACGTTGTTGGCGTGAACCGGTATCAATCGGGTTGGTGTTCCGGCTTGATCGCGTTGTATAACAATGAACGCGTTCCCGTGTAGACACAAATTCGCTTGACACATTTCACGAAACGTGAAGTCCGTCATCATTGCATTTGGATTGTGAATTAATTTGTTGATCGGGTGAGCGTCGGCCGTCATGACAACGCCGTCTTTTGTTTGCTTAACATCCCACGGCAATGCGGCCATCGTTTCCGATATGACGCGAACGGCCCCAAATACGGCCGACAATTGCATTGCTGAATTTTCTGTGACTGCGATCCCGGTTGCAGAATCATTGCCGCCCATAAGCCATTCGGCTGGATTCGACAAAGAAGTTGATGGGCGGTTCGGATTGTTTCTAAATGCTCCGACTATTCGCCCAAATAAATTTTGATTTTCGGCCATCCGTTTGAAAATGATTGTACAATTCGGTGTGAATATACGTTATCATTTGCAACGTTCAAAAACAAAAAAAAGGGACGTCACCACAACGCCCCTTCAACCAAACACCAAACGGATCAGAACGATCCGTGGTTCACTAAATGCTTTTGTGTATTGCTGCTTTTCTTTTCAATCGTTCTGACAATGCTGCTTTTGAAAATGAAACGTACCGGGTGCATTCCTTTAACACAACGCCCAACGGCGTGATTGATTCAACAAAGAATTCTTTTCCCGTTCGCGTCATCTCTATGATGTCGCCTCTTTTTATGTCGTCGACTGGGTTCATATTGTTCCAATGTACGAAATCTTTCGTTGTGATTGTGTGGTCCATAAGTGAAAAATTTATAACACCAAATCCCCCCGTTTGTTTCAGCGGGGGGCGGTTGGCGTGTGGGTGGGCTGTTACCCCCTCAAAATACTTGTTCCGGTGTATCTTTGTATATTAACACCTTCACCAAGGTAGTAAAGACTGTTTTCTCCGTCGTGATAGATGTGGAATTTAACACCTCTTACTATTAGTCCTAATATCGCTGTTTTAATGTATGGGTTACTTATTTCGGCGTCGAGTTCGTTATTATAGTATTTGCTGTTCCCCTTCATCATTTCAAGAAATTCAGTAGTTACCTCTAATACTTCAATCTTGTTTAGTAAATCTTGCGTTCTTACTGAGTCGGTTGTTTTGATAAAATTTGTCATTGTGGTGGTATTTGGTTGACCGCTTCATTGCGATGGTGTAAACATACAATAAAAAACCAATACAATCCACAAAACGTGAAAAACTTTTTAATTTGTTTGATTCGCTTGCACATCGGTCCGAAAAACATCAACCATTTCGCCTTCGATAATCATGCGGATGATATATCCGTCACCAGTTTGCGCAATCCACGGCGTGAATCCGCATTCAAATAATCTCAAGCCCAATTGTCGAGCGTCGTCAATCTTCATCATAGAAGTCTAATTCCTTGCGATTCATATGTTGACACACCCGTCACATCTTTGCCCTCCATCGTTATCATCTCACCCAATGCCATAATCATCGCAATGATGCCGTCAATCTTGTCACCCGCCTTTGATTTGGAAAATTTTATGTTTTCCGCGTCGTCCTTTTTGGTCACAACATTCGCCGCCATCCATCGCAACATTCCGTTTCCGCCGTGATGCAACAATTTCTTTTTGATTAAAATCTCGGCGTTTTTAATTGGAGCGGTCATCGAAATGAACCCTTGTCCAAATGGATCCATTTCAATCCCGGCGTCCGTTAGATTGGCGACCAGTGAATTCGAGTTCCAACGGTCAAACGCTATGGATTGCAAATCGTATAATTCCGCACACTCTTTGACCACGCGTTCAATGACCGCGTAATCGGTTGAATTCCCTTCCGTGACAATCAATTCATTGTCCTTGACAAACGTGTCGTAAGAACCGCCCGTTTGCGTTCGGCGGCGTTCAACGGCCGCTTCGGAAACAAACATTTTCGGAACCACTTTGATTGACCCGTCATCCATCGGGAAAACCATCACGAACGCCGTGACATCTTCAACCGCTGCTAAATCTAGACCAGCGTAGCACTTGCGATTTTTTAGTTGTTCCAAATCAATGACGCCAGACGATTCCATCCATTCCGCGTCAGCAATCCAAGACGCCAAAGAATTGACCCATTGATTCAAATGCAATTGACGAAATGCAATTTCCGCCGATGGCAATGATTTGGCTTCGCGTGACATCTTTTCAAAATACTCCGGTTTGATAGAAACGCCATAATTTGGATTCGCCTTTTTCCAAACATCAACGTCGTGAATATCTTCGCCGGGATTCGCTTCATATATACAAGGTAAAAACGTTTCATCTTCAATCACGCCCGTTTCAACTTTTTTGCCATAGGAGTATAGTTCATAGCAAACGGAAGTTGGATCAAATAAACCGGCCGTTGTTATCGCAATCATTAGTGGTTCACGCCTTGCGCCTTGTGACGTCGCCATCACATCCCAAAGTGCGCGATTCTTGGCGACGTGTAATTCATCATAAACGCAAAGACTGGCCGAAGTACCGTGCAATGTCCCGGCTTCCGCGGCGACCGCTTTCAAATATGAGTTCGTACCATTCAACACGATTGAATTTTGAAATATATTGCATTCTCGCATCAAGATTGTTGAATTGCGAACCATTTGTTTGATCACATCAAAAACAATTTTCGCTTGTTCGCGTGATGATGCGCAACAATAAATTTCCGCACCGGGTTCGCGAACGACAAAGAACACGGCCAAAGCAATCGCGGCGGCCAAATTTGATTTTCCATTCTTGCGCGGGATTTGAACATAGGACGTTCGATATTGACGCGTACCATTGTCGTTCATTGTTCCAAACAATTCCCGAATATATTCTTTTTGCCAGTCCTCTAAGATGAACGGTTTGTTTGCCAATTCACCTTTCACATGAGTACAAACGCGTTCAATGAAATTGATGATCCGGTTGGCTTTTTTTTCGTCGTAATACATTAGTCCAATAAATCTTCAAGTGTTTGTACCTTTTCTTTCATCTCAATCTTTGCGCGTGATGACGCGGTCAATCCGAATTCCGTCATCATCTTCTTTATCTTATCCCACGATTGATTCATCAACGCGACTTCCGGGCGTGGACGCCACATCAAATCACCTTGTGTTGTGGTCGTGGAATATGTTGGCCCGTGTTCCTTAACAACGGCGCGCGTTGTCTGATAATCTTCCCACGCATCCGCTAACATTTGCAAAGCCATCCCATCGATTTCAGCAATGACGCCCAAATCATCCAACTTTTTGACCAACCAATCAAACGTTTCGTTGGCGTTTTGGATTGTTGGGGCCATTGGAATGCCGTCGGCTTCCATTCTGTTTTCGTGTCGTGACGCCTCAAACGTGCCTTGCGCTTTTAATATTGCAGTCGGTTTTGGTTTTCTACCTTTTCCCATTTTTTATCATTTTAAAGCGTTTATTGCCCACTTTTTAACTTTTACCCGCTCAAAATTGCGTTCGTAAGTTTCTTGTGGGGACGGTGATGTTATATTTTACCATTAAATAGGTTCAACACCCCCCTCCCTTGTTAAAATATGGGCTAAATCAATGCTTTATTCTTATTTTCTTGACTCTTTTCCCGACTTTATGTTGTGACATCGGTGACACATTGTTTGCAAATTGTCCCATTCAAGTGGGTCACCGCCGTCTTTGATTGAAATGATATGGTCGATGACTTGCCCGATTGATTCACATTCCACACATAACGGATGCCGCTTGATAAACATGTTCCGCAAGGAACGCCAGGCACTTGTTTGATAGAACTTGTTTCGTTCGATCCTTGCGCGTGATGACTTGTGCGAACCTTGCAACCATGGCCTTTGTTTTCTCTTTGGGACATTGGGCATATTATTTTAATTTATCTTTTTGTTCTTCATTGTAATACTTCTTCACCTCTCGATTCTTTTGGTCGCGCTCGACTTGTGTCTTTGTTGATTCCCACCATCCGAAGTGGATGTACATGTGATTGAACATCGTTAAGCTATTCAAGACGTATTCAGACGATTCCAGTGGCACGCGCAAACCTTTGTTGGCATTATATGCACGATCACATTGTTTGCATTGCGCACGTCGTCCGTTGCGTCCATTCACTAACTTTGAGAACGATTCAATTGGGTGCGTCTTCTTGCACTTGGTACATTCGCGATCAACTTCTTTCATATCGTTTTTCAATTGCCGTGCGGCGGTATTTCTTTATTTCTATCACATCGCCATCAAGGTTTGTCACAAACCTTAGAGCGTGACCAATCAATGTGGTGTCGTTCACCTCTTTAATGATTGGGACCATTTCCGGCCGTCTTACTGGCTTAGATTCGCCGACACTCATGTCGACAATCAATTGCGCAATTTGGTTGCGAACCTTCAGATCTATGATCATAAGATATGAAATTTATCAATATCAATGAACGCGTTGTTTCGAACAATCTTTCCGCCTTGAATGCTTTTTTGTGTTTGCGTGGGTTTCACCTCGATGCCAATGTCATTCAATCCGTATTGGTCGCCAATCTCAACGGCGATGATTGTGCCGTCTTTAATCAAACAAACAATCAATATGAAAGGAACGCACATCATTCGTGCCATTTCCATTCCGTTCATGATCTTGTCATTACTGATCAAATAAGTTCCAAATCTTTCCATTGATGACAATGATTCGTTTCGTGACTTAAATTCAACAACGTGCGTGATCTCGTTGTCCATTGCCGCCACACCATCAATCAATGCGAAATGTGGTGTGGTGAATATTTGCCAGCCGTACCGCTTCAATAGGTAATCAAATGCGCGTTCTTCGTGTTTCTTTGCTTGATCGTGTGTCATATTCCGTTGATGTTTATTAATTTGGATGACCCCATGTTTTCCCATTGGAACATCCCGTTTGATTCCATTTCATTCAATAACTTTTCCGCCTTCTTTTTTTGAACGTTTTCGGTGTCACGAATAAACGTCACGGCCATTGTTCGTGTTTTACCGTCTAAAGCCTTCAAGATTCGTTTGTTGTCTTCGGGGGTGAACACGCGTTCGGCTATGGATTCCACATCATTCTTTTCAGTCAATTCAATCGTGTCATATCCCGTGATCGTCATTTCCATTGATGGGAATTCAATGTTTCTTGTGTACTCCGGAACGATGTCCGATGCCGACGGCGTGTGTTCTGATTTGGCCAGTGAAATGGTTGTTTCGGCCTTTTGAACAAGATACGATCCTAAATGTCCTTTTGCGTTTCTGTCGTTCTTGTTCTCATGCAATACGATTGAAATGTGACAATTGTTTTCACTGGTCCATTGCAATAACTTTGACGCCAATGCGGTCGCCTCTGCTTCATCATTCACGCCGGCGGATGCAAGGTCAACGATTCCATCAATGACAACCAATCCGATGTTGTTGTTGATCTTCATGATGTAATCGGTCAACCTCAATCGTTCTTTGTTGGACATCAGTCCACGGAATTTGTAGTGTTTGAAATTGTCGTAATTGATGCGCGGGTCCAACCCGGCCATTGATTGAATTCGTTTCTTTGCCTTTGCCGCATGGAAATCACCTTGTTCCGTATCAATATAAATGTTCGTTTTGTCCGATACATGGCCACGAATATGACCACACACATCGTTTTCAGATATTGCCGCCGCCATTAACGCACTAAGGAAATAAGACTTTCGTGACTTTGCCTTTCCTTGTATCAATGAAAAGTTGCCCATTGAACCGAAGATGTATTGTTCCGATCCAAAATGCAGCGTGATGGCTTTGTCCGGTTCATCAACCTCAATGGTTGAATCAACCTCAAGTGAATGCAACAACGTCGCCATTTCATCAATTTCGTCAACGGATGCGTTTTCGTAATCAAACAACGCATCGTTGGAAATAGCTGGTTTCTCTGTTTGCTTACCAAATCCATCCGCTCGCAATTCTTTGATTGCCGCTTGGAAATCACCGTTGTGTTTTATGACAACATAACATTGAAACGAATCATGTGGTTGTTCTGCATCAAATCCCGTTGATGTGGTGAATGGGTAAAACAACGCGGAATCTTTGAAGATGACGCCGGACGTTTCTGATGACGTTTGACCCGGGCGCAATACATACACCATTCGGTCGCTCTCACGCACTATTGACCAACCGGCAGACACTAAGACATCAAGCGCGGTGTAAGTTGCTCTAAACTCACCCCACGGCGTTGATTCATCAACCTCACCATCAAACACCGATTCGTTTGGTTGGTTGATGATTGGTTGCGGTTTGGCTGGTGTCGCGTCCATCATTTTAGCACATGACCAAATCACACGGCGTTCGTCGGGGCTGATTTCAACAACGTCGGTGATTTTTCCAAGAATTTTGTATCCTTTTGTTGGCCACACTACTATTTGACCACCACGGCCACGCGTTTCAAACGTCACGCCCTTGGTGTTTTTTGCAAGTTTTTCGTTCCCGGCAATCTCGGAACATTTGAAAATCCAATGATATCCACCCGAAATCGTTTGTTGGATGATCATTTTGTCCATCAAATCCGGGTTGTTTGATTCAACCAGTGAAACAAAATCATTGTATTCATCCGCCTCAAAGTGTTTGGCGTCTATATCCAAACATTGAATTCCATCATATCCCATGACCAAACCAATCCCATTGGTGTCACGAAATGAATCGAAATTGGTGATTGGTTCGTCGGCGTGCTTTTGCCAGCCTTTCAACGCCGGGGCCTTTGAATCACGGCGCAACGGAATCGGTGAAAAACCGTGGTCCGCGTATTTTTTAGCAATTTTTTGAATGTCCATTTCTCTCTCTCTCTTTGTGCTTGGTTATCTTATCAAATCCCAGTTGTCGCAGTTGCGTGGATATTTTCGTGGTGATAGCGTGACGGATTTTTTGCCAATCAGTTCGGCGGCGGTAAATATAAACCAACGGCGATTCGCTACATCATAACAAATGATGAAATCACATTCGGTGTATTTGCTGAAATCTTTTGTGACGCGCGGAAAACCACCAAACGTTTTTGTTGCCGTTGATTTGACTTGTATCGTTCGGAATGTTTTTCCACGAAAGATGACCAAATCAAAGGCGCACGCCTCAATAAATGGGAACGCAACATACCAATCCCGCTTGATTAGTTCGGCGGCTGCATACAATTCCGCCATCGCGCCATTACGAAACACTTCGTTTATCATATGGCGTTGATCTTTGACAAGTAATCGTCATAAGATTTGGCGATGAAATAAACACCACCAACGTCGTTGATTTCCTTTTCAATTTCCTTTTGGTCTGCGGATTGTCTATCCTTACCAATCTTCACTTCAATGCCAATGAACCGTCCATCAATGATTCCAATGATGTCCGGGATGCCTTTGCGTTGAACACCTTTTCGAAACACCTTTCGTTTCTGATCGTACACCGCGCCATTGTTTATTCGGTACGCTGAACCTTCACGAACGTGAAACATATCCCAAATGATTGTTTTCGTCAAATCATTGGCCGTACTATCTTTAAAACTTTTACGAACCAAAACGTGGGGCGGAATATCGGGATGCTTTTCGGCGTTCAACTGGTCCGCTAACTTTGCCAATTCCTTCAAATTCTTTGGAATCCAATTCATTCGTTCTCGTTCTTTAGTTCAACCGAACGTTCAATGACGCCGATCATGTGGATTTTATCAACGGCGTCAAAGTAAGTTTTCGCCATTCGCCAACATTGGGCGTCAAATTTAACCGAGGATTTTTTTTTCATATTTCTTTAGCTTGTCCCAAAATTTTAAATATTCCATTTTTCGCATTTCCAAATCCATTTCAATTTGTGGATCATTTCGATGAATTCGGAATTTAAAGAAATTTTTTGAAATACGCGGATCAAATGAAACGAAATCCATCCATTGCAATGTGTCGATGACAATAAAGTAGTGCATCACTTGATGTTTGTATTGCGCCGGGACCTTTCCGCCCGCAATGTATTCAATGTGTTTTTTCGTGGATGGACATTTGATTTCAACACCACCAATGGCCACATCATTTTCAAATACTAAGGCGTCGGGACTAATTGCCAACCATTCATGTTCGTCATGAATCACGAAACCAATTTCCCTTGCATCCGCTCCGGTTCGCATTCGGTATTCATCCAGTGCCACGGGTTCCATCATAACGCCGTGCATCATTGCGGCGGTTGTTGGTGTTTCCACTATGTCACCGGATAATTTTTCCGCTAATAAGTCATAAATGAATGGCACGTTGTTGGCCTTGAATATATTTCCAACCCTCGACCCGGTAATCACTCCAAGTCGCATTTGAAACCATTCTTTTGATCTTTGTTCTACGTTCTTAATCTTCACAAGCCGAATTTTTTTAATCGATACACGTCAAACATATGTTGTGC
>Ga0307997_10000549_pt1 | contig 17154 bp, 17 predicted proteins | sample Davwhametageno36_FD_203165 | JGI IMG/M metagenome (GOLD analysis project Ga0307997, IMG submission 203165) | Marine microbial communities from Davis Island wharf, Antarctic Ocean - #36 | ecosystem: Environmental > Aquatic > Marine > Unclassified | place: Antarctic Ocean: Davis Island wharf... | reverse complement strand
AAAATTGTGAGCTTATTGTTCCTGCCCTTCAAACTCATCCTTAGACAACTCATACCTTTTGCCCGTGAGCATGTCTTTCTTGAGCCTTGGGGTGAGGTGACTGTAATGCCGCTCAATCATGCCAATTGATGTGCCCATTTGTATTGCTAGTGCGTGTATATCCATCCCGTCGTTGAGCAGCGCGAAGGTCGCGTAGGTGTGGCGTAGGCTATACAGCGTGCGGTTCTGGTTCGTACGTGGGCACGTAATCAGCCCTGCGTCTGTGACGAACTTGCGGAAGGTCTGGTGGATGTTCTTGCTAACTGTTCCATCAGGCAGCCTGAACACAGGCAGATCGAGCCGCTGCTTGAGTAGGTCCTCAAACGGTATATGCCGTATGTCCTCAGACCGCTCGTGGATGCGCTGGAGGTAGTTGAGTGTGCCTGATCTGCAGATGATATCCCGGCGTCCAGTTTTGCCCGTCACGCTCATCTCTAGGTACTGCTGCCCCCCGTCCTCAAACAGTGTCACATGTTTCCACATGAGGTTTAGCGCCTCTGTGCCGTGCCGCATGCCTGTATTGGCGAGTACGAGCACATAATCTCGCATGAGGTGGCGCATGTCTGTGGGCTTGCCTGCTTTGCCTGCATTGATCCAGCTGGGCAGCTTGCGGATTAGCGTGCCGTACTCTTCACGGGTAAAGTCAGGACGTCGCTCGCTCTTCTCACCACGGTTTACCATCAGTGGCACGCTCTTGTGTGCAATAAAGCCACGGGCCACGGCTTCGTCAAACACACGGTTCATGGCTGAGTTATGCGTATTGAGGGTAGACGCCTTTGGCTCACGGCCCATCTTCTGCCTACGCCACTCGTAGAATGCTTGTATCTTGTCATAATCAATTGATGTGACGAACTGTGCACCAAAGAACGGAATGAGGTAGCGCTCTATACACACGATGTAATCAGCAAACACTTTGCGCCCTAAACCTGCATCCAGCTGTTTGCGCATATCCGCAATGGACAGCTTGGCAACGTCAGAGAACTTCTTTGTAACAACTGGCAGATCATTCTTGTGGCGGAACTTATACTCGAGAAACGTATCGCGGGCGTATTCTTTGGCCTCAGCCAAATCGCGCTTGCCAGTGCTGATGCGGATAGTGTGGCCATCAATCACAAACGCTGCCTGCCAGCGCTTGCTGCGCTCACGCCGATACACCCGCACCTCGCCGTCCAGTATCAGATGTGTGTCGTCGCGCAGCTGCCGCATGTCCCGCTCCTTGCAGCAACACTATGGCAGGGCGTACCAACAAGTCTACCAAAGTGTGTTTAAGAGGGTGGACGTTCGCTGCATTCTGCACCAAAGTCGCCTATGCGAGACTTTGCTACCGTTGAGACCATAACCTTCAACGTCCGCTTTCCCGTATTTCTAGTGCTCAACCAAGCACCGTTGCGGCCCGGCTTCGGCGAAATGCGTGCGGCATGCATCGACGAAGTCTTGGACCAAGCGGCGCGGGCGCGTTTTGTCGTATCCGATTGAGAGGGTGAGCGGCGGCAAGGGGTCCGATATCGGCACGCCGACCAGCGTTGACCCAGAGTAGCTTTGCGCAGTCAACGGCTGCATGTTCAAAACGGCGCAGCCATGCTCCGCGCCTACTAAACTGCGGACCATTTCCGTCGAATTGGCGTAAGCGGCAACGGTGATGTCATTGGCGTCAAATAGGCTTTGGTAATAGGCCGCAGCGACGGGGCGGTTCAGAACGACCAACGGTTGCGATGCGATCTGTGCCACTGTTACGCTGGCTTGTTTGGCGAAGGAGTGACCTGCAGGCACAAGGCAATAGGCTGGCGCTTCAATCAAAACATCAAAATCGACGGCAGGGCGCACATCTTCGCTAACAAACAACACAACATCGTAGGTGCCGTTCAGCAATCCGTCTTGGGCGCTATCGTTGTCACATTCATCAAGATGCAGGGTGATATCGTGGTCGTCGGGGATAAATGACGCTAGGATTTGGGGCAGGAACGCAGGCGCAATGGGCGCATAGTATCCGACGCGTAACGTTCCGCTGAGCGCTTGTTTCAGGTCGGCCCCTTTGGCCAAGACCGCCGCGTAATCCTCGAGCAGCCGTTCGAATTTCTGAGCAACCTGCCGTCCGCTGGCATTAGCTGTAATCCCGCGTGATCGTTGTCGGATGGTGAGGGTTAGGTCAAATGCGGCCTCAACCTGATCAATCGCTCCCCCAATGGCAGAGGCTGCGATGTTCAGCTCTGCTGCCGCCTTGGAAATGCTTCCTTGCCGCAAGGCTGTTGTGAAATATTCCATCGCCTTGAGGGAAATTGCCATGATACCTCTGAAAATCAGATTTAGTTGATTTGTTTAATCTGTTTTTCACGCATCTTAGTTTGTGTCAAACTTTGCAGTGCAGATTGGCAACAAGGCACCCAAAATGGATCATGAACCTCTCAAGGGCTGGAACCACACGCCCAACGTCCCGCTTCAAGTATCACCGTTTTTCCGCTGGCCTTTGCGCCCGATGGGAATTCTTGCGTGGGTTTGGAACTCTTGGTTTCTGATCACAGAAAAAATGATCATTGTGGGCATTGCTTGCATCTCGTTCTATTGGTTCCAGCCCCCATTGGAAGAAACCAAAACGCTCGCTTTTGGCTGGATCACAGAAATGTACATCCGCAACCTGATCCTGATGATCGCAGTGGCGGGTGGGCTGCATCTGTATTTCTACACCTTAACCAAGCAGGGTAAAGAGTTGCGCTATGATCCGCGCCCGCTGATGAAAAATGGCCGTCAGTTCACCTTGGGCGGACAAATCAAGGACAACATGTTTTGGACGCTGGCCAGCGGTGTCACGATCTGGACTGCTTATGAGGTGCTGATGTTCTGGGCGCTGGCGAATGGGTATGCGCCGATGCTGACATGGGCCGCAAATCCCGTCTGGTTCGTCGCGTTGTTTTTCCTTATCCCGATCTGGGAGAGCTTTTATTTCTACTGGATTCACCGGTTTTTGCACATTCCATTCTTTTACAAGCACATCCACGCCTTGCACCATCGCAACATCAACGTCGGCCCTTGGTCGGGCCTATCAATGCACCCCGTTGAGCACGTGATTTTTCTAGGCTCTGTCCTGATCCATTGGACTTTCGCCGCACACCCGATCCACATTTTGTTCCACTTGCAATACTACACGCTGACCGCTGCAACGACGCATACAGGGTTCGAGGGACTGGTCGTAAAGGACAAAAATCGACTGGCTTTGGGCACGTTCCACCACCAAATGCACCACCGCTATTTTGAATGTAATTACGGCTCGCTTGAAATTCCGTGGGACAAATTCTTTGGCTCGTTCCATGATGGCACGGCTGCCGCAGATGTGAAGATCAAAGAGCGCCGCAAAAAGATGATGGGAACGTAAATCATGACTGAATTGACCGTCAAAGACCTACTGGAGGCCAAAGGCAAACGCCAGCTTGCCTATGTGCAAGTTGCCCGAGAGGAGGAGGCGATTGCGGCCTCCGAAGTAGGCCTGGATATGATCGGCACCGCGTTCACGCCAGAGGAGCTGTCAGACAAATCAAAACTCGCATCAGATTGTTAGCACAGCCTAAATCTATACGCTCAATAGTTGACGTCACTCAGCGAGAGCGGCCGCACGGTTCAGCTTGAAATTGGTGCGTGAATAAAGATGGCGTTCCTGGTTGAAATGGTTCTGGATTGAAGCGTGGATGGAGACGAATTTCTGCAAGGTTTTCGCTCGGCGAAATCTTAGCATCGCCCTCTCTCGTCACCTGAACGGTAAATGAGAATTCTCAGCTCTGTTGTTTAACCAGCGACCAGTTTCCTGCCGGTCAGCATTTCCTATGACAACCATCGCTGCGCGGTATGAACGCAGTTTGTCCGTTACTATAATTCTAGGCTGGCCATTGCGCTTCATAGATTTTCTTATAAATTTCAATGCAGCTTTGCGATCTCGGCGCTTACTCACATAACTTTCCAGAACTTCACCTTCGTGATCTACAGCACGCCAAAGGTAGTACCGTTCATCGTTGATCTTCACAAAGACCTCATCAAAGTGCCACTGCCAATTGGAATGACTGCGTGCCTGCTTACATCTTTTTCTAGCAATCTCTGATGCAAACATTGGCCCGAAGCGGTTCCACCAAAAACCGGACCGTTTCATGGCTTACATCTACACCCCGTTCATGAAGAAGGTCCTCCACATTACGGAGCGAAAGCGGAAATCGAACGTACATCATTACTGCAAGACGAATGACTTCAGGACTGGTTTTAAAATAGCGAAATGGAGAATGTTTTGTCATTAGTCATGGTTACAAATTAGCCCTGCCCGCTTCAAGCAAGTTTAATCTGACAGAGCCTGATATTGGCTTAGGTGCAGCGTTCAGACTCTGAAAGCCACCGGCTTAAGCACATGCGGCTTTTTTCGTATGTTTGGCTGGCTTTGACCCAAGCGCCCCGGACAGAGCGAAGCTGAGTACGACCAGTGGCAGCCCGATCCCAAAGGTCCAGCGCAGACCGAAGTGTTCTGCAATGAACCCAAGAAGGGGAGGCGCCAGCAGAAACGTCACAAAGCTGAATTGCGCCAAAGCCGCGACGTTAATGGCTGCGGGCCGGTCTGTGCGTTGCGCGGCTGCAGACATGGCAAGCGGGAACATCATCGCGTTGCCTGCCCCGATCAGGGCGAAGCCAACTAAAGCAACCAAGGGGTCAGGTGCAAAGAAGACGGTGATAATGCCCAGTGCCATGACCGTTTGCATCCCACGGGCGACAGGGGTTGGTGCGAAGCGGTCGACAAACCGGTCTCCGAAATATCGCACCATGCCTTGCGACAGGGCTGCGGTTGCGACACCGATTGCACCCATCTCTGGAATGGCTGCAAAGACACTGTCCATGTAGATCGCTGTCCAATCGATAGAAGCTCCTTCGAGCAGCATTGATGACAGTGTCACCCCAACAAGGACCATAATCGCTAATGTTGGTTTTGCAACGATCGGTGGCTTGTCGTGACTATCGGTTGCGCGGATCGTTGCCGGTTGAAAGGCCTGCAAACACAGCCACGTCAGAAGGATGCAAATCGGAATGCTTGCCATCAACTGGGTCTGAGGTGTGATCTCGAATTTGACCATGATTGCGCTGTAGGCAGCCGCCCCGAAGAACCCAAGGCTCCAGAATGCATGCGCGCGACTCATGATGCGGCGGTCCATGCCTGCTTCGACCCTGTCTGCTTCAACGTTGATGATAATTTCTACCGCTCCAATACACAGGCCTGCTGGGATCAAAAGAAAGAAAAAGGCCAAGGGCTCACTCGCGAAAGAGGCAATTGCGAAGAACAACGCCATTGCCGGAACAAGTGCTAGTATTGCAATTCGATGGCCAATCTTGGTCACAAGCACCGTGCTCAGCGTAAGCGCTGTGATCGTTCCGACCGAAATCCCCATCAGCGCCAGACCCAAAGCGCCTTCTTCGATTTTCATCGCAAATTTGATGTCTGGAAGGCGCGGGAAGATTTGACCAAGGCCAAACGCATAAATCGCAAAGGCCGCGAAGACGCGGTGATGCGGTTGAAGGCGGGCAGAGAGAGACATGGGCATAGCTTTCAACAAAAGACAAACAAGCTTGTACAAGCGCGCGAAAGTGGCCAGATTTTCGGACAATTGTAAATATCGGAATTAGCCGTCCTTCTCAGCTCCTTACATGAGTTGGTAAGATGCGGGCAAAGCAGAACTTGAGTTTTTCTACTTCGCTGACTCAGCTTTGTTATGCGCGCACAGCAACACTATGGCAGGGCGCACCAACAAGTCTGCGAAAGTGTGTGTTTGACATTTAATTGAGTTAGCCGTCCAATAATGGGAGCATAAGAAATAGGAGAGCCGTCCAATGGCAAGCATCCCAGGCCCAGCTACAGTTAGCTGTCCAAAGTGTGGTAGCGCAGGAACTTACAAACCCAACACTAACAACGGCGCTACAGTTGTTACGTGCAATAGTTGTCGCAAGAATTTCCGCATTGAAATCCGTGACGGTAAAATATTTCGTACACAATAAGTTTGTGTTCCCAACAATATCCGCCCAAAACTCCGCCAACACAGTGTTTGCAACACAGCACTAGCCAACACTGTGTTCAACACCGTGTGTCAGCGCTCTAAATAGTCAGCAACACGACAAAAAGTGTGTATAAGGTGTGTTTTTGATTTTAGCGGTTTTTTGGAATTTAGCACTAGATTAAGTCATTGTTATTGTTTACTTAAATGGTTTCCGAGGGCGGAATCGAACCACCGACACGAAGATTTTCAATACAGATGGTATAATTTAAGTATTAGATAACAGTGTCTTATACGGCTATTTTTGAGGTGTGCTTAATAGTGTGTTTTTGGTGTCGTTTAGAGGCAGAGCGGAAATACTGTGTTAAACATGGCATAAAAGCTAACGAAGTTCCAAGAACCATATCTCATACTCCCAAAACCTCGCCCTAATAAACTGAGAATTTGCCCTGCCCGTCTCAAGCTCGTTTTGTCTGACAGTGCCCTATGATTGGCTAACTAGGTATCACAAATCATATCTAAATGGGGTGCTTTTGGTCACCACGCACTTTCTCTAAAGTAAATATATTTTCCTAAGGGTCAAGTTATGTTGTTATTGATTTTTGATTCACAGGGCAATCTGCACAAGCGTGTTCGGAAATCATGGGCAACCTTCCATATTGTTTACCGATGGAATTGGTAAAGGTTTAAAGGGCCTATGAGATCAAGGCCTGTGCCCGCAGCTTCGGCGATGATGACACCAAGGCTGAAGCGGTTGAACTGCTTCGCGGTCTGGTTACGGAGATGCGTCTGCACCCGGACGCCAAAGATAGCCATATTATTGAGTTACATGGAGAATTAGCAGCGATTTTGGAGCTGTCAGGTTCCAGAAACGACGAACCCCGCCGTTTTACGGGCGGGATTTCGGTTTCGATGGTTGCGGTAGGGCGCAACCGCTGAAACCTACGACAGCTAAGCTGCTTGGCTTGAATTGTCCCTATGGGCGGAAAGCCGACTTTCGCGCAGCATTTTGATACGCTAAAGGCCACCCCCGATTATAAGTCCGTTTCCACGTTGCCAATATTCGGAAGTCTACTTGTTTTCATTGGTGCAATGAGGGAATCAGGAAGCAACGTTTCCAATTTTTTCTATATTATGCTTAGATATTAACCTCTTGAATCCCAAGCATACAATACCGTTCAATGTACTGTCAGGTGCCAATGATGTTTCCCAGCGACGTCCTACAACTTGAATTAGGGTTTTTTTTCCAGTTAGAGAGGTCACAAATCCCTTCGCTCGGATCAAACCAAGATCGTCACCTGCAAGCTTTTTGGCCAAGTTTTCGACGTGTACAGGTTCCCTTAATGTGACTGTCATCATTTCAAGGTCGGATGCCTCGAAGTGCGGAACCCCTAAAGTTTGCTGGACCAAGAAGCTGCCCAGAACAACCTGCGGCGCAACAATACTGTGAGACGATTCAATGATACGCACGCCACCGGTTTGCTGGCCAACCCATCGCTTGGTTTCCGCAAGGTGTGCTTCATTGACCAGATCGGTTTTGTTCAAAACGATAATGTTTGCATCATTTAATTGTCGCAGAACAGTATCACCCATGTACTTGTCGCGAGCACTGCTTTGTATGGTTTCCGCATCGGCAAGAATTACAATTCCGTCCGTGCAAAAACCGTTTAGCAATGAGACTGACCCAGCGATGGCGCTGGGAATTGCCACGCCTGAGGATTCAATCAACACATGATCTGGTTGGGGGTCCAACTTGGCCATATCCAGTAATGCACCTGTCAGATCACTGCCAAATGAGCAGCAGACACACCCGCCCGCGATTGAGATGATGTCGTCATCCTCGGCCTCAATTAGGTCCTCATCAATGGCCAGTTCCCCAAACTCATTCACTAATATAGCTAGCCGCAGTCCATTTGCATTGCGCAGCAGATGATTAACCAATGTCGTTTTGCCCGACCCCAAATACCCGCCAATGACGGTGACTGACAGTGGTGGTGTCACAGTTTTGAAACCGCAAAAATACGCCCACCTTGAACTGTCCCCCAAACGCGAACGTCTTTTAGGTAGTCACCACCAATTTCGGTGGGATCGTCCTCCAATACTGCAAAATCAGCGTTTTTACCCACCTCAATGGACCCAATTTCGTCATCCAGATGAAGCGTATATGCGGCACCTAAGGTGATCGCATAAAGGGCCGCTTCGACCCCAATCTTTTCGTGTTCACCCTGCGTCCGCCCAGATGCTGTTAGTCGGTTAACCGCACTCCACGCTGTAAAGAACGGGCCAAGTGGTGTAACAGGTGCGTCTGAATGGATGGCCATAGGAACACCTGTTTCCAGCGCGGTTCGACAGGCGTTCATACGCAATGCCCGTTCTGGCCCGACAGTCAGGCGGTAGTGCTCATCCCCCCAATAGAAATGATGATTGGCAAACAAATTGACGCACATGTTCAGCTCTTTCATCTTTCTAAACTGTGCGGCGTCAGCCAACTGACAGTGTTGAAGCGTAAACCGATGATTGGGGCTTGGCATATCCTTCAAAGCAGGTGCGAGGGTTTCAAGGACCATCTCTGTGGCCTCGTCCCCATTGGTGTGCGTGTGGACTTGGATGCCTGCCGCCAATGCCAAACGGTACAATTCTGCCAGTTGCTCAGGTGCCGTATACCAAAGCCCGTTTGGGGCACCATTGTGATACCCTGGCCAACGCATCCGTGCAGAAAACCCTTGTATTGATCCATCAGCCACGGCTTTGATACGGCCCAATCGCAGCCGATCAGTGGCGCGTGTTTTTAAGCCGACAACCTTGTCGACAGTTTCTTTTGGAGTTGCCCCCATAAAGAATTGCAAGGGCACCACGCGGGCAGGATAATCATACTCTCCCGTGACACTTAACATTGCCTCCACACCCTCATCGTCTAACCTTGCGGCAAGGTCCGTTATGGTTGTCACACCTGTGCGTACACAAAGCTTGGCAAAATCACGCAATCCCTGATCGTCGCTGTCCGTTAACGATCGGTTAAATCCAACATGCACGCCAACGGGCGTCATTGTTTCTGGACCATAAAGTTCGCCGGTCGGGTAGCCATCAGCGCCCAAAGGGATGCCTGGATGATTGATGCCCGTTTTCATCAAGCCACCCAATTCCAGCGCCTTTGTATTCACATTCAGTATGTGACCAGACGCGTGTAAAACCCCAATGGGCCGCGTCGCCGAAACGCTGTCCAAATCCGCACGTGTGACGCGGGTGTTGTCCATATAAATTGGGTCCAAAGACCAACCCGACAGCGGCGCTTCAGGATCATCAATTTGAACCTCGGCCTCTTTCAGCCGGCCCAATATGGCCTCAATGGTTTGCAAACCATCCCATATTTTACCATTCGGATCACCGCGATCGAAGAAGCCACAGTAAACATAGCGCCACAATGTGCCCTCCATCGTATGAGCGTGCCCCTCGACCAACCCTGGCATCAGGACTTTGTCGGCAAATGTTTCATCAAGCTTGTAATCACCCCATGTCTCAAGTTCTGACAGATCACCAGCAGCAAGAATTTTGCCATCCCGTACAGCCACATGGCTTACCGTTGGTCGCGCAGGGTTCATCGTTATGATCTTACGGGCAGAATAGATTGTGGTGTCGACCATGGGATGTGTCCTTTTTCCGGGTGGCTCAAATGGCGAGCAGCTAACAACGATACCTTCAGACTAAGATGCTTTCTTTGATACGAAAAATAGTTTTTACTGCTGAATAACCGCTATTTTATGTTGGAAGCACCAAGCTATGAATTTCACCCTCAAACAGTTGCGATATGTTGAGGCGACAGGCCGGTTGGGCTCGATCGCGAATGCCGCTACAGAGTTGAACATCTCGCAATCTTCAATCACTGCAGCAATCGGCGCGTTAGAAAGTCAAATTGGGTTTGATCTGTTTCTACGTACACCGGCCAAGGGTATCAGCGTGACACCGGCGGGGCAGGAAACGCTTCGACTAATCCGCGGGTTTATTGTACAAAGCCGCCATTTTGAAACTGAAATGATGTCCGTGGGTGGGGATGCTACTGGGTCTGTTAGGGTCTCTTGCTATGCAACAGCTGCGCCGTCATTCCTGCCCCCAATCCTCAAGAAATTCAGAGCAAGCCATCCTACCACTTCGATCACTTTGCTGGAGGGTAACATGGAGGCCACGATGGTTTATCTAGCCAACGGAGAAGCGGATTTAGCTTTTTGCTATGACGAAATGGTCGAGGATGGCCATGATTTTACACCGCTCTTCGGTGCGCCACCTTATGTGTTGATTGCGGCAGATGATTCCTTGGCGCAAAATAGTTCTGTTTGCCTTAAGGACCTCGCGGAACGGCCCATGATCATGTTGGATTTGCCCCGCACAAAGGCCTATTTCACGAACATGTTTGAACAATTAGGTATGAAGCCCAACATCGTTCACTCAACACGATCCGCCGAAATTGCCCGCGCTTTAGTGGCTGGTGGCCATGGATATTCTTTGCTCAATATCTGCCCTCCTGATTACCGATATGATGACACGCGGTTCCGCGTATTGCCCCTACGGGACAAGCTAAATGTGCCCACCTTTGGAATTTTGACTCTGGCGGGCATTCGAAAACCCAATATTGTTCAGGCGTTCATCGGGCAATGCGTTGATCTAAAACGGGATGGTGCATTTGATAGCATCGTTGTGAAGTTACCCAACCGTTCCCCCACAAAATGATGCAAGGAAACGTATTAAAACTGTTTTGTGCCGGAAACGGGCTGGTCTAGGCTTTTCCTATAAAAAGACCAAAAACGAAACTCTAGGGAGAATCTAAATGAACAAATTCGTCAAAGGCTTGGCGATGGCAACGGCGCTCACCGCGTCATTTGCCACACTTACCAAAGCCGAAGAGCCCAAAATGGGTGGCACACTGATCACAGTTCTGGGGTCCAATGTCCGCAATTTAAACTCAGCTGTACAATCTGGCATCGTCACAGGATTCCCAGGCGCGCAACTGTTTGCGTCACCTTTGCGCTATGATGAAAATTGGGAACCTCAGCCTTATCTGGCCGAAACGTGGGAAGTGTCCGAGGATGGGCTGACTGTAACGCTCAACTTGGTGAAGAACGCCAAATTCCATGACGGTATGCCATTAACGTCGGAAGATGTCGCGTTTTCCGTTGAGGTCATCAAAGAAAACCACCCCTTCAAATCCATGTTCGCACCGGTGGAAAGCGTTAGCACACCTGATGCGCACACAGCTATCTTGAACTTGTCGCGACCGCATCCAGCATTGATGTTGGCGATGTCTGGCCAATTGATGTCGATCATTCCGAAACACATCTATGGCGACGGCGAAATCAAAGACGTGAAAACCCACGCCCGCAACAACGAGAATGTTGTTGGTTCTGGTCCATTTAAATTGACCGAATTCAAAAACGGTGAGCACGTTATTCTTGAACGCTTTGACGACTTCTTTATCGAGGGGCGTCCCTACCTAGATAAGATCGTGATGCGGATCATCACAGATCCTGCAGCACGTGCGATTGCATATGAGAACGGTGAAATCCATATGGGCGCATTTGAATCACTACCCCGGATCATCAACCGGTTGAAAAAGGTCGACAGCTTGACTGTTACCTCAGACGGTTACGGTGCGATTGGTCCAGTTGATTGGCTGGCGATGAACACCACGAAAGGTCCGCTGGCCGATGTACGTGTGCGCAAAGCCATTGCCTATGCGGTTGATAAGAACTTCATCCATAAGGCCTTGATGCAAGGCACAGCATCAGACTCCACTTCTGGTATTCATCCAGACAGCCCGTTTTATGCGGCGCAAGATGGCTATGATTTAGATCTAGAAAAATCAGCAGCACTACTGGACGAAGCTGGCTTTCCAGTTAAAGATGGCAAACGGATGACCCTAATGATCGACTTTGGCTGGCCGGGTGTAAAACCACAGGTCGAGTACGTCAAAGCTGCCTTAAAAAAGGTAAACATTAACGTTCAAGTTCGTGCTTCTGCAGACTTTCCTACCTGGGCTAAAAAGATGGGTACGATGGACTTTGATATGTCTTGGGACACCGTGTTCAATTGGGGTGACCCTGTAATTGGCGTACACCGCACCTATGACAGCACCAACATTGCCAAAGGCGTTTGGTCCAACACACAAGGCTATTCAAATGCCCGCGTGGACGAGTTGATGGCAATGGCGGCGGTTGAGACTAATGCGGCAAAACGTAAGGCGCTTTATGGTGAATTTCAGCAGATCATCGCGGATGAGCTGCCAGTTTATCACACAAATACAGTGCCCTATCACACCGTTTACAACGACAAGGTCGGCAATCCACCGTTGGGGATCTGGGGATCTTCAACGCCCATCGATATGACCTACTTGAAAAAGTAATCACTCCCTTGCGCGGCGGCCCATTCAGGGATCGTCGCGCAACCCTCTGACTAAGAGAAGACCAAATTCGTGGCAACCCTCCAATCTTTACTCATGCGCATCGTTTATGCAGTTATCTTGTTGATGGCTGTTTTGGTGTTGAATTTCTCAATGATGCATCTAGCCCCCGGTGATGTGGCCGACACGATCAGCCAATCCATGGGTGGTGCGGATCAGGAAATATTGGACCAAATTCGGGCTGACTACGGTCTCGATCAACCCTTTCTTGTTCAACTTGGCAGTTACATGGGCAAAGTGCTTCGCTTTGATCTGGGGCATTCATTTTTCTACAACACACCTGTAACGGAGTTGATACTACAACGGTTGCCCGCAACTTTGTTATTGGTGTTTACAGCCCAAATCCTTGCATTGTTTATTGGTGTTATTTTAGGGGTTATCTCGGCACGCAAACCCAATGGGATCGCCAGCCACTTCGTCACGATACTGGCACTGTTCGGTTATTCCGCGCCGGTATTCTGGACGGGTATTCTACTATTGATCGGCTTTTCCCTTAACATCCAACTCTTTCCTGTCGCTGGCATGCGTGACGTGACAATCGAAGGCGGGTTCTGGGTGCATTTCGTTGACATAGTACGCCATCTGGTCTTGCCAGTGATCACGCTAGGGTCGATTTTTCTCGCCCTCTATTCACGCCTCGCCCGTGCCACGATGATGGAAGTCCTTGGCTCTGACTACGTGCGTACCGCAAAAGCCAAAGGGCTGTCTGAACGCGAAGTTGTCTACAAACACGCCCTCAAAAACTCGCTTTCCCCCGTTATCACACTGGCTGGCTTACAATTCTCAGCTGTTATTTCTGGCGCCGTTCTGGTCGAGGCGGTGTTCAGCTGGCCGGGTCTTGGCACACTGGCGTTCCAGTCCATCATCGCCCGCGACACCCCAACAATCCTTGGCATTCTTTTCTTCTCGGCGCTCGTCGTAATCATTGGCAACCTCTTAACCGACATCGCTCTGCGTTTCGTGGACCCGCGCGTAAGAGGCAAAGGATGAGCACCCCCCCCATTATCCCAACCGAAGAAACTCCAAAAGCCCGCCACCCAATGGCCGAGGCATGGGAGATGTTTCGCGGCAATCACGCAGCAATGGTCGCGTTAGTGGTCTTAACCTTGATCATCATCACTGCCATCATTGGCCCAAACATTTACCCGACCGACCCATTCGACATGGTCTGGGCCCCGTTCTCACCGCCCGGTGTCGACGGCTTCCTATTGGGCACCGATTATTTGGGCCGCGACCTAATGGCCGCACTGATCCACGGCGCACGTGTTTCAATAGTCATCGGGGTTGCAGCCGCCTTCATGTCCGTCTTCATCGGTGTGACTGTCGGGGCACTGGCTGGGTTCTATCGTGGTTGGGTTGAAGAGCTGCTCATGCGGATCACAGAGTTTTTCCAGGTTCTGCCAACACTGCTATTTGCCATGGTGATTGTTGCCCTGTTCGGTGCATCGCTACCCATGATCACATTTGCAATCGGCGTCGTAAGTTGGACAGCCGTGGCCCGCATCACACGTTCGGAATTCTTGCGGATACGTGAATTGGAATACGTCACAGCATCGCGTGCATCAGGGGCCAAAAATGGCAAGTTGATGTTTCAAATCATCCTACCAAACGCCCTGCCGCCGATCATTGTGCAAGCAGCCCTTATGGTTGGCTCTGCGATCTTGTTTGAGGCGGGTCTGTCGTTCCTTGGTCTTACTGACCCAAACGTTGTCTCATGGGGTCAAGTAATCGGTTCAAACCGCCAATACATTCTTGATGCCAGTTATACAGTGACCATCCCAGGCATCGCGATTTTTGTTACTGTTCTTGCCATTTCGCTGGTCGGTGACGGACTAAATGATGCCCTAAATCCAAAATTGAGACAGCGATGAGCGAACCCCTTTTAAAGGTCCAGAACTTGCGGATCGAACTCTCCCTTCGCGACGGCATTGCGCCAGTGATTGATGATCTGTCTTTTGAGTTAGGCGCTGGTGAAAGCATCAGCTTTGTAGGCGAATCCGGTTGTGGAAAGTCTATGACAGCACTTGGAATAATGGGGTTACTCCCTGAAAAGGTTGGTCGCATCGCTTCAGGCACAGTCACATTCGATGGTGAAGAACTGACCACGGTCACACAAAAGCGATTGCGCGCCATTCGTGGCAACGAAATTTCGATGATATTCCAAGAACCGATGACATCGCTAAACCCCGTCTACACGGTGGGTGAACAAATCGCAGAAGTTTTGCGCGCCCATCAAGGCCTAAGTAAAGCGGCAGCATGGAACAGCGCAATTGAGCTGCTGGATGCGGTCCGCATCCCCAATGCCAAGCGGCGGGTGACAGACTATCCTTTCCAAATGTCAGGCGGACAAAGGCAACGGGTGATGATTGCCATCGCACTGGCTTGCGAACCAAAGATCTTGATCGCGGATGAACCGACAACAGCTCTGGATGTGACAGTTCAGGCAGAGATCTTTGATCTGCTGAATGAACTCAAACGCCAGACCGGGACAGCAATTATCATGATTACACACGACATGGGGGCCGTAGCTGAAATGGCAGAGCGCATGATCGTCATGTATGCGGGGCGCAACGCTGAACAAGGGCCGGTGGAACAAATTATCGACCACCCGCGCCATCCCTACACCAAGGGGTTGATTTCCTGCGTTCCCCATATCATGGCCACGCTTAACGACAAACGCCATGAGTTGACCGAGATTGCAGGCATCGTTCCACAGCTGCGCGAATTTGGCAAAGATCGCTGCCTGTTCGCTTCACGTTGCAATATGGTCAGCGAGCAATGTTTAGACAAACGACCGCCAGAGGCCATTTTTGGCGACAGTCAAAGGTCAGCCTGCTGGCACGCAGAGGCGGTATGATGACTGATGATATGCAAAACAAACCGCTTCTGGATGTTCAAAATCTGACTGTCCGTTTCGCTATCAAACGCGGTGGATTGTTTGGCAAAGCAAAACATCTTTATGCGGTCGATGATATCTCCTTCCAAATCAAACGTGGTGAAACACTGGCAATTGTTGGCGAAAGTGGTTCTGGAAAGACAACAGCCGCACTTGCCGTAGCGCGATTGGTCAACGCCTATAAGGGAAGCGTAAATTTAGACGGCACAGACTTTCTAAGCCTTGAGAACGAAGATTTGCGTCTGGCACGCTCCAAGATGCAATTTATTTTTCAAGACCCATACTCAAGTCTAAATCCACGTATCCGCGCAGAGAAAATTGTCCGTGAACCACTCGACAACTTAGACACAGTGCCCAAGGAAGAACGGCAAGCGATCGTCGATAAATTGTTTGAAGCCGTGGGTCTACATCCCGAACAGCAGCGCCTTTTCCCACATCAGTTTTCTGGTGGTCAACGTCAGCGTATCGGCATCGCGCGCGCTCTTGCGACCCAACCTGATTTGATTATTTGTGACGAACCCGTATCGGCCTTAGATGTCGCGGTCCAAGCGCAAATACTTAACCTATTGCGCAAATTACAGGCTGGCTTTGGCCTGACATTCTTGTTTATCAGCCACGACCTGGGCGTTGTGCAGCACATGTGCGACACCATTGCCGTAATGTATATGGGCAAGATCGTGGAATATGGTGATCGCAAATCGTTGTTTAATAACCCGCTACACCCCTACACAAAAGCGCTGCTTTCTGCGGTGCCTTCTGTTGATAAAAAGCGGCGCGCTGAAACCAAGCGCATTCTAATCCCAGGTGATCCGCCCGATCCAATGGATTTGCCAAAAGGATGCCGTTTTGCGAACCGTTGCCCCGTCGCACAAGACCGTTGTCGCTCAGAGCAACCTGATTTGAACAAAGTTACGCAAGCTCATTCTGTAGCATGTCATCTGGTAAACGAAGCGGGTATCGCGCCGATTTAGACCCTCAACCCTTTTGGTGATAAGGTCGGCGAATTTTAATTTTATGCTTGATTTGATAAAGTTCTAGAGTTTGAGAGACATAAAGAAATGGCTGCTTTCTTTGAAAACAGTCTGGAAGGTGTTGTCAGACAAAGCCGGCAGTAGGGCTCAAGGATGCAAGCAGTCACTCAGGGCGCAGAACCTACATCACGCGGCTAGCCAACAAGGGCGTTGGGGTAAGGTTGTTGGCAGAGCTGGCGGGGCATTCCCATATATCCACCACTCAGAGGTACATCGACGTCAATTCTGAGCAGTTGAGTGAGGCGGTGGAGTTGTTGTAAACAATTGGCCCAGTGCGGACCTTCGCGTTCAGCCTTCTTACGAGCAAGCTTGCGCTGACGGCTAACAGCTTCTTTTTTCTCACGAGCTTTGCGCACGGATGGCTTTTCAAAATGCTCTTTGAGCCTCATCTCGCGAAACACGCCCTCGCGCTGTAGTTTTTTCTTAAGCGCACGAAGAGCTTGATCGACATCGTTGTCGTGTAATGGCGAGGGGTCTTTTATGACCTCATCGAAATAGAAATCGATGTCTAGCGTTGGAATGTTCATTGCGGTTCATATCCTAAGCTTAGGCATGAAAGATCCATCGCGTCTGATTGGTTGAAGGCACCCATGCCACCATCGATGGCGATGTCTGCGCCCTTGATCCAGTTTGAGGCAGGTGAAAGTAGGAACGCAGCGATCTCAGCGATTTCGGTTGGCGCACCCAAGCGACCTGCACGTGCCACGTTCTTTGCCATTTGCGCGCCAAATG
>Ga0307997_10000545_pt1 | contig 17254 bp, 16 predicted proteins | sample Davwhametageno36_FD_203165 | JGI IMG/M metagenome (GOLD analysis project Ga0307997, IMG submission 203165) | Marine microbial communities from Davis Island wharf, Antarctic Ocean - #36 | ecosystem: Environmental > Aquatic > Marine > Unclassified | place: Antarctic Ocean: Davis Island wharf... | reverse complement strand
ATGCAAAACAGGCTTTAATTTTTGACTGCATAATAAGTCTGCAATAGGATCAGTTTTAATCTAAATTTACTGTAGGTTCACTGGCATAGGATAAGCAGCGTTAATAGCCCTATTATTATTTTTTAACTTTTTTAAAAGGACTATGCATAGTGAAAATGCACCCGTAGCAAGGACGCTATGGAATCCCAAGTAGCTTATGTGTTTGCTGACTCAAGCGCCACTGAGGGTGTTTAAGGCAATAGTTGACTGCTTTTTGTGTATTTTGATCGCGCGTCGCGCAGTCCATGGGCTGCAGATAAAAGTAGTCAAATTCCAGTTCAAGGAACGATTTGGGGTCGGAGTTAAACTGCGGATAAATCAGCTTTAGCTCATTACCCTTATGTACGATCAATTCAGAGCCAGTCTTGGGACTAACACAAACCCAGTCAATTCCCGATGGTACTTCACAGGTTCCATTCGTTTCTACAGCAATTTCTAAGCCCTTTGCATGAAATGCATCGATGAGCGCTTTATCTAGCTGAAGCAACGGCTCACCTCCGGTGCAAACCACATAAGGTTTTACTTTGGTATCTGGGGTTGAGGTTATGTCACTAGTTGGCCATAAATCAAATACTGCTTGTGCCAGAGATTCAACACTTTTGAACTTGCCCCCGTTAAGTCCATCAGTGCCAACAAACTCGGTATCACAAAAATTGCACACTGCTTCGCTGCGATCTCGTTCTCGTCCACTCCATAAATTACAGCCGCTAAATCGGCAAAATACGGCTGGTCGACCAGCTTGTGCGCCTTCGCCTTGCAGCGTATAAAACATTTCTTTAACGGAATAAGTCATACAAGCATCTCTAACAATAGTGCTTTTTTGTTGGTGCCATGTGACATCCTAGTGCCAGCAACAGACAACGACAGTCCCACAGGCCAATGGCGAAGCTCAAGCAAAAGATCGCAGTAGAACTTCATTTTTAGCTCGGCAATGCAGGGCTATTTTTACCCCAGCCTAAGATCACTCCACAACCGGGGGTTTGTTCAAGGTCGATTCGATCGAGTTGCGGTAGAACGTTTTTAGTTTGATCGCGAATCCAGTGCACAATACTAGTTAAATTTGCATCTTGAATATTGCTTAATTGATTCAACGGATTGTGATCAAGTGTTTCATAGACGGGTTTAAAGAGAGACTTTACGTCACCATAGTCGACCGTCCAGCCTTGAACCGGATCTAACCCTGCACTGAGGTGAAGCCTAAGCAAATAACTATGCCCGTGTAATTGTCGACGTTGATCACTTTTAGGTGCTTGTTGCAGCCTGACTGCACTTTCGAATCGTTGCTCTTTCCAGATACGGTATTGCTTACCATCAAAGTGACAACCAGCCGTAACTGTTTCATACACGGTTACCCAAGATAGATTTTCAAGTCGATTCGATAACTGTTGCCAAATCCATGCCGCTAACATTTCACTAGTGGGATTTTCTAGTCCAGCAATATCGTTTAAGCAGGTATGGTCGAGTATTTGGTGTATTGGCGCCCAACAAGCATCAATATGGTCATAATCAACACCCATATCCGTCTGACTCAAGTTCTGGTTCACATGAAGTATTACTTCAAAACCGTGACCATGCATTCTTCCACACTGATGTCCTTTAGGTACATTTGGCAATTGATGTGCCGCTTCGAACCGATAGCGCCGCCAAATATGAGCATTTCCGTTTGTATCTAAATCGGCACCTTGTTGACGTGTACTTCCAATGCCGACTTGTTCGATACCGGGTATTGATAAACAAGGGGCTGTTACATTGGGAACCGAAAGATCTGAAGCCAGTGGACTGGACTGTGATAACTGCTTTATTAGCCAACGAGCAATGTTTTCATCAGTGGGCACATTAATATGCTCGTTTAGTAAAGCGTAATCAAGTGGTGATACGCAATCGATTAATCTGGCTTGTAACTGTTCACTTTCGACGCCCGGAAATTCAGCCCAATCGTTCGGTAATTGCGCTCGAAGTCGAGCCACATAACTGTGGCCATGCAATTCACGAGACCGATGGCCCTCGGGCAATATGCCAACTCGACAAGCGGCTTCAAATGTCGCTGAGGCTGTGTGTAGGAGGATATCTGTCATTCTCTATTGACTTGCTTTGTTGGCGAGGTTAATTAGTGGGTCAGATAACCCTGCCTCAGAGAATCCTTTGGCGCGTAATGCGCAAGAATCACATTCTCGGCAAGGCTGGTCAGCAGCATCTGGACTGTAACAACTGCAGGTAATGCCATAGTCGACACCTAACTCGATCCCACGCTGAATAATTTGAGCTTTTGTCATGTCGATCAAGGGAGTATGAATTTTGAGCTTTTGACGCCCTTCGACACCTGCTTTCGTGGCTAAGTTGGCCATCGTCTCATAGGCTTCGATATATTCGGGTCGACAATCGGGGTAACCACTGTAATCGAGCGCATTGACACCAATAAAAATATCGGATGACTCTAAAACTTCGGCCCAGGCCAAAGCAAAAGATAGAAAAATAGTGTTTCGAGCAGGCACGTAAGTAATCGGTATGTCACTTTCCATCTCATTGATAGGCCTATTCTTTGGTACGTCTATGTCAGCGGTCAGTGCTGATCCACCAAATGACCGTAAATCAATATCAGCAATAATGTGCTTTTCTGCTCCGATTGATTCTGCTACTTTTTTGGCCGACTCTAGCTCTACGCTATGACGTTGGCCGTACCGAAAAGACAGTGCGTAAGGCAAGTACCCCAGATCGCGTACGATCGCCAATACGGTGGTTGAATCGAGGCCGCCACTGAGCAGTACGACGGCTTTTTTCGCTGTTGTCATGATTAAGTATATCTTGAGTTATTGGATAAGTGATCTTTGGTCAAACAGAATTTGCATAAATCCATTGCAGTACGCTATTTACAGGATAGGAAGTTCGCAGTAAAGCTGAAATGTTGAAACTCATTCACAGAGGATAAAAAACTTGGGTTTTCTAATCATTTTACTCTTGACGGGCAGTGAATTTTTATTAGATGTCTTACCCGTTTTTGTGGACGCCTAGCAATGAATCAAATAGTTCTGGAATCTGTTTTAACGCCTCAGCAGTGCCTTGCCAAGTAACCTGGCTCGCTTCAATCAGCAACACCCGATCAGCCGCGTTGAGTGCACGCTCCGTGTTTTGCTCGACCAGTACAATAGCAACATTCTTTTGTTTTAAGTCATTGAGCACTTCGTAGCATTCGTCGACAACTTTGGGCATTAATCCGAGCGACATTTCATCAACCAACAGCACTTTAGGCTGGCTCATCAGTGCTCGCCCAATGGCTAGCATTTGCTGCTCTCCACCTGAGAGCGAACCCGCCAACTGTCGTTGCCGGTCACGAAGCCGTGGGAAGTAGTTGAAGGCTTGTTCGCAGCCTAAATACAATGTTTGTTTATCGACAATTTGACCACCAACAATAAGGTTTTCGAGTACGCTCAAATCAGGAAATATACGACGACCTTCTGGCACAATAGAGATCCCTTTCTTTATTCGTTGCTCTGGTTTCAGCGCAGCCAGTTCAGCACCATTCACTGTGATACTGCCACTGTATTGTTCGACTAGACCCGACAGGCACATCAGTGTCGATGACTTACCCGCACCGTTTGCACCAATAATTGCGAGTACTTCCCCACTAGATACGCAAAAGTTTATATCGCGTGCTGCAACGATATCTCCATAACCACAACTTAGTTTTGAAACTTCAAGCATGACCAATTCCTAAGTAAGCATTGCGCACATTGCTGTCAGACATTACTTCTTCTGCCTTGCCAAAGGCCAATGATTTACCATTGTCCTGCACATAGAGTGTTGGACAGATACGCATCACTTCACGCAGATTGTGCTCAATTAATAAAATAGTTTGACCGTCTGCGTTGAGTTTGGCGATCAAGTCAGCGAGTGATGCGGCTTCTTTTTGACTGAGTCCTGCTAGCGGTTCGTCGAGAAGCAATAGTTTTGGATTGAGTGCCAAAGCGCGGGCCACTTCTAGTCGCTTGAGATAGCCTAGCGGCATTGTGCCCGGTAGTTCATCGGCAACGTGACTGAGACCGACGCGTGCAAGTAATTCACGTGCTTGCTTACGTTCGCTTTTGATATCCGTTATCCACATCGACTTTAATGCGTGGCGAGTTTTATCACCACCACAGGCGAGAACAACGTTGTCGAGCAAGCTCAATGCGCGTAATGGTTGAACAATTTGCTGTGCCAATGCAAGTCCAGCGCGAATCCGCAGGTGCGTTGCCTTGTGGGTAATATCGACGCCCTCAAGCAAGACTCGACCCTGTTGCGGCTGAACAATGCCAGTAATCACTCGCATCAGGGTGGTTTTGCCTGCACCATTAGGGCCAATAAACCCAATTAACTCACCTTTGTTAATCCGCAAGTCAACATTTTCGACAGCACATACACCGCCAAAGCGAACCGTCACATCACTCACATGCAGTATTTCAGTCATCGTTTATCTCCGTTATTAGCGGAGACGCGCCGCGGTATTGAAGAAAACAAACGGTTACACAAACCTGCGATGCCATCAGGCGAAAAACGCATCATTGCGAAAAGCAATCCGCTGTACAGCAGCAACTTATAGTCATCAATAAACTGCACTAACATTGGCAACACACTCAGTAACGCGGCGGCAAATATGACACCCCATACCGAACCAATACCACCAACAATGACCATTGCTAGCACACTGACCGATTCCACAAAACCAAAACTGTCTGGTCCAACAAAGCGGAAGTGATGTGCATAAAGTGCACCTGCGACTCCAGCAGTACCCGTACCAATAATGAACGCTATTAATTTATAGCGTGATACATCGATTCCAAGCACACGAGTGACGTCTTCATTATCCGCTATCGATTTAAATACAAATCCCATCCAGGAACGACGAACATACAATGAAAATAGCGCGAAAGTGAGTGCCAACCCGATGCAAATCAGCATAAACCCAACTTTGCCAAAGCCACTGCTCGGAATACCCGCAATGCCAATTTCACCACCAAAAAATTCCTGCTGACGAATAATACCAACAAACAAAAAACCAACACCCATTGTAGTAATCGCCAAAAAGTCGTGGCGTACTCGTAAACTAGCAAGGCCAATAATTGCACCCAACAAAGCGGCACAAATTGCGGCTGCAGGAATAGTCAATAAAAAAGGTACTGAGGCTTTTGACAACATGGCCGAGGTGTAGGCACCAGCTCCGAGAAAAGCAGCGTGTCCGAGGCTAATTTGGCCACAAAAACCACTAATAAAGTTTAAGCTCAAAGCAAATAAAACACTAATCGCCATGGTTGTCATCAGGGTGATTTCGTAACTCATAGCTTACCCCCCATCAATCCTTGAGGGCGGATCATCAGCACCAATATTAAGAAAGCAAAGGCAATGGCATCACGATCAAGCAGATGGCCGATGTAAATTGTGCCAAAGGACTCGAGCACACCAAGTAATAATGCTGCGATTAATGTGCCACGAATACTACCTAATCCACCGAGGACAATAATCGCTAGTGCTTTGTAAGAAGCCACACTGCCCATAGTCGGCTCAACTAAATTATTTAATAGAGCCACTAATACGCCAGCAGCGGCGGCAAATGAAGAGCCAATAAAAAAATTAAGATAGCGCACGTTTTGGATTTTAACCCCGAAGGCTCGCGCCATATCGGGGTCGGTTACTGTTGCACGCCATGCAACACCCGTCCGTGTGCGCATGGATAACCAAGCCAGCGTAATCATTAGTACTGTTGACAGCCCCATGACTAATATTTCGGCATATTTTAAATAGAATCCAGAAAACAGTTCGATATGCCCCTGTAAAGGCGGGGTTTGATAGGATAATCCGTAAGGACCAAAAGCAATCCTAAATATTTCTTCTGAGGCGATGAACAACGCAATCGACGCAATGAGTGAAACATACGGTGGTTGCGATAAAAGAGGTTCATAAGCAAGCTTGTACATCAACATACCTGCAAAACCAACCAACAGCATTGCAACTATCATCGCAAGTGTGAAGCTCCCCGTAGCGTTACTCACAATGACGCCAATATATCCACCCAAAGTGAATAATGCAGCATGAGCTACGTGTAAAATTCGCAATAGACCATACACAAGGGTCAAACCGAGGGCGATTAGTGCATATATGCTTCCTTGCACTAGCCCCTGAATAAATAGTTCGAGATATAGCATTTGATATGTTTTTTATTATTTTTTTATAGAATGCGCTCCCAGTCGATTGGGAGCGCTACTGTGTTGTACTGTGATCTATTGGTTTGGTGGTGCTAACAGCTTTGAATCACTAATGACTGAATACTCACGCCAAGTACCATTCTTAACTATCTGCACTTGCACGTCTTTGCGCACTTCACCTAATGCATTGAATGAGATGTTGCCAGTTGCAGCCACCACTGATGTTGCCGAGATTGCCTCGCGAAGCGCTGCTTTATCCGTCGTACCCGCCTTGCGCATGGCAGCAACAATAACTTTCACAGCAGTATGTGCAGAGGCCGCAACCATATCAGCCTTATTACCCGTTTTGCTTTCAAACTCACGAATGAAATTTTTAGTCTCAATCGATGCAGAGTCTCGGTTGAGTGATGTTGTAATAATGGTGCCTTCAGCAGCAGGGCCTGCAATATCAATAAATTTCTGTGAGTCATAACCCTCTTGACCAATGATCGGCACAGTAATTCCAGCCGCGCGAAGTTGGCTGACCAATGGCCCAGCTGTGAAAAAGTAACCCGTAGCGTAAATAGCGTCGGGCTTATCACTTTTTACCTTTGAAACAATTGGTCCAAATTGGCGATCTTTGATTCCATATTCGTACTCTGAGACAATGGTAATACCATAATTGCTGGCAGCTTCTTTGAGCCCTGCGGCAAGCGATTTTCCAAAATCATTCTTCAGAGTAATGACGGATACTTTTTTAGCTCCCAGCGTTTCACCCATTAGTTTGGCGCCAGCACGACCCTGCACTTCGCCAACAAATGATGTTCGAAAAACGTAGTTCCCTGCTCGAGTAATATCAGGATGCACCGCGTAAGCAGCAATGTAAGGTACGCCTGCTTCCTGAAAAATACCCGCAGCGGCCCGAGTTGAACCAGAGTAACTTCCAGAAATTGCCGCAATAACTTCATCTTTTTCAATGAGCTTTTGTGCAATCGGCACGGCTTCCTTAGGAGATGCTTGGTCATCATAAACAACCAGCATAAGGGACTTGCCATTAACACCACCAGCTGCATTTGCTTGCTCAACGGCTAGCTCGGCGCCGTTAAGCGCTGACTTTCCATCAGCTGCGGCAAAGCCCGTTAACGGTACATTGAAGCCAATTTTTATTGAACTCGCATAACCCGTGCCAACCGTCAGTAATGCTCCCATCAAGATGGCTGATATTTGTTTTGTTTTTTTCATTAAAACTCTCCTATTTTTTATTATTGACCGTTAAAATCATCTTCAACGGCGAGTTAACAACAGGCCTGCATACAAATTTAGCAAACTCGCTGTGCTTTTAAAATCAGTCACAACAAAATTCGATGTGATCGTTTTAATAGACCTTTTAGTGATGTTATTGAGGGCTAAGGTTTGACCAAACAAATACTCGCCACTCGGTTAATTCCACATCCATACGCTTTAATTAGCGCGAAACTTTTGGTGAAGTCGTTGTCACCAGACTTTGCCCTCCAATCCGGCCGCCGCCGATTCAGAGGCACCAGGTATTTTCATCTCAAACACTTCAGTAATCGATGTGTAGTCGTAATAACCCAAGCGTGCCAGAGGTCGAATTTTGACAATATCCAGTTTACCCTCGGGGGTGACTACCGCATCGTCAACATGAATACGCACAACTTCGCCAAATACTACGTCAACCCATCCTGCTGCGGAGTTACCGCTTAACCGATGAGTCGACAGGTAACGGCATTCAAAATGACAGGGACTTTCTGCAACTCTGGGCCCAGGTGCATCAATTGAAGCGACTTGAGACACCCCCGCCTTTTCAAATTCGTCAACGTTTGAAGGGAACTCTACGGCTGAAATATTAACCGCCTCACGCAAGTCATAAGTCGCCATATTCCATACAAACCAACCCGTTTCTTCGGCATTAATGACCGTGTCTTTGCGGCGCCCATCGCTCAATTGATTGGCTGCAAACATCACCATCGGTGGGTCGAAGGTCAGATTTTGCCATTGGCTGTAGGGCGCAAGGTTGACAACGCCATCTTTTGAAATTGTCGACAGCCAACCGATGGGTCGTGGCACTGTGCAGCTCTTAAACGGAGAGTAAGGCAATGGGCAGGCTTCTTTTCCTGGCATGTAGTTCATCTTTACTATTTCTCGTATGAAATACTGGGAAGATTCAAGCCATGCTCACGCGCACAATCTATCGCTGACTCGTAGCCAGCGTCGGCGTGACGCATTACGCCGCTAGCCGGATCATTCCACAATACGCGTTTGATACGCTCTGCAGCGGCGTCGGTGCCATCACAACAAATCACCATACCCGAATGTTGAGAATAACCCATACCAACACCACCACCGTGATGAAAAGATACCCAAGTTGCACCACCTGATGTGTTAAGCAATAAGTTAAGTAATGGCCAGTCGGATACCGCATCAGAACCATCCAGCATTGATTCAGTTTCACGATTGGGACTAGCGACCGAACCAGAATCGAGATGATCTCGTCCAATGACGACGGGAGCTTTTAACTCACCTGATTTCACCATTTCATTAAAGGCTAACCCTAAGCGATCTCTGTCACCTAAACCGACCCAACAGATACGCGATGGTAAGCCTTGAAAGCTAATTTTTTGTTGTGCCATATCGAGCCAGTTGTGCAGGTGGGCGTCGTCAGGAATAAGCTCTTTAACCTTCGCATCCGTTTTATAAATATCTTCTGGGTCACCTGATAGCGCGACCCACCTAAATGGTCCAACGCCTTTGCAAAATAATGGGCGAATATAAGCCGGTACAAAACCGGGAAAATCAAATGCATCTGTAACGCCTAAATTAAGCGCTTCCTGACGAATGTTGTTTCCATAGTCAATTGTCGGTATGCCTTGTCGATGAAATTCAAGCATTGCTTTTACATGCAAGGCCATTGATTTTTTTGCTTCTCTAGCAACTAGTTCAGGGTCGCTTATAATAGTTTGATCCCATTGCTCCATACTCCAACCAATCGGAAGGTAACCATTCACTGGATCGTGTGCTGAAGTTTGGTCAGTTACCAGATCAGGTTTGATGCCTCGTTTGAGCAGTTCGGGTAAAACTTCGGCACCGTTGCCAACTAGCCCGACTGACAAGGCTTCACCCTTAACGCAAGCTTCGTCGATCATTTGTAATGCTTGATCGAGATTATTGGCTTTTTTGTCTAGGTACCGAGTTCGTAATCTAAAGTCGAGTCTGGTTTCATCACACTCGATACATAACATGCAGTAACCTGCCATCGTTGCGGCTAATGGTTGCGCACCGCCCATACCACCGAGACCAGAGGTTAATATCCACTTGCCTTTGGTGTTGCCGTCAAAGTGCTGGCGACCCGCCTCAACAAAAGTTTCATAGGTGCCCTGAACAATGCCCTGGCTGCCAATATAAATCCAAGAACCCGCTGTCATTTGGCCGTACATCATCAAGCCCTTTCGGTCGAGTTCGTTGTAATGCTCCCAGTTTGCCCAAGCCGGTACTAAATTAGAATTTGCGATGAGTACGCGTGGTGCATCGGCATGTGTTTTGAATACGCCAACAGGTTTGCCCGATTGAATAAGCAAACTTTCGTTGTCTTCGAGTTGTTCTAGACATTCAAGAATCTTATCGTAACAATCCCAATTTCTGGCCGCTCGGCCTATACCACCATATACAATGAGTTCATCTGGCTTCTCAGCAACTTCTGCATCAAGATTATTTTGGATCATGCGATACGCTGCCTCAGAGAGCCAGTTTTTGCAGTTCAGTTTTGATCCACGTGGTGCGCGAATATTACGCGTTTTATCGATACGATTATTGATAAGATCTAGGGACATTTTTTTCTCCTGTTAACGCTTTTTAGCTATTCGTGTGTTGTATTCACTGGTGGCATAACGGGCACCAAGATTATATCGACTGCCCGGATAGGTCAGCGTCACCTGTGTCACTACTTGCTTATTTTTCCAGGTGCGTCTTTTGAGCTGTAAACAAGGGTCAGATGGCCCTATTTTTAGCCTGTTTTGAGTGACCCCATCGGCAATCACAGCGCTCACAATATGCTCCATTTCATCTGGCTGGAACTGGCTCAGCAGATAAGCCGTTGAGGTTATTTTATTAAAGTCTTGTTGTAAGAAATCAGGCATTAAGACTGGATTGACGTAACGTGATTCGAGCTGAATTGGAGTGTCATTTTGATAGTGCACCGTATTCAAATAAAACAATTCGGCATTAATTGAAACATCCATGTCGCGGGCCACTTCAGGACTAGCCAGTCGCATTTCTAAAACTAAGACTTTTGCACTATGCTGTTTACCATTGCCGGTTATTTCAAGCGCAATATCTTCCAACTCAATCAAACTCGCGTGGCGAGGTTTTTCTGCCACGAATGATCCTAAACCGTGGACGCGATTGATTAAACCTTTTTGAGTTAATTCTCGCAGCGCGCGATTCACCGTCATTCGGCTGACGCCCAGTGCCGCCACTAGGTCATTCTCTGACTGTAATTTTTGCCCAGCGGGCCAATCACCATCCAATATTTTCTGTTCAATATTGTTCTTGATTTGTTGGTAAATCGGTTCAGGTGCCGATTTATCAATCATGCTGATACTGCTCGACCTTTTAAACGTCATTGCGGACCTCTAATGGCTTGCGCCAAAGCCCTGCTTTCATGATTGCAGCACAGGGGTTGAGTCCAATTTGATAGCTTAACATTGCGGGTTTATCGACATCCCAAAGCACCAAATCAGCCTGTTTACCGACACTTAACGAACCTACTTCGCTGTCGAGCCCGAGTGCCCTAGCAGCATTAATCGTAACGCCTCTTAAGGCTTCGGCGGGTGTTAACCGAAATAACGTACAGGCCATATTCATAATCAGCAGTAATGAGTGCACCGGCGAGCTTCCGGGGTTAGCGTCAGTTGCGATGGCAATCGACACACCCTTTGCGCGCAGTAACTCTACCGGTGGTAGTTTAGTTTCACGCAATACGTAAAAGGCGCCCGGCAACAACACGGCGACCGTATTGTTCTCAGCTAACGTGCTAACGTCACCATCTGCTAGGTATTCAATATGGTCGACAGATAACGCTTTGCGTTTTGCAGCCATTACTGCACCACCCATATCAGACAGCTGCTCAACGTGCGCTTTAACGGGTAAACCCAGTGCCTCGGCACAGTCAAACACCTTTTCTGCTTGTGCAATTGTGAAAGCAATTTTTTCAATAAACACATCGACCGCATCAACCAACCCAGCCGAATGAGCTTCGGGCAACATTTGGTTACAGACCAGATCAATGTAATCATCACTTCGATTCGCATATTCCAACGGTAGCGCATGTGCGCCAAGAAAGGTCTTTTGAACTCGAACAGAACACTCAGCTTCAAGCTGCTTAGCGACCCGAAGCATTTTAATTTCGGTCTCAATATCAAGGCCGTAACCTGATTTAATTTCGAGTGTCGTAACACCTTCGTCAAGTAACGGCTTTAAACGCTTCTTTGCGCTGCATAATAAGGTTTGATGATTGGCGTCACGAGTTGCATTAACGGTGGAATTTATACCACCGCCAGCCTTGGAAATTGCTTCATAGCTAGCACCTTCTAAACGAAGCTCAAATTCATCTGCACGATCTCCACCATAAACCAAGTGGCTGTGGCAATCGATTAAGCCCGGGGTTAATAATCTGCCTTGGCAATTAATAATGTCAGGATCAGACTCGAGCACGGCCTGCCTGTTGGACATTAGCCCAATCCAAATGATTCGATCAGCCTCAACCAGCAAGCCATGATCATCGACAAGACCATAACCGCCTTCACTCGCCACGGTGGCTAGCCTAGCGTTAATAAACAAAGTTTGATGCTTTTTCATGGGAGTTCTGTGGGGCACTCTATACTTGTATATACATGTATGCTAACTTGTTTAACTAGGGTTCACAAGCTTCGCGTGACTAACCATTCAACCAATAGGAAGATTACAAATAATGGCTCAAATAATCTGGGCAAAATCAGCACTTTTACCCAATGGATGGGCTGATTCAGTAGAAATTACTGTGGATAACGATGGCAATATAAGTCAAATTTTAGTGAATACCGTATATCAACAGGGTGAACGTCACACTGTTTTAATAGCGGGTATTCCGAACGTTCATTCACATGCCCATCAACGCGCTATGTCTGGACTAGGTGAACGCGCTGGTCAAGTGGCATCCGACGGCACAAAGGACAGTTTCTGGACTTGGCGCAAGATCATGTACCATTATCTTGATCGTATTGAGCCTGAACATTTATTTCATATTAGTTCGCAGTTATATCTCGAAATGTTGAAATCTGGTTATACCTGTGTCGGCGAATTTCAATATCTTCATCACAACCGCAATGGTGGCGCGTACCAAAATCCAGCTGAAATGACCTTGCAGTGCCTGCACGCAGCGGAGGCAGTTGGCCTCGGTTTTACCGCATTGCCCGTTTTGTATCGGTTTGGTGGGTTCGGCAGTGCTGACTCTATTGAAGGTCAAAAGCGTTTCATCAACGATGTTGACGGCTTTTGTTACATTGTCGAAGCATTACAAACTGAATCTAAAGCCAACCCTAATACATCTGTCGGTATTGCCCCGCATTCTTTACGCGCTATTGATCAGCCGTTACTCGAGTCAGTAATCGATTCAATTGGCAAAGAGTTTGTTGCTGCCATTCATATTCACATTGCAGAACAAACCAAAGAAGTTGACGACTGCCTAACGTGGTCTAACCAACGACCGGTTGAATGGCTATTCAATCATTTTGATGTTGACCCGCAGTGGTGCCTAATTCACGCAACGCATATGACTGATGATGAAACGATTAAGATGGCGGCGAGTGGTTGTGTTGCCGGATTGTGCCCAACGACTGAAGCAAACCTGGGTGACGGGTTTTTTAATGCAGAACAATATTTGCAATTGAACGGCAATTGGGCCATTGGCTCTGACAGTCATATTTCGATTGATCCCGTCGAGGAATTACGCTGGCTTGAATATGGTCAACGCTTGGTGACTCGTGAAAGAAATGTACTAACTTCGTCGAAAACCAGCAATACCGGCCGTAATCTGATCAATGGCGCTCTATCTGGGGGTGCTATGGCTTGCGGCCGAAAGATTGGTCGTATCGAGGTTGGTTATCGAGCAGATCTTGTAGTTGTTAACGACACTCATCCCAGACTGTATGGTCGTGGCGGTGATGATCTGCTTGATAGCTGGATATTTTCTGGTAATGAAAATATGGTTGATAGCGTCTATGTTGGAGGACTAAAGGTCATCGAAAATGGGGTTCATGCCAATGAACAAAAAATTGCTAGCAACTATCGTCAAACTCTCGACCAATTACAGGATTAGCAACATGCACAACGCCTTAATTTTAAAGCCCGGCCATGCAACGCTAGACGAATTGCGTTCAATCTATCGACATGATTTAACTCGTCCAATAGCCATTGAATTAGATCAAGCTTGTCAATCTCGAGTCGACGCCGCAGCTCTAATTGTGAAAAAGGCAGCGGCTGGTGATATTGCTGTGTATGGCATCAATACCGGTTTTGGCAAACTAGCCAGCACGCGAATTCCACACGATCAAACGGCACAATTGCAGCGCAATTTGATCTTGTCACATTGCTGTGGTGTTGGCACTGAATTGCCCGGCAATGTTGTTCGACTTATTATTTCACTTAAAATTTTATCGCTAGGCCGCGGAGCATCGGGTGTGCGCTGGTTAGTCATCAAACAACTCGAAGCTTTCCTTCAAAACGACATTCTACCCCTTATACCAGGGCAGGGCTCGGTCGGTGCCTCGGGTGATTTGGCGCCTTTGGCCCATATGACTGCAGCCATTATTGGCGAAGGTTCTGTTCATTACCAAGGCAGCACTATGTTAGCGTCAGAAGCCATGGCATTAGCAGGCCTGACGCCAGTTGAACTTGGACCTAAAGAAGGTCTGGGTTTAATAAACGGCACTCAAGTTTCAACCGCTTTGGCCTTGGGTGCATTATTTGATAGCTGGAACTTGGCTCAAACGGCGCTTATTTCAGGCGCAATTTCAACCGATGCGCTGATGGACTCAACCGCCCCTTTTCGGCAAGAGATTCATGCCTTACGTGGATTGAAAGGTCAAATTGATGCGGCAAAATCATTACGTGCGTTGCTCGAGGGCTCCGTTATTAGAGAGTCCCACCGTGATGATGACGAACGCGTGCAGGATCCCTATAGCGTTCGTTGCCAGCCTCAGGTCATGGGAGCTTGCCTCGACTTATTACGCCAAGTGGCGAGCACACTTGAAATAGAGGCCAATGCCGTTACAGATAATCCTATTGTGGTTATTGAGGACGGCTCTATTTTGTCTGGTGGGAATTTTCATGCCGAACCTGTCGCTTTTGCTGCCGATATAATTGCGCTTGCGATTGCCGAAATAGGATCAATTACCGAACGTCGAATTGCGATTATGGTTGACCCCGTTCAAAGTTTTGGATTGCCTGCCTTTCTAACGCCAAAACCGGGGCTAAATTCAGGCTTTATGATTGCAGAGGTAACTTCTGCCGCTCTCATGTCAGAAAACAAACAAAAAGCAGCGCCTTGCTCTATTGACTCGACACCTACCAGCGCCAATCAGGAAGACCATGTGTCTATGGCTTGTCATGGTGCACGCCGACTCCATGACATGAATGAAAATTTAGCCTATATTATTGCCATTGAATTGTTGTGTGGGGTTCAAGGTATCGAATTTCGAGCGCCCGTTAAAACGAGCGATTGCTTAATGAATGTGGTCGCAACAGTGCGCAGCCAAGTAGCACGACTAGAAGACGACCGGTACATGGCAAATGACATTGCTGCAGCTAAGAAAATGGTTGTAGAACTATCCATTATTGCAGCAATAACTGACAGCACGTTACTGCCAAAATTGGATTAAGAACCGACTGATGACGACGTCTAAAAACAGTGACTTTTCGTGAGTGAAAGACAGAACCACACGCAGAGCCAGAGTTTACGGCTAGTTCATGAGGTACGTACAGTGAACGAACGCGGCAATTGCACCAAAAGTGTATTTTAAGAGTGCTCATATGAAAATTGGAATCACTAAAGGCGACAGCCCTCTCGTACTAGCGCAACCACATGGTGGCACAGAAATACCCCATGATATTTTTTCTCGTTTCAACGCCACTGGGCGAGCAATGGAAGATACCGACTGGCACATTACTCGTTTATACGAAGGCCTGGTCGAACAAGCAACGGTGGTCAATACGCCGATTCATCGTTATGTTATAGATGCCAACCGTGATCCTTCAGGACAATCGCTTTATCCTGGGCAATATACGACGGGATTGTGCCCAACCACCACCTTTGACGACCTGCCAATCTATATTGATGGCCAAACGCCCTCTGTGGATGAAATCACCAATCGCCAAAAGCAATATCATCAACCTTATCATGACGCCATACGTGAACAACTTGAACGCGTTCATCAGCGCCACGGCTATGCGGTGTTATACGATTGTCATTCAATCCGATCCGTCGTGCCCTACTTGTTTGAAGGCAAACTGGCTGATTTTAATATCGGCACTAACGACGGCGCTAGCTGTAACCAAAAAATCATGCACGCTGTCGAAAGCGCCTGTGCAGCTGCGTCACAATATAGCTTTGTTTCCAATGGTCGCTTCAAGGGTGGTTGGACGACTCGTCATTACGGCAAACCAAATGCTGATTACCACGCTATTCAAATGGAGCTGTCACAATGTAACTACATGCAAGAGACTTCCCCTTGGGATTATGACACGGGCAAAGCGCATAATTTACGGCTTGTGCTAAAGGCAATATTAGACAACTTCGAACGAACCTAAAATAGACTTTTATTGCCCACAGCCCACTCAAATTTAGGTTTAACTTCTTGGCCAAAATGTTTATGAAAACATCGCGCGCCTTTTTCTGAATATGTACTTTATATTTGCAAGATTCATGATATGAATATTGTCCGCCAAAAATTAAGCCAATCTCACACTTACTGAGGTACAGTAGGGGTGGGCATAACATATTGACATGCCTCCTTACTATTGCTTTAACCACGTCAGTTATTCGTAATTCTAGACATGAAATTTAACGACTACTTTCATCTGCCCGCAATCGCGGCTGGCTTTATTGCTGTTCTGGTTGGATTCACCAGTTCGGCTGTGATTGTATTTCAGGCCGCAACCGCTGCAGGAGCAACGCCCGATCAAATAGGATCTTGGATGATGGCGCTTGGTCTCGGTATGGGCATTACCACAATCGGCTTATCTTTACGTTATAAAGCACCGATTATTACCGCATGGTCAACGCCTGGGGCTGCTTTACTGGCGACATCTTTGAGCGGTATTCCAATGGCAGAGGCGATTGGTGCTTTTGTATTTTCGGCGTTACTGATAATTACTTGTGGCGTGACGGGCTGGTTCGAAAAAATAATTGATCGCATACCCCTGCCGATTGCTGCGGCAATGCTGGCAGGTATTTTATTTCAATTTGGCATCAATATATTCAGCTCGATGGAAAATCGCTTATTACTGGTCGGCTTCATGTTCATTAGCTACCTACTGATGAAACAAATGTTGCCGCGCTATGCGATTGTTATTGTTTTAATTGTTGGACTCATTATTTGTCATCTGCAAGGACTGCTTAACTTTGATGACTTTGAATTTGTTGCGGTCAAGCCACAATTTATTTTTCCAATATTCTCCTTTGAGACACTGATTAGTGTTGGTATCCCGCTTTTTGTAGTCACCATGGTGTCGCAAAATATCCCTGGCATTGCCGTATTGAGATCGGCTGGTTATCAAACACCGCTATCACCTTTAATTAGTTGGACGGGAATCGCCACTTTGGTACTCGCACCCTTTGGCGGATATGCACTTAATCTAGCTGCAATTACAGCCGCTATTTGCACGGGTGAAGAAGCTCATAAAAATCCCAACAAGCGTTATATAGCAACACTCAGTGCAGGCATTTTTTATTTATTACTCGGTATTAGTGGTGCCGCTGTTGTTGGTTTATTGAGTGCATTTCCTAC